>JAEAME010000705.1_pt1 | contig 30621 bp, 21 predicted proteins | sample 8958731 | NCBI WGS metagenome assembly JAEAME01 (sample SAMN16933194, study PRJNA681113) | bioreactor sludge metagenome | isolation source: anerobic bioreactor sludge (Control) | place: India:Bengaluru | collected 2018-10-24
TCATTAAAAGTCAACATAATCACCCAATAATATTATATTGACATGACACTAGAATCAAATGCTATTCAATTCAGAAACCTGAAATATCTTACCTGCGAAACCAAAGGAGAGGCTTTAAGGAATCATCAAGAAACCCTAAGGAAATACACTACGACCTGAAAGAATCATTCATAACCTTCATTGAAAGACTAATCGACCTCAAAGAATCATTAATAACCCTCAAGGAAAGACAAATAAACCCCAGAGAATCACTGATAACCTCTATGGAAAGACTAATCGACCTCAAAGAATCATTCAGAGACCTTAAGAAAGGACATTGTGACCTAAAGGAAGCACATTGCGACCTCAAGGAATCATCCGGAGACCTCCAGGGATGACGTTGTGATCTCAAAGAATCATTCAGAGACTTTAAGAAATGATATTAAAAGCCGAAACAATGACTCATCACCAGTAAAATTTCATGCTTATTATGGCTGCATTAAAAGGAGCAAAATCAACGAATGACTGGCAATAGAACTGTTAGCTTCCCTTTTTCCGGAACAGCGCCAGCGCGCCACCCAGGTAAATCCCAATCATTCCCCAGCCGGCGTAGCTCATCCGTACCGTGTAAGACGAAGTCAAAGCTTTTAAAGTGGGAGTAATGATAAACTGATTAATACCAGAATAAGCGAAAAACGCGATCATGTTCATCATTGCGCCCAGGCAGGCGCCGATTACGCCGCCTAAAAGAATATGTAATAAACCGGACCGAAGATTGATCATAATCATAAGCGCCCCCATCAAAATAATAACCCACGGCTGAGCAATGGACAGGCTCGCCGTGGGACCGAGGTGGCGGATCAGCAACGCGATCGCCAGAAAGAGAAAGATGGATTTGAAAAATGAGCCAGCTCGTGATGTCTTTCTTTTCGGCTGTGATGACGATTTCGGCTGCGATACTCCCTTCGCCACTGAAACAGAAACTGGAATGGTGATGTTGCCCGCGTTGGTGCGAAGCTCGATTTTGGTGCGATAGAGGGTGTTGGCGTTCAATAATTTGCTCTCGATATTCAAAATCAATTGCGCCGTCGCCTGATTCAAACAGGCAAATGATTTTTGGGTGAGTTTGATCCATTTGCTATGGCTGGCAATCACCCCATTGAGGTATCCCTGCCCGCTGTTTGCAATGGAGAGAATAATCTCTTGCCGTGTTCCTTTGGGCAGCTTATCCACGTTGATCGCGGTCGGCTGAATCGTCAACTGGGGAGCGATGCCGTAGCCAGTGTTCATAAGAAATTCATTCAATCCAAGATGTTTATTCGGTTGATTTTTTTTAATAGCTGCTGCTCGCTCAACCAGTTCTTTTCCGTCCTTGAAAGATTTCAACCAGGCTTCAAAATCGCCATTGTACAAATGCTGGACCGCCTCGTCCCAATCCTGGTAGCATATTTGAGCCAGTTGCTTGATGTTATTTGCCTTTTTCTGGGAGCGAAACACAAAGCTTGAGGTCGAATCGTGTGCGATCGGATGGGTGGCAGATCCGCAGTTGCGACAGAACCGGTCGCCAGCGTTAATAATCGCCTGACATTTGGGACAAACTTTGGATGAGGTTGTTTTGCCATTGCTGAACAACGTTTTTTTCATCTCGTCGATCGTCTTGAAGCGCTCACCCTTGTTCATTTTCATCGCCCGGACGATCACGGATTCCAATTTTTCGGACAGTTGCGGATTCAAGCTGCGCGGCAAAGGTGTAATATCTTTGCCCTGAGTGCGCGATAGTGCATCAGTCGGCTCCACACCAGTAGCGAGGTAATAAAGGATGGCTCCGATTGAATAAACATCGGATTGGAAATCGGTAAAGCCTTTGCCGGTGCGATACTGTTCCGGGGAAGAATAGAAATTTGACGCTGCCCGGGCTAAGTAACGCGTTCCAAAACCGTTGCGAAACCTCTTGGCAATGCCAAAATCGATCAGCGAAATGTTGCCATCCCTTCGAATGAGCACATTGTCTGGTTTTAAATCACGATGCACCACGTTCTGAGAGTGAATATATTTCAGCACATCAAACAGTTGTTCGGCTAATTTCAGTACCTCGGTCTCTGACAAACCTTTGGAATTCAGCCTGACCTTATCATTCAAGCTATTCCCTTCGATGAATTCCATTACGCTGTAATGAAATTTTCCAGCATTGAATCGCTCGTACAATTTGGGTATCGCCGGGTGATTTAAAAAGGTCAGAAATTCATCCTCTTTGTCATCACAGTATTGGCGTGGAATTTCCTTGATCGCCCGAAGCTGATCGAACATAGATTTATCCCGTGCCAGATAGGTAGCGCCAAAACCACCTTTGCCGATCATTTTAGCGATCTTATATTTTTTTGCCAATAATGAGCCCGGCTGCAAAACCCATCCATAAAGCTTGCTGATTTTCCCGGTGTTGGTAATTTCCCCATGAACCATCAAACGGATATTCAGCTCACATTTTATGTTGCAGCAGGAATAATTATTGGCGATGATCTTTTTCTTCGGTGCTCTGGTGCCACACCGAGGACATTTGAAATAGTCTGATGACATAAAGCTTCCTGACTTCAGTTCTAAAGCTGGCGAAACAGTGCATTTTTTCCTTCCCCAAAAAATATAAAGATGCTTGATCCTCGTTGAATAATTCAGAGATCTTTTACATCCAACGTTGCGTTTTGAGGATCAAGCATCCGGTTTTGGAGATGGGAAGTAATTGGACGCTCAGTTTAATGCAATTTTGAATTTTAGCTTTCCCAGCATCAATTCATCACCATTAGCAATCACGCTCGGTGAATTGGGTTCCAATTTCTTTTTATTCAGAAACGTTGAGTTGACTGAATTTAAATCTTCCACATAATATTCATTCCCCTGCTGAAAAATCTTGGCGTGCCTTCTGCTCACGCCATCCTCTTCGCCATGATAAGGCGTGGTATCAATATCAGGAAAGATCGAACTGACCGGGTCTTCACGTCCCATCAATATTTCTTCCTTTTCAGGCACGCTGATTTCTTCGCCGGTATCGGATACGACCAACTTAAGGGAAGGACCGCCGACAGGAATGAAATCCTGTTCAGCCGGACTATTGGCAGATAAAATTCCTTCCAGATCTGCGCCGCAATTTTCACAATATAATGCGCCTTCAAAATTTTCTGCATTGCATTCAAGGCAGGTTATCATGGTTATGCCTCCTGTATTAGTTTAATTCTGATTGATAAATTTCATTGTAAAATATTTTATAAATATACTGATTCCATCAGCCAACTGGCGGATCGAATCAGTGTGTGTATAATTTGAAATTCTATGCGACCAATCTTCGCGTCAGCTTTCGGGTCTCATAACGAAGCTTTTTAGTGCCAGTGGATGACATGGATCCTTTGTCGGCTAAATTCAGGGCTTCGGTCAATGCCGTTTCAGCCAGATCGGTTTCATTGAGATTTAATAATCGCGTCGCAGCGGCTCTCAGCTTTCTCGTTGCGCCGGAAATATCGCCGGCTGCTGCTTGCTCGAACGCCCGGGTCTGCAAATTATAGGCACTGGCGCGCTCGACCATATTCATAACTCTGGGATTGATCTTTTGATGCTGTTGATCTTCATCGGAAAATTCAACTTCCATGTCCTGCCGAACTTTTTGTTGAAATCGGCTTTCGCCGGGAATGTCATAAACCAGTTCTGCCTGAGCGATTTTGAGTATTCCTTCCTGCTTCGGCGTGATTAACAGCTCAGCCAATAAGCTCTGCCCGGTCTCGTTATTGATTTCACCCAGATTGATGGAAATATCCCGGGCGGACAGCAGCATAATTTCCAGTTCCGAGATGCTGGGGATGACGCGATAAATTTTTCGCAGCCTCACTTCTTCACTCAGTCGCAAAGTCAGCCTGGCGCTCTGGGCGAATACATTTTCTAAATTGGTCAGCTCCTGCTCAAATATCGGAATAATGTCATGTGGAGTGGCGATATAATCGGATTTTCCATAGCTTTTTTCTGCAATGCTATCGAGCACTTCCTCATACCATTCATCGCCGACGCCCAGCGCCGTGATCAAGATTCCTTTTTCCGCTGCGATGGATGCCAATTCAAAACATTGGTCTTCGTCGCCATAAGTCTGTCCATCGGTCAGCATGATCATCCGATTGATTCGATTCTCTGCCCAATTTTTCTGTAGCTCGTCCAGACCCTTTTTCATTCCAGTGGAAATGGCGGTGCCATTCTTAGGTGTCAATTCATTGACGAGCTGTTGTAACATCTCTTTATCAGTCACCAGTTGACTGGCGACCAGCACTTCGGCATCTTCATTGAAGCTGACCAACGAAAGATAGTCATTGCCATCCAATCGCTCGATAATATTGCTGATTGCCTGTTTTACATTTTCAATTTTAGAGCCTTTCATCGATGCGCTGCGATCCATAACCAGGCATAAATTCAAAGGCGCAGTCTTCAAGCTTTGTTTGGCGTCGGGCTTGATATCTATCAGCAAGTAAGCTAATTGTGAAGAATTGCTCATCGAAAAGCAATTTCTATTTAGCTCATAGTTTAATTTAATTGCGTCCGCCATTTTTATAGTCCTCCTTCAAAATGATTATTTATTTGCAGTCGATAACGTGGTGAGAAGTATTGTTATAAAAATTTTCGCGTTGCCTTCCCAAATCGATCATCGTATATTCGCTATCGAGTTTTCACGTAAATTAGACTAATATTATCGTCCCCTCCGTTATTGTTGGCACGTGTAATCAGCTCGTCCACCGCATCTTGAGGCTGTAAATTTTGGTTTAAAACTTCCTCGATTTCAGGTTCCGGAATCATTTGCCAGAGACCATCGGTGCACAACAACAGCCCATCCCCTCTTTCCAATCTGATGTCGAAAAAATAGGGATGATTAGCTTTTTTTTCTAAATTGTCCAGGCACTCTTCTAAAGCTGGCTCGCCAAGCGCACATAAAATTTGATTGCTATGGGGATGCTGATAAATTTCGTGATATTGCAGTTGACCCATTTTGTAAAGTCGATAGACCAGCGAATGATCCTCTGTAATCAGCCTTAGTTTTCCATTGGAATATAAATAAGCGCGCGCATCTCCCACATTCAAGATGAAAGCTCGACTGTCGGTAATAAAGGCAATCGTAATCGTGGTGCCCATATCATTGTTTTTCAAATCTGCAATCTTGGCGATTTCTCGATTAGCAGAAAAGACAGCATCTTCTAAAATCTGCCGAACTTTTTGTTTGATATTCACAAACGTATCATTCAAAGAGCTGATGATTTTTCGCGTAATGTATTCAACGGCGATTTTGCTTGCCTCTTCACCAGCCGAATGACCACCCATTCCATCAGCCACGATATAAAATCCGTATGGCGTGGTAATGGATTGCAGGATGCTGATCAATTCAAAAATGCTGACACTATCTTCGTTTATCGTGCGAACCATCCCAACATCGGATGCCATCCCAACGGATATGCCCACCCCATGGTCAGACAGCAACACTGTTTTTTTCGCGCTGTACAATGGATCTGGTCGATCGAATCTTCGGTTTATCGTCATAACCTCATCAAGAAAATTTCTAACCCGTTGATACTCGCCTTGAATTGCATTCATGATTTAGTTTCTCATTTATGGAATATTCGCGTTGCCGTCGTTTATAATTCAAAGGCTGTCCAAAAACCTCATTAGTCGATTGAAGCGAAACATCGTATGATGTCATTCATTAACTTCTTCTCTGATAGTTAGCCACATCTGGGTTCCTTCATACGAACAATGAGCTCATGGACAGCCTTTTCGCCATCAGGTGGACATTTTGGGATAAAATCAAGAGCAGTTATGAAGTATTTTTACGATACGTTCTTCACCTGATTGGTAAATTTATCCTACTAAAACATCTTTTTTCCTTCGGGATTTCTTTCTTAAATAATTTTGATAGTCCGGCTCAGTATCTTCTTCATTGCCGATTAGATTTAGCTCATCATCATCAATGATTGTAATCTGCTTTGATCGTTTTTTCTGACGAATCAGAGTAAGAGCAACCACAGAAGCCAATAGCATTACCGCCACTACGCCTAAAATCATGGCAGGAGATATTCCCGACTGCGCCACTGCCGGAGCTGGCCTGGCTGGTTGCTGCGGTATTGCCGTTTGAGATGCGACCGACTGCGTCAGAGGAATAGATTGACTCGCTTTTGCATCAAGCAATTGTTCTGGCGTTGTTTGCGGCTCATTAGTCGCCAGATTGGGTTCCTCGCCCCGGTTCAAACGGGCAATAATATCTTCCTCATTTTTCACACAAGCGTTGACTTTTGATAGCCAGGAAGTCCGGCGAATCTCTTTAATGGCATTGGCCGATGGGATGATGATCTCTTCACCGGGATAAATCAGATTGGAATTTGGCGCCCGATTGACCAGCGCTAGTTCCTTCCAATAACCAGAATTGCCATAATACTTCTGGGCGATGGTACTGAGATATTCTCCCTTTTGAACGATGTGCGTTGTCGGCTCGCCAAATAACAGCTTCTTGCACCAGACAAATTGGTCATGGGCATAGCCAACAATTATCAGCGCGATTATCAGTAGCACAAAGATGATTTTTTTCATAGCATTCCTCCTTGATATGAATTGACCATGAATTATTTTTTTTACTTATCTCAGGCAAAACTGATGCCAACTTTGGAAACTGGTTTTTGCCATGGCTTAACATTCAGAAAAACATCAGTTAAATCTCATTGTATTAAGGATCAGAATATCTTGAGCTCGATATCGATGGTGTAATTTTTATATTAAAAATTTCAAATTTAGTCTTGATTCTTTCGATTCACCGCAGCTAACTCTTTGATATTAAACTGAAGACCTGAGAATTATATTTTGGTGTAATTATTACACAGGGGAATGGATGATGTTCAGGTGAATGTCATCCAAATAAGAAAACTCACCAACAATGTGGCAGAAAGTTTTAATATTGATATTCTAATCGACTCCATTCACTCTATTCAGCTTATCCGTTAATTTTAGTCGATTCCAACCAATTACAAAAATAGTCTCGATGAAAGAAATTAGTGTAATTGAAAGATATTGATTTTTTTAGTTTGGGTGGGACCCGCAGAGAGGAATAGAAAAGCGGGTGATAAATGCTGTATTTCAATTTTTGTTAGCGAATGATCGAAACATTTTCTTTTCATTTTCTAGATTTTTTCAGGATCTGATACTCTAATTATTCGGTATAAGATTTAGCAGTTTAAATGATGATAAAACCAGGTTTCTGGTAGAAACATGGCTTATATATCTGAAACCAAGGCATAGCTCCATATCGAATTAAAACTACAGTCCAGGCTAAAACAGCTTTTAAAGAGGGACATCGCCTATGAGAAACCATATCATTATTATTACCTTCCTATCGATTCTTTCTTTCAGCATGTGCGATACAGACCCAACTGGCCCTAAAATCGAGCTTTTCAAATGGACTGTCGCCACACCCGAATCGCAAGGTATGCGCTCGCAGATGCTGGATTCCGCTGCGGCTCAGGCGGGACAAAAAGGCTTCGTGGATGGGCTATTGGTCATCCGAAACGGCTATATTGTGGCAGAGCATTATTTTAATGGCTACACTGAAAGCAAGCCCCATAATGTCATGTCCGTTTCCAAAAGTTTTCTCTCCGCCCTGGCGGGCATCGCCTTGGACAAAGGCTATATCGATAGTCTGGAGCATAAAATGCTGGATTATTTTCCCGAGTACATTTCCCCTGGCCTCGATCCCAGAAAATACCAGATCACCATCCGCCACCTGCTGACGATGCGCATGGGCATTGCCCCGGAAATTGAAAACTACTTTCAAATCTATAATTCAAACGACTGGCTCAAAACCACGATCGAATTTCCGCTAACCTCCAATCCTGGTGAAAAGATGCGTTACAATACTTTTCAAACGCACCTGCTCTCGGCGATCATTAACAAAGTTAGTAACCAAAGCACGCTGGAGTTTGCCCATAAATTCCTGACCGACCCGATGGGCATCACGATTGATGGCTGGGAACGAGATCCACAGGGCTATTATTTTGGCGGCAATTCCATGTATTTTACGCCACGGGAGATGGCGGTGCTGGGCTACCTTTATTTGAATGATGGCAGATTGAATGATCAACAAATCGTACCGAGCCAATGGGTCGAGCTTTCCTTATCGCCGACCACCAGCCGATCGACCACTCCCTGGGGCGTGTTCAGCAACTACGCCTATGGCTATTTGTGGTGGCTGGGACAAATCAACAATTATGATGTATTCATGGCGCTGGGATTTGGCGGGCAAACCGTGCTCACTTTTCCCGCATTAAATTTGATCGTGGTGACTACGGCGAATAACCAGGTTGACTGGGATACGGCCGATGCCCAGGAGCGAGCCGTGCTGGAAATTGTTTCGAGGAATGTTTTAGCGGCGATAACGAATTGAAAAGGTAAGCATAAAGAGAATAAACGCTACTGCCGACTTTCACAGTCCGCTGATTCAATACCAGCAAATTTCATCTTCAATTTTAAAACGGAGCATTTATGATTAATCGAAAGAATCTGCTATTCGCCCTCGTTCTGGTACTTTCAACAAATTCACTGAACTCTCAACAACATAAAAGCCTATCGGACAAAGGATACAAAAAAGAAGTCGTCCAGACGATAGGCAAGCTGATTCAAAGCAAATATGTCATTCCTGAAGCAGCGGAGAAATATGCAGCGGAACTCAAGAAGAAGTACGCCTCTGGCTGTTATGATTCATGCACCGAAGCGAAGGCATTTGCAAACAGGGTTACGACTGATCTCATTAGCATCACGCATGACAAGCATTTCAACTTCAGGGTGATCGAATCCAGCGCCGTGGGAGAAAAAGCAGAGAGCGCGCTACATCATCCGGTCCGCTACCATCTGCTAAGAGCCAAAGAAAATACGGGATTCTTCAAGCTGGAATGGATCGAAAATAGCATTAGCTATCTCGATATCCGACGCTTCAATTCCTTTGATCAGGCAAAGGACATGGCCATCGCTGCCATAAAATTTCTCGCCAATGCCAATGCCATCATCATCGATGTTCGGGAGAATGGGGGTGGCTCAGGCGATTATTTGAGCAGCTACTTTTTGCAATATCCCACGCAATTGACGGGTTGGTATTCCCGCGAAGACGATTGGCTGACCGAATTCTGGACCATCAAAGCTATCGGCACTGAGCCGCTTTTAGATACGCCGGTTTTTATTCTCACCAGCGACCGGACATTTTCCGCAGCCGAATCGTTTGCTTATGATATGAAAGTGAGAAAACGAGCCACCATCATCGGGGATTCCACTAAAGGCGGCGCCCACTCGGTCGATCTTTACAAAATTGACGATCAGTTCGAAATTTATATCTCGACAGAGCGGGCGATCAATCCGCTCACGGGCGAGAACTGGGAAGGAGTCGGAGTGATACCTGATATTCTTGTTCCCTCCGAAGCTGCGTTAGATACCGCCATCGTGCTGGCAAAAAAAGCCGGCGAGGAATATGCCAGGATCAAAGAAGCGAGGCTCAAACCGGCGGTAGCGGAGATGCAAATCCATCTTGACAATGCAGAGAGATTGTATCGGGAGAACAAACCGGCCGACGCCGATGCCGCATTGGATTCAGTATTTCAAATCGGAGCGACCGTCGGTCTAATCAATGAATTCTTTATCGATGTGCTGGCATATAACTATCAATCTGAATTAGATGAACAGATTCTTTATGCCATATTCAAAAAGAAAAGTGCACTCTTTCCCAGATCCGTTTCGGCGTATGAGCGGCTGGCATCGGTCTATTATTCGAAGGGTAAAAAAGAGCTTGCCTTGCAGTATTTTCAAAAAGTATTGGATTTGGAGCCGGACAATCGGAATGCGGCAAGGATGATCGAACACATCCAAGAGAAAAAATAAGACTGAATTATCGCTATTGAAAGTTATTGTAAATTCCTTCGCGCTGATAACCTAATCCAACAAAAAGCATCGACAACTATGGATTCAGTCTTCATCAATTTTATTCTTGACAAAGTAGGAAAGATTAGGTATATTTAAGCCAATTCGATGATTTTCAAATAAACGCTGCCCATCCCAAAAATACCAGATAAGGAGAAACCCATTATGCCCCATCCCCTGCTGGAAATGATCGATAATCAGAAAGTCGAACGAATTTTAGCCGAAGCTTATTTAGTGCTTGAAAAAGTAGGCGTACTAATCGAAAACGAAGAAGCCATAAAATTATTGGAATCCGCCGACGTCCGGGTGGATCGGAAAAATCGCAAAGCCTATTTCCCACTGTCATTGATCGAACGATGCGTTAAATCTGCCCCTAATTCAATTACAATTTTTGATCGCACTGAACAGCCAGCCATGGCATTGACGGGCAACAATATCCATTTCGATCCCGGCTCAGCGGCGTTGACCATTCTGGATTGGGAGTCGCAGCGACAAAGAAAACCAGTTACCCAGGATTTGATCCATCTCAGCCGATTGACGCATCATCTGAAAAACATTGCGGCGCAGTCCACCGGGCTGGTTTCTTCAGATGTTCCCCAGGAAATTGGAGATCGCTATCGACTATTCATCGCCCTGCAAAACAGCACCAAGCCAGTAGTCACCGGGACTTTTGCGCTGGATGCATTTGATTCTATGAAAGCCATGCTGATAGCCGTCCGGGGCAGCGAGGAAAAGTTGCGCCAGAAGCCTCTGGCGATTTTTGATTGCTGTCCCTCGCCGCCGTTGAAATGGAGCAATTTGACCTGTCAAAATTTGATCGACTGCGCCAAAACTGGCATTCCCGCCGAGTTGGTTTCGATGCCGTTGACTGGGGCAACTTCGCCGGGGACGCTGGCGGGCGCGCTGGTGCAACATGCGGCTGAAAGTCTGAGCGGCGTGGTGATTCATCAACTGGCTCATGCAGGCTCGCCGATCATCTGGGGCGGCTCGCCAGCCGCATTCGATATGCGACACGGCACGACGCCGATGGGTGCGATCGAAACGATGATGATCGATTCGGCTTATACAAAAATTGGAAAATACCTGGGCTTGCCAACGCATGCCTATATGGCGTTGAGCGATGCCAAGTTGCTCGATGCCCAGGCAGGACTGGAAACTGGAATGGGCGCAGTCATCGCTGCGCTGAGTGGGATCAATGTCATCTCTGGTCCCGGCATGCTGGATTTTGAAAGCTGCCAATCGTTGGAAAAATTGGTGATCGACAATGAAATTTGCGGCATGGCATTGCGCCTGGTCAAAGGCATCGAGCTGCGAGAGGGATTGAGCGAAGACCTGTTTGGCGATATTTACGATGGCGAACATTTTCTCACTTCTTCAAATACTTTGAAATGGCTGCGCGAGGAATTTTATTTTCCATCCGAAGTGATCGATCGAGCCAATTATCAGATGTGGAATAGCTCCGATGGAAAATCAGCCGGGGAGCGGGCGCACCAGAAAGTCAAGCAACTCTTGCAGCAGGAGCCACCACCTCCATTAGCTTCATCAGTTTTAAAAGAATTAAAAGCAATTATGGAACAAGATGCCAGAAAGTATTGCATGAACACACTTCCTGAAAATTAGTGCACCGGAAATTATTTATGAATAAGCCTTATTCAATCGTATTGCTTGGTTTCGTGATGTCGCTCTTTGTTCAAACTGGTTTAACTGCACAAGAAAATGATACGACCGAAGCTGAAATTATTATCCATCAAATGAGACTGCCTATTCCGGCTTCGAAAGAAAAAAAATCGGAAATTTATTCGCTAGATGACGAGGCAGCGCTCATAACTGCGCAGGCGATCAGAGAATTGGGGCTTTACGATATTATTGTGGGAATTTATTTTGATTCAACGTCAGCAGTTCAAGACAGCGCAAATGTTGACCTGGCAATTTTGAATTTTAATGAAGTTACCCATTTTCGAGAGGCTTTCATCATCACGGCGACGGAAATTTTTCAACAAGCGGTTCAGCCAGTGGATGACGAAGCATTTTTTTTAATAGGAAAGAGCAACGAGCCAGGTAAACATTTTAAAAACATACAAACCCAACTTCGGGTCGATGCTCAATTCGTTAGCATTGAAACTGGGGAATCTCTGGGCGCGTTCGATCTGGAAGTATTTCACACCGGCGGCTCAGCTAAAAAATCCAAAGCCAATGCCATGAAGTTGCTGAAAGAAAAGGCGAAGGAGGAGTTAAAGCGAATCTATTGGTTTTCCGCCGAAGTGATCAAAACGAAAAACGGAATGACTGGGATTCCTTTTGGAACTAAATCCCAGGTCAGAAAAGGCATGATCTTTGAGCTAGTAGAGCCAGATAGAATGTGGGAATCGGATGGTGAAGAATTTCTGGTGACAGGTGGCAGTGCGGCGCTTGCGTCCGTCGCCGATACTTCGGCTGATAGCAGCGGTTTTAAAATCGTGCGCCAGTGGCGAGATTTTTACCCAGGATGCTGGGCAGCCGAGCTTCCTGCACCAATATTCGCATTGGGACTCAATTTTGCGCCGCTCTTAACTGGCTCTTATTCCAATTTAGGAATTTGTATTCAATTCAATGAGTTAAACAGCTTCGATTTCGGCCTGGGAATGCAAATCATCAAAGTCACTGATTCTTATGATGAAGATGATTATGGTTTTGGCTTTGGTGGCTTTGGAATCTGGCGATTCGCCAATACCTCAAAAATCGACTTTGGTGGAAAATTAGGCGTTGATCTCGATATTCCTTTCAAAAAAGATGACGACGGCCAATCGGTTCACACTACATTATTTTCAGCTTATCTTGGAATCCTTGGAGAATTTCTGATCTCAAGAAAACTTGATTTTTCATTCAATGTCGGCTATCGATTTGGTCTGGACAACGATAACTGGCAGTATAACGAAGATGAAGAAGATTTTCCGGCCTATTGGGAGCAGGATGAGCCAAAAGTAGGGAACTCAGGTATGATGCTGTCGGCTGGGTTTAAATACTTATTGTTTTAATTTTTGCAATTTGAAAGAGGTAGTACGCTGATGCGCCGAAAATTCACCAGAATGAACTAGAATTATTAAACTAACCTTTTGTCAAAAAAACTTAGAAGGAGGATTGAATCATGAAAAATTATTTTATCAAAACGGTCATGGCAGGTATTTTTATTGGCTTGCTCTTTAGTTCGATTTCGGCTCAGAATTTTCTTTTACAGACCATGCCGAAAAATGTGTCTCAGCTTGGATTACGATTTATGAGGCCGAACTTCGAAGAGGATGCTGAATTATCTCTGCTATCAAGGACTTATGATCTTTACGTTAATATTCCTGTCAGTTCCAAAATAAATTTGGTTGGGTCTTTGCCATTTACAACTTTCGCTGCCAAGGATGAAGATAGCGAAAGCGGGATCGGCAATATTTATGTTGGTTTCCAGACCAAACCGGTGCCAGAATTTGGAAATAAATCCAGTTTATCAATGGGCGTCTTTTTACCAACAGCTACTGATGAAGCTTCTCCTATGTTTTTAGGAATATATTCAAACTATTATGAATTTCAAAAATATATTTCCGACCTAGTGACGGTTTATGGCAATTATTCTTATCAAAAGGACCAATCCAGCGGACCAGTATTCGGTGTCGAAATCGGTCCCAATTTATTCATACCAACCAAAGACGATGGTGAGGCAGAGCTGTTTGCCCATTACGGTATCTCGGGTGGCTTCAAGATAACCAACGTTACCTTAAGTGCTGAAATAGTGGGATTGGCACTTATCTCTGAAGACGTAGAAAATTTTGAAGATCGTTTTATTCACTCCCTCGCATTTGGCGCTCAATGGACTGGAAACAACATCAGACCGGGAGTCTTTTATGAGATCTATTTAAAAGAAGATCTTAGAGATGTTGTCGATGGGGTGCTGGGTATTAAAATAGATGCTTCGCTGCCATAGAATGTATCATTCGAAACGGAAGTCTGGTTTCTTCAAAGAAATCAGTCTTATTCTTGCAGATAAGAAATCAATGATTGCGAAGCAAAAAATCTTAAGAATCAAACCGAAGCGAACATAAAAATATGAAGAATATTTTTGTACCAGATAGTACAAAAAAGTGCACTGCCAGGAACAATTCGCTCGACAATACGGTTTATAGTTTAACTTCCTAATCTTTAAAATTACAAATAACTATGCCAATTTTAAACGGATTGCTTCATCCTGGCATTTGATTTGTAATTAAAGAGAGCGAGGAAAAATTCAAGAACACTAATTGACTTAAAACAAGTTCATTCAAGGAGGCGACATGAAAACCAAAACTATGGCAATGATTCTTTTATCTGCGTTCATCGTTATTTCTTTGTTCCAGGTCATGCAGGCGCAGGAAATTCGCGCCGACAAAAAAAACATTAAATCCGACAAGGCTGCAATCAAAGATGATCGGCGTGATGTGGATCGGCTTTCTGATCTGATTATAAAATGGGATCTTTTAAGCAAGAGCAATGATGAGGCAGCATTGAATCGGGTCGAAGCGATGATTGCATCGGAATTACGAAATGATTTAAAAGAAGCAAAGCAAGAATCAATTGAATCAAAAAAGGAGGCTGGGAAATCAGCCGCCGAGGCAAAGCGTGCGAAGAAAGAAGTAAAAAGAGAGCGACGAGATAAAGATCGCGATAAGCAAGCCTTAAAGGATGACAAGCATGACCTGCGAGACGATAGACGAGATATGAAAGATGACGTTCGAGATGCCCAAAAAAGCCAAGAGCTGCTCAACCAGAAAAGAGCAGTAGCTTCAGAACTCATCGCCCTGCAAAAAGAAATTGATGATCCGGGCAAAAAGGGCGATAAGATACTGCAAGAAAAGCAGCTCGCTCTGTTCGAAAAATATCTGGACCTGTCACAGCAGGAAATTAATATGGGCATCCGGGAACTGAAAGAAGATCGGCAGGAGCGTCGAGAAGACCGACGAGAGATCCGGGAAGACAAGAAAAATTAGTGAAATAAAATTTAGAATGCGCTGATAGATTCAGCATTAAGAATATAATCCTTCTGAAAATTTCAAGCTTTCGGAAGGATTTTTTTTATGTTACTGAGAGATGTCGCCTGCCTTAGCATCGAGTGTACATTGCGCTCGCTCAGTAAGCTTGCTTTTGCTTAAATCCAGTTACGAAATTAAACGTTAGCTCTTTCGCAAAACATATATCACCCAGGGCGCAATCTTTGTTTCATTCACCCAGGGATACGGCTCATGTTCGTATGCCAGTGGCTGGTACGTTTTCACGACTGCTAATCCTGCCTTTCGATAAACCTCTTGATAGTCTTTATCCGGCCAGATAATATCCTCCACCGGTCTTTTATCCTCAATAGCCGTTATAATGATTTTAACTTTGTCGCCGCATCTGGCAAATTTATTCTCTGGAAAATCTTTTGTCGAAAATGATGCCCATTCATGGGTATAAATTTCTGGAGCTGAAACCAGGTTAATAATTCTTCCATTATTCTTGAGGTATTTACTAATTTATATAATAAAAACGAATATAAGCCAGGAATTTCAGCAAAGGAAAATCCAATTTTGAAAGATCGTATCATTTATTCGGCTCATACGTTTTTTCTGGAATCGGATTCGTCAGATCGACTACCATTTTCCACTCACCATCTAAAGCTTTTTTCCAGATTCTCAGATAAGCATAGGATTTTTTCCCGCTGCTTTCAGAAGCAAAATCTGCGGTACCATAGGTGTAACCCAAATCTCCAGAGATTGCTACCTTAGATGCCATCGGTTTCCAGACCATCGCACCAATCTCTTCTTTTAGTTTTTTATCGACACTTTCTTTTCCAACAATAGGTAATTCGCCCACGCGATAGTAGCGAATATTATCGGCTGAAAATGTCTGAAAAGCATTAAGGATTCCTTGCTGTTCAACCTGACTGGCGAATCCAAAATCAAGTTCCATCAGCCGTGTTTGTTCTATTTCGACATCTGACATCGACCGGGCTTTATATGCCAGCTTTTGCTGTTGCTTATAAAGCATAATTTCTGAGAATGTAGTATCGGAACAGGGACAATTTATTCCCGCGTCAATTATGACTCGCCAGGTACCATCGTTTTGTTTTTTCCAGACTGAAACATAGAAACCACAGCCATCGGGTTTCTCACTTTCAGAATTTTTTCGATATTCATACGGGCCGGTGGTGTAACCAAAATCACCAGAAGCAGCAACCTCTGCATGAATCGGTCGCCAGCTTAGTACTCCAGAATTTTCCTTCAACGCTTCATATAAGGGTTTGCCCTTCATGGGATTGGGTCGAAAAACGATGGCATCATTGGCCAGATAAGTCAGGAACGCATTTCGAATTCCTTGCTCAATCGAGGTCTTTGCAAAAGTTTGCTCTGCCTGAACCAAGGCTTTCAGAGCAGTGTCAGAATCTAGCTTTTGAATACATGCCCAGAACTGAACTAACATCAAAATCAAGATAATTCTTTTCATAGCTCCTCCGATTTGCATTTTATTGTATTATATTTTTATATCGCATAAATGTTTCTGATTTTGTTGTTCAGCCATCAGAGTTAGAGTTTGACTTTCTGTGGAATTGTCATTTTTTGAATGCGTCACATTTTTGATAATAACATAATTCGAACAACCATAAAGAAAGTTCGGCTGTGTTGAATTAAAATCATTGAAAACACAATGAATAAAACTGAATAAATCATTTTGTTGCAGCGAATAAAACAATGTTTTTAAAAATAGTTGTTGTAATTATCAAAACAATTTGATATGATAAAATAAACAAATAAGGTATATTATCAAACAAATAGTGGACTCCAATATGATTTGATGTGATGATGGCTATTAATTTTGATCTCGATTTTTCTGATGGATTTTGCATTTCACTTTTGATCCCGGATTTTTAGCGAAGCAGAATTTTGACTATCCTCTGATGACTTCTGACTGGCTCTAGCGTTGTGATGCGAATGCTGTTTAATGGAGTCCAACTATCAATTCATTTCTAATTTTCAAAAAATCAAATTCCTTATATTTGTAATTGGAGCTAATCCGAAAAAGGGGTTCCTTATGGATGAGCAATTTAAAACCGAACAGAAATTTTCTGACATTTTAAAGGAAAAAGATTCCGTTCTCTCTGCCAGACTCGAGACCATTAAACACGAAAGTTTAGAGGAATGGGTTCCGTTGCTGAATTTTGACAGAGGCTCTCATTCCGGTTATCCACATTTATTAAATGTTGAAAGAAACGCTGATAAAATGATTCCCGACCCGATTAAACAGGAGATGACTGGTGCGCAAATTTTTCTTTTACTAACATCAATTTTTTTGCATGACATCGGGAAATTAACCGCAGGCAGGATCGAAGAGGAAGAAGCAGAAAAGGGCAATAAAATAAGACTCCATCACAAACATAGTGAAGAAATTATCACGAGCTGTTGGGCAGAACTCGGCTTGCCCGATGAACGAATAGCACGGTATATTGGTAAAATCGCCAGATACCATTGCATTGATAATCCGTTTGATAATGATAAAAAAAGCGGAAATGAAGACATCCGAATTTACAATATGACGGCTCTGGAGCCTTATGGTCAACTGCGTATCCCTTTTGTTGCGGCTATCTTAAGAATCGCCGATGAGGCCGAAGCCAGTTGGACGCGATCGCTGCAAGAATATCTTTATAAACGAATTCAAAAATCCGGCGCTTTAATGATCAAAGGCGTTAGACGTTTGATTGAAGAAGTTGAATTCTGCTTAATAGGAGAATGTATTATCTTGCATGTGCCAGAGTTGAGATTGTTTGATGAGACCAGATCAGAGGCACAAGCCGATCGTGATCAAAGTGACAAAATAATTAATTTAAATCGGGTTGAACAAAGAGTTTTTTATCTGAAAAAGGGCGAATTCGAAAGTTTAAAAAAGATGAAAAAAAGTATTTCCATTGTATTAGACAATTGGTCCCCAATTTTGGAAGAACAAAATATCGCATTCAGGCAGGTTTTTTACGAGCATAAAAATTCGCTGTTGGCTGATTTGGATCTTAATAACGAAGGGAATTTGAGGCATCAGAAACTTGCCGATGTTTTGAACAAACAAAAAGATGATAGACGACCTGGCTTGCAACAATTGGTTGACGCCATTGTAAATCTTTCGTTGGGAAGCCTGGGACACCATACTTTTAGCTGGCAAGCTATTGAAGCCAAGATTGGCCAGGCCATATCGTTAAGAGAGAAATGGATGGTGGAAAGAATGAATTATGTTTCTCCACACTTGTATATAATTTTTCCATCAGAGGATAAACTCAAAATTCATTTAGACCGAAATCATATCACAGATCTTTATAAAAACCTGGGATGCAAATATAAAGGGGTAAAAAATGAATAACGAACAAATAATATATCTGTCAACTGGCATAGATCATTTAGATGATCTTCTTTCGCCAGATAGAAAGGATAAATCAGCAAGCGGCGGTATTCTAATTGCTAAAACTAAAAAAGCATCCGGTTCAGTTCGTTCAAAAGAAAAATTTAATCGAAACGAATTAGAAACCCCAATTGCTGTGATTGAAGGCACCACTGGCACCGGGAAAACGACACTGGCACTTCAAATCGCGCATGCTGCTGCCAGAAATCCCCAGTGGATTGTGTTTTTTTATAGCCTGGAGCAGACCATTCCGTCGCTCCTTAATGTCGCTCAAAATTTTGGCTATTTTAAGAAAAACGATAATGACGCGGTCGTTGACTTCGTTGACCTCAGTGAGTTAGATGAAAAACTGCAATTTTTACCAGAAAAAGCCAAGATTCATTTCTGTCAATTTTCCCCCCGGCCTTTTACTGAAACAGAAGAGAAAGATATTTTTGAACAGAGGATGTCCGAGCTGGATCACGTGTTAAATGTGGTCACCAGCCAAACGGCTGAGAATACGCTGATTTTGTTAGTGCTGGATAGCATCACCGCGCTCTCTGGTCGGCCGCTGCAACGGAATGAAATCTACCGATTATTTACACTGTTGAGAAATTATCATATTCCCAGTTTAATTAGTTTAGAACGATACTCAGATTACTCAACTCAATACGAGGAAGTTTCGTTCGAATGCACCCGATTTCTGGCCGATGTGGTAATCAGTCTGACCAAAGAATATCGTGAAGGCTATTTGCAATACTATCTGGAAATCATTAAGTCGCGCATTGGTCGTCAGGCGTTGGGCAAGCATCTCTATAAAATTCGTACCCAGCCTCAACTCACTGAGCAAAAGGCAGAAGGTCAAACCGGATTGTTGGTTTATCGATCCATTCACTATATGCTTACCAAAGTTCGAGAACAAAAGCAAACAACGTCGCTAGCAGAATTTAACTTTAAAATCGACGCCCAGACAGAACAAGATTTGGGTTTAGTTTTCACCAGTTCAACAATCAAGACTAATTCATTCACGGCAATCATTGGACCAAATGGAACTCACAAATTGGCGTTAGGATTAAACCTGGCGATGGGAAGATTGGAAGGCAAAAAACCAAAACTGTTAATTATTAATTTTGGTAGTACTTCCGAATTCGGTTTTCAAGGTGTTGCCTGGACCGAGTTTAATAAGGATTGGCGCAAACTGGTTAAGGCAAAAAATGGCGCTCAATATGTCGGCGGACTATTTAAATTCTGGCACTCTCATTATTATTTAGATGAAGTACCTGCCGACTCGGAGCCAATAATTACAGTCACAGCTTTCAAAATCGGTCAGCTTACTCCAGAGGAATGTTTCGATGTTATTGACAATGAAATCGAAAAAGCTAAAAGTACTGAGCATCCATTTACTTCGGTGTTGCTAAATAATACTGCCGAGCTTTGCACGGGTTACCCGCTGTTAAAAAATGAACCCTTATTTTTGCCGACATTGATCGATTTATTTGTCCTACATGGACTAACGTCCGTAGGTATTGGAGTTGAGGAAACAGGTGAATCCGAAATACGAGATGCCAACGTCACATTATTGGCTAATGCCGATTATCGAATCATCCTTTCTCACTATCCTAATGTGAATGAATTTTCTGAAAAATTTATCCAAAAGGTCATGAAAGGAGAGAAACCCGAGTTGGAGGAACAACTGGTGTGGCTGGTGATCGATAATGTGACTGGAAAACATTATAGACGACAACCGCGATGGCTCTGGGTAGAAGAAATACCGGATGCGACAGATCCTTCAAAAATTTCTCATAAAATTTTGCATTGTGAAGAAATACCAAAATTTCGTGCAGGGAAAAATAGAAAAAATGTATGACCCACAAAGAGAAATTCATAATTTATGTTTGTTTTATTTGTCGAAACTCTATTGGCGTCTTGTAGGTATGCTTTTTGAAAGCGCTAATAAAAACCGATGTCGAATCAAAGCTGACTTTATAAAGAATTCCCAAAGGCGCTTTGCTTCTTATTCACTATTCACCTCATTAACAAAGCTTCGTTTGAAAACTTCATTAAGTGCATAGACAAATAGCTGGGAAAAATAGACAGCTTATCGACAAACGCTGTTAAAAATAATAAGCATTCTAAGGATACTCAAAATTTCCTACCAGAATTGAATTGGCGATGAACTCGATTTTTTCAACTACAGTAAATCGCTTTTGAAGCGGCCTAATTTAATTTTGCTAAATAATAAATGCAAAAAATATTTCCACAAAAAATTATCTGATGAATGAAAATGACTTAACAAATTTAATTGCTGAAATTCGCTCTTGATTAGATTATCTTATTTAACCGACTGAATTTTCCTCAACTCACCTGCTTTGCTGATATATTAAAATATTCACTTTATCGGTATTGATTTAAAATAAAGTTTCGCTAAAATATTCATTCTTGAGTAAAATCATTTAAATCTAAAACGGGGGGATGATAAAAATTAATAACTTCTAAAACGCTGAGGGAAACGTCATGCAAATAGCTGTTATTATCCCTGCCTTTAATGAAGAGCAAACAATTGTCAACGTGATCGAAGAATTTAAGCAAGTATTATCAGATGCCAAAATTTATGTGGGAAATAATAATAGTCAGGATAAAACAGCGGAGCTGGCAAAAGAAGCGGGTGCGGAAGTTATTTTTTGCAGAAAAAAGGGGAAAGGATATACTGTACGAAAATTATTTGATAAAATTAATGCTGATATTTATATCATGGTCGATGCCGACGGCACCTATAGCTTGTCAAATATTCAGGAACATATTGAGCTTGTTTTACGAGATAAAGCTGATATGGTGATTGGCGTCAGAAAGGCAACATCTAAAAAGGCGCTCTCCTTTTCACATTGGCTCGGCAATAAGTTGCTCACAAGCGTATTAAATCGGTTTTTTCGGGTCAAACTAAAAGATGTCCTCTCCGGCTATCGAGTCATAAGCAGAAAGGTAGTTGATGATTTAATATTATTAGCGAAGGGTTTTGAGCTTGAAGTGGAACTCACCATTCGTGCATTACAGGAAGGTTTTACGATCATCGAAATGCCAGTAGAATATCGTCAGCGCCCAGCAGGTTCCATCTCTAAACTGAGTACCTGGGAGGATGGATTACTCATTCTATACACAGTTATAACATTATTCCGCGATTATAGCCCAATGATTTTCTTCTCGGTGATCTCTCTGTTATTTTTTTGTTCAGGATTTGTTTCAGGTATTGACATCTTAATCATTTTTTTAAAAACCGGAAAAATGTATCATATTGGATTGGCAATATTTACAGCATTAAGCATTTTGCTATCGGCGATCATTTTCATTTTAGGTTTGCTATTAGATTCATTCAATAAAAGCTGGCGATTGAATCAAGAAAGCATGCGCCGCAATCGGCTTTTATTGAATGCGATTAATTCTAATCACTCTCAAAATGGAAACCAATAAGGATCTGATTTGAAAATCTTATTTTACTGTAGCAAATTTCCTCCTCAACCTGGCGGTGCAGGAATAGATGCTTACTTTTTAGGCAAAGATTTAGCTGAAGAAAATCATCACATCACTGTCATTTGTGAATGGAAAGCTGGCTTAAAAAAATTTGAACGATTGAATCCCAATTATGATATTTATCGGGTCACAGCTCCAATACTAAAAAACAGTGGATCGGGCAGCTATTTTTTGCTGCTTTGTTTAGCCATGGCTGCTAAAGGAATTAAGCTGCTCCATCAGCTTAATCACGACCTGGTACATTGTCATGATACGGCCACGGGTATTGCTGCATTAATTACGAAGATGATCACACGGAAACCGACTGTATTTAAATTTGGCGGCAGCATGACTTATGAATATCTTTGTAATTCACGCAATCACAAATGGGATCCATCCTCAGGAGAAAGCTGGGCTTGGAAAAATGCACGCGGAATAGCCAGAGTATTGTTTTCGATTGAGAAACAATTCTATTTTCGATTTGATAAAATTTACCCAATTGCTCAATATCTGGTTGATATGCTGAAAGGTAATTTCGGAATTAACAGTGACAAGATAAAGCTGATTCATAATGGCGTCAAAACCGAAATATTGAAGAAAGAGAATTTTAAAAATGTCAAAAAAATGCTCGGCATTAATAGAATGATCTTTGCTGGCGTGCGGTTTGTCAAATATAAAAACCTGCCGATATTAATTCAAGCTTGTAAACCGATGCTGGATAAATATGATGCACATCTTGTCATTGCGGGAAGCGGCCCAGAAGAAGCTGAAATAAAAGCATTGGCAAATGAGCATCCGCGCATCATCCTTACGGGCGATTTGCCCTGGGAAGAAAATATGAATTATGTTAGCTCGGCTAATATATTTGTATTGCCTTCAATAGTCGATAAAACCCCAAGTTGTTTGATGGAAGCTTTGGCATTGGAAGTCCCCTGTGTTGCAACAGATATTAGTGGCGTGCGAGAATTAATAGCTCCTGGCGGCGGCATTCTGATTGAAAAGAATAATCCAGAAATTTTAACTGAAAAAATTGCCTGGATATTTGAACATCCCGACGAAGCTGAACAAATGGGAAAAATTGGAAGAAGATTCATCGAATCCGAATTTCATTGGGAGTCCACCAAACAAAAAATAAAGATGTTGTATCAGGACCTAATACCTTCTTTTTTAAACAAACCGCAATGATTCGAGATGTGACAAAACCAAACACAAATTAATTTATCAGGGAGCTTCTGATAGTGAAACTGAAACACTTGTTGGAGCAGATGGCGCCGTATAATCCACTGGATTTTCTGAATTATAATGCTCCCAATTATTAAAGTCATAAATAAAGGTATTATTTTTTCTGGAGATCGTCATTACATTGTTTTTCCAGGATATTAATTTACTGTTTTGATAATCTGTCGTTTCCATTCTTTTAAATGGAAAATTATAGAGTGGCTTGCCATCAGCTTTTCCCCCACTCCCACTGGCTTCGATGACAATACCGCGGCTGGTGCGAAAATAATTTTCAGTCAAATCACATTGATTTCGGACTGCCTCCTGAAAATCTTCAAACGAGGGATAGCAGTGATCGCTATTCGATGCAGGATCGATAATCACCACTTCCATTGCCCCATTCCAACTTTTATCGACACGGAGAGCGATGGCGACATTCGCCTCTTGAAAAAAATTCCAGCCAGGGTCGATAAAATAATCCTGTGCGTAAGAGCTGGCAGACTTGAGATGTTCCTGTCCAATATCAAAACTGTTTCCATCCTGACAGACGTGGACATGGGCATCGGACCAGAATTTAAAGAAGGCAGCATTGTGAAACTGGTACATACTACCCGAGCCCATCGAGGTATATTCACTTAGCGATTCATCTGGATCAGCAGTACTCTGGCTGCCATCGATCCAGAGGCGAAAGGGCTGTCCGGTTCTTGGCCCATTCGAATCTTCTGAATAAATGGCAAGCTGCCAGCCATCTCCATTCGATCCTCCGCCACCGAGATTAAAATACTTGGTCACAAAAGTCCATTTGCCATAAGCTGAATCTGAGCCAACCAGATTGTTTTCCTGATGAATGTGCCAATAATCTGTCGGCTCATCCCATAAAGTTCCTAAATCTTCTATCAACTCCGGCAGTCGATAAGTGCTGACATACGCATCGCCATCATCTACCGTACACCCTTTATCAACTCCAAAATAAGCATAATACAGCGACCGTAATAGCGCGTGAGTGATATTATATCGATAGATTCTGCCAAAGCTGCCACCATGATGATTGGCGGAAAAATCCATTATCTGATCCAGTTGCAAAAGGTCCAACATCATTTTCGCCCGCTTTTTCATTTCTACTCCATCTGGATCAGGACGACCAGCTAAGCGCTCTAAGGGGCGAGCTGCAAAGTCATAAAGCAACAATAGCGAATGAATGGCCAGACCGCTGTAATTGCCGTCCAATTCACTGCTGCCCTGTTTCGCCCAGGTATCAAAGGCATGAAAAATCCAATCACGAGATAGCTCAAAAGTTTTATATGAATTTCCAGGAACGTAGGTTTTGTTGCTGTAAGAGGATTCAAACTGGATATTATCGAACGTGCCAGTCGGCCACTCCACTGTCGCATCGTGATCAAACTCTAAAGTAAACAGAAATGCGGTTACGGTTCGTTCCATTTGGGTGGATTTTGTCCAACTCCGCGTATCGATATGATTAATATCCTGAGCATCGAAACTGAGCAGATTTTTAATATCCGTCCAATCATTGGGATAGGGATAGGAAGGATCTTTTAGCTTATCAGCGTACTGATAAAAAATTCTTGAAAGATGAAGTCCGGTGCGACAACCAGCATCTCCGCGCTCATCATACAGTGCTACCAATTGATCATGAAAATTGCCCAGGTCGGGATGCTGATCGGAAATATAAATGTTCTTTTCCAGCCAGGCAAAAAGATAGGGTCGGCCATAAAACACTCTGTCATCAAATTCGCCAGCTAAGTTGGCGCCGTCTCGATTTAGCCAGGCTTGTTTTCGATGTTCAAAAGTCGTCATTTGAAGTTGTGACATCGATTGATCGGGGAAGAAAATATAGAACAATAACACGGCTAAGGTTTGATTACGAAAGTATTTTAAATGACGCATACAATCACCCTAAATTTTTTGGTGTCACAAATTGATTTTAAATTTCATTTCTCTTGCTTCGGCAATTTATATACCAGCAAAATCGATATGATCTATTCCTTGAAATTTATGAAGTTGACAGCAAGGCATCATCTACTCAACGTTAGCCGATAACTTTTTTTAGCAAAAATTGTATTTCAGTTATGTGATTCATGCCGATAATTGCTGTTGCTTCTTGTCGATAATTTTGTTATATTAACACCGCTATTTTGGATGATGAGCAATTGAATTCAGGGAAACGCCGGCGCATTGCAGCGATGACTCATTCCCTGCGTTCAGCGCGATGAGCTAAATTTATTAGAATTTGCCTCAAAATTAAAATAAATCTTCAAAAAAAACTCAAGGAAAAATTATGGATATTCAAGATCGGCTGGCAGAGCGTGCGAAAAATAAGCTTCCTTCAGCAATACGTGAGTTGATGAAGTATATGAATATGGATGGGATGATTTCGTTGGGAGGCGGTTATCCCAATCCTGATACCTTTGTCTTCGAAAGCGTAAAGATTCAGTTCAAAGGTGGACAGGAAATTAAAATCGATGGAGAAGAATTGACAGCCGCTTCTCAATATGGTCCATCCGATGCCAATGCCAATTTAAAAAAAGAATTGCAGGGCTGGCACAAATTCAAAGATGATGTTGATTTGAAAGGTGATCAGATTGTCGTGCTCAATGGCTGCCAGGAAGGTTTATTTATTATGGCTTATCTTTTTGCCAATCATGACGATCAAATTATCATCGAGGAACCGATTTATCCGGGCACGCTGGCGGCGTTTCGATCCTTTACTAAAAATTTCGTAGCGATTCCTATTGATTCTAAAGGAATGAAGACTGAGATTCTCGAAGAAAAATTGGATACGATTGAAATGACCGGGGAAGCTCTGCCGAAATTCATTTACACGATACCAAACGGACATAATCCGGGCGGCGTAACTTTATCCCTGGATCGGCGCAAACACCTGCTCGATATTGCGGCGCGATATGATTTATTCGTGCTGGAGGATGACCCCTATCAATTGCTTACGCTCGACAATAAGCCGCCTTTTCCGACATTGCAGTCATTGGATAAACACGGGCGGGTTATTCGGCTGGATAGCTTTTCAAAAATTTTTGCGCCGGGACTTCGAATCGGCTATGTTTCCGGACCGGCTGAGATCATGCGTCAATTTGTGCTGTTCAAACAATCGGCAAATTTGCATACCAGCACATTTATTCAAGTTATTCTGCTTCGTTATTTGCGAGCGGCGGGTTTTAAACAGTTCCAGGAATTAATCAAAAAGAATTGTGAATCCTATCGGATCAATCGCGATGCAATGGTTGCTGCAGCCAGGAAACATTTGTTGCAAGATGTTAAATTCAACATTCCGAATGCCGGCATGTTTATCTGGTTTGAATTACCAAAGCAGTGCAATGCCCGACGAATGATCGAAGAACAATCAGAGCAGCAAAAAGTTTTGCTTGTTCCCGGAGACGCATTTTCTTCGCAAAACGGCTGTAAAAATTTTATGCGCGCCAGCTTTAGCATGGTTACGCCCGAACAGATCGATGAAGGAATTCGACGATTTGCAGAGATGATTAAGAATGAACTGCATCGATGAGTATGGCAATTGTCTAATTAAGTAACTGGGCGGTAAGGTAACTGGACAGCTATTTCCAGAACAATAAGTTCCTTTTTATCAGGGATCAAAGTTAATGAAATATTGTTATTTTATTATTTTGATTTTTTTTATGTTGACAGCCGGGCTTTTTGCACAATCAGAAAGCAAGCGATTCAATTACATTAGCATTAAAAATGTCTCACCTGGCAGCTTCGCTGCGCTGTTAGCTTATGACATCGACATCGAAAATGTAAAAAATAAAAATGAAATTTTCGCCCATGTGACAGACGAGCAGTTGGATCAGCTAAAAAAACTCAACTATCAAGTGGAAGCCATAGTTGACCGATCAAAAATATACGCCGACAGCCTCTGGTTAGCCACCCAATTTAGCTCCAATCCTCTGGCTGCTTATCATACTTTTGATGAATTGACCGCAGAATTGCAGCAATTAGCCCAAGGATATCCTGAAATTTGTTTACTAGAAAGTATCGGCAAATCAACGCAAGGCAGAGATTTATGGATGATGAAAATTACAGATAAAGTTGCCATCGAAGAATATGAGCCAGAGTTCAAATATATTTCCTCCATGCATGGCGACGAGCCAGTGGGCATGGAAATGTGCATTTATCTCATCAAACATTTGCTGGAAAATTATGGGGCCGATCCGAAGATCACTGGAATTGTGAATGAGACCGAAATCTGGATCATGCCTCTGATGAATCCTGATGGCTATATTTTACGACAGCGGAGAAACTATCACAGCGTCGATCTGAATCGAAATTTTCCAGATCGAATTATGGACCCCAATGACACCCCAGTTGGACGTGAACCGGAAACTCAAGCTGTTATGAATTTCAGTCGCGCCCACTCTTTCGTTTTATCTGCTAATTTTCACACCGGCGCATTGGTAGCTAATTATCCTTATGATAGCAATAGCAATGGGCAATGGATCTATTCAGCCTGTCCTGATGATGCTTTGTTTATCGAGTTGGCAAAAACCTATTCATCCCGTAATCTCACCATGTGGCAAAGTTCCGAATTTCGTTGCGGAATTACCAATGGGGCTGATTGGTATGTCATGTATGGTGGAATGCAGGATTGGAATTATGTGTGGCTGGGCGATAATGAATTAACAATCGAATTAAGTAATGTTTCCTGGCCAAATGCTTCTTTATTGCCATCTTTTTGGGATGACAATCGGGAGGCGATGTTGGCTTACATAGAAGCAATTCATTGGGGAGTGCGTGGCTTTATCACAGACGTATTTAGCGGCCAGCCATTAGCTGCAACGATTGAAGTGGCAGGAATCGATCATGCGGTTTACAGCGATCCCAATATGGGCGATTACTATCGGATGCTGCTGCCGGGGACGTATCAATTTCGCTTTGCGGCTGATGGTTATTGGTCTCAGGAGTTTGATTCGGTGCTGGTAGTAAAAGATTATATCACGCATCTGGATGTCCCGTTGATCCCAGAACAGAGCTATAACATCACCGGAATTATAACAGATCAGGTGAGTGATGCGCCAATTTCTGCCCGCCTGAATTTTATTGGCGATTTAAAATTTTCAACAACCGCGGATTCCTTGTCTGGCGCTTTTCAAATCACGCTGCCCGCCGATACTTATGAACTGGAGATCCGTAACGATCGCTACGTTACGCAGTCGGATACGCTGATAATTTTGACAGATTTACATCTAAATTATGAATTGCAGCCTTATGTATTTGTGCTCGATTTAGATTTTGAAAAAAGTGCTGGCGATTTAGTCGCTTCTGATACATTATGGCAGTGGGGGGAACCAACCTGCGGACCGGAACAGCCTTATTCTGGACAAAAGCTCTGGGGGACAATTTTGAACGGCAGTTATCCGAATGACGCTAATGCTAAATTGGTGCTGCCTGCCATCACATTGCCCGATGTGGATCATCTCATTTTTAGCTTCTGGCACTGGATGGAAGCTGAAACAGATGCTGTTTCTCCAGACTCAGCTTATGATGGTGGAATCGTAGAGCTATCTAACGACCGCGGCATAAGTTGGATAGAGATTTTTCCACTGCATGGCTATCCCCATACAGTTTCAAAATTTGCCGAATCCGCTCCTTTTCTACCAGGGACTCCAATATATTCAGGTCAATATAACTGGACAGAGGTGCTTTTTGACCTCGACGTTTATAAAGGCAAGACAGTCCAAATTCGATTCTATTTTGGTAGCGATAAAGATAACGACTACCCCTACGCTGGCTGGTATCTCGACGATGTTGCCATTAAATATCCTTACCATCAGACCGATGTAAATAGCAAGACAGCCTGTCTCATGCCAGAACATTTCTGGCTATCGCAAAATTATCCAAACCCGTTCAATGGTTGTACTGCGATGCTTTATTCCTTGCCACGAGAAAATCACATCCGGATCGCTATTTACAATGTAAATGGACAAACAACCCAAATTTTATTCGATTCAATGCAGAAATCTGGTAGTCATCGAATAAGCTGGGATGGCAATGATGATCAGGACCAGCCAGTCAGCAGTGGCGTGTACATTATTGAAATGAAATGTGGCGATGAAAAATTGACACGAAAAGCCTTGCTTTTAAGATAAAACAATTTATAAAAAATAATTGGAACAATAATTGTATCATTAAATTAAAAATTATAGCTCAATTAGATAAAAATAATCCAACCGATTTTTGTAATATTTTATAAATCGAAAACAGTCACGATGTTCAAAGTTGGGCGGTGATAAATGTATCAAGATACCGAAAATCCATGGAAACAATTTGCCGAAGAAGTCGGCGGGAAATACCGAATCAGCGAAGAGGGAACTTCCGAAGTCACTGGCGTTTATGGCAAGTTTCCTTTTATTTTGAAAATTATCTTCATCCAGGCAGCGCCGAAGGTCAATCTATTTTTAACTCATCTGGAAACTAAATTAGAAAACAGCATTGGTTTGAAGATAAAAATTTACCGAGAAGGAATCATCCAGAAACTGACCAAGCTATTCGGAACTCAGGATATCATTTTTAATGACCGGTCTTTTGATAAAAAATATATTATTGAAGGAAGCAATGAGGCATTGGTCAAAGAAATCATTTCTCCAAGCGTTCGAGCAAAAATTATTGAACTGGGTGAAATCCTACTGATCCTGGATAGAAATATGCTGATTTATGAGCAGCATGGGAAAATTATCAATACCAGAAAACTGTTTATGATATTGGAACTGCTGGCTGAATTAGGAGAAAAGATCGAGGGCAAGAAGATTGAAAATTCTTGATTACTGATAAAAGATTTTCCGCAAATGCCATTGCGCTCCTCTATGTCTAAATAAGCGTAGTGAACTGATTTTCGTGTTTGTGTTTTAATTGACTTAAAATTTTCACTTGACATATTAAAAAATTGTGCTATATTATCAAGTTGAGAACTGTAGCAATGGGATAAGAACTATGATGAACTCCACTGCTTCACATATTTTTTTTCATTTTTATTATTTTTATTTTTACTACCTCAATATGGAAGGCAGCGGAAGAATTTTTTCAATCTGAAAAACCAAAATCGAATAAAATTTGCCCACTGCTTCTGAAACAGCAGTGGGTTTTTTATTTTAAGGGAATTATTCATGTCATTGGAAACATTACGTCAGAATATTGCAAAAATAGATATCCAATTACTCAAGTTGCTAAATGAGCGAGCGCAGCAAAGTCTTCAGATTTTCCGGGAAAAACAAAGATCAAATCTGCCAGTTTATAATCAACAACGTGAAGATCAGGTCATTCAAAACGTCATCCAACAAAACAGTGGGCCTTTGACCTCAGAGCAAGTAGCGTCAATTTTTAAAATCATAATTGAGTCATGCCGAATCATTCAACAAAAGCAGGAAGGAATATAACATGGTAATTGTTATGAAGAATAACGCCTCAACGGAACAGATAGAAGCGGTGGAAACTAAAATAAAAAAGCTAAATTTACACGTTCATCGCGTTGATGGTACCATGCAAACCATTTTGGGGGCAATCGGAGATACCTCCGTG
>JAEAME010000707.1_pt1 | contig 30540 bp, 30 predicted proteins | sample 8958731 | NCBI WGS metagenome assembly JAEAME01 (sample SAMN16933194, study PRJNA681113) | bioreactor sludge metagenome | isolation source: anerobic bioreactor sludge (Control) | place: India:Bengaluru | collected 2018-10-24
GAATGCTCCTGCGTCCTTGGGCGCCTTATATGAGGGCGACCTCGACCATATTCCGCTGAAGTTACGGCCGTTTATAGTCCCGGTCAATTGGCCGTTATTGGTAGTGTAGGTGCCGGTGGCGGACGTGCCGGATACCGTTATTTCCATCGTGCCCCAATCAGTATTCCAGGTTCCGGCCCAACTGAGATTAACCGGTTGAGGCGAGGGCTGATTATCCGGTTCAGGTTGGGGCGATGGCTGATTATCCGGCTCCGGTTGGGGCTGGCCTACTCTTGTTCCCGGATAATGCAGGGGATACCAGGCAGAACTCGCAGACAGGCTGTGCGTATAACGGCCTGTAAAGGAGTTGCAACCGGCCAGCATAGCCCATTCAATCCTGCCGGTCTGGTCCTGTTCAGTCCAGGTCCCGATGAGCGTGGTGCCGGACAGGGTGCCGTCTATGTAGCCGGAATAATTCCAGCCGGATGGTTTAAACGATCCGGTGACCCTATTACCCGATTGAACCAGGTGCAGCTCGCGTGACCAGTCGAAATCCCAGGTGCCGGTCCAATCGCAGGGCGCCGATGGTTCAGCCAACGGTATGAGCGTCTTTAGACCTTTGCGAGTGCCGGACCAGTCGTTCTCATACCAGCCTCCGGTGTTTCCATAGCGCCAGCGGCCTGTGATGGTCTGATGCTCCGGCCCCATCGTCAGCTCGACCTCACCCGCATTTTTCGGAGGGCTGTAATCGGGAGATTCGGACCACCAACCTCTAAATGTATCGCCGATCACAGTACCGCTGATCTTGCCGTCATCATGTGTATAGGTGCCGGAGACCTGGCTTCCGTTCTGCGTTAAAACCATAGTGCCCCATTTCGTGTCCCAGGTTCCAGACCAGGGGCCTGATGAGGGTGGTGGTGTTGGTTGAATCGGCGTCGGTTGAATCGGCGTTGGTTGAATCGGTTCGGGTTGGATAGGCTCCGGTATAGGAGGCGTGGGCTGGCCTGCCCTCGTGCCTATGATATCGCCGTCCCAATCGCAGGAGCCGTACCTCCACTGCCCATCGAATGATTTACAGCCACGCTGCAGAGTGAAAGTAAAGTCGCCGGCATCACGAGGCGGCTGGTAGGTGTCGGCCTCAGACCATGTGCCTGTTGCAGTCAGGCCGTCCACAGTCCCGACTATCTTACCCCCCTGATAAGTATAGCTGCCGGTGAGGTTGTTGCCGTCCTGTTTCAAGGTCAGGTCTCCGAAGTCGCTATCCCACACACCGGTAAACGTGCAGGGGGTTGGGGTCACGGGGATTCCCGGATATGGTGGGGTCGGAGTGACATCAGGACCTGGTGTGGGCGAAGGCGTAATCGGTTCGGGTGTAACATCGGGTGGGGGAGGAATATAAGGTGGTTGAACAGGTGTTGGAGTGACCGGTTGCGGAGTAATCGAGCCTGATCTGGTTCCGATTACCGTGAACCTGTCGTCCCATTGTCCGTAGTGATACTGGCCTATCATTAAACCTGAGAACGCTGTGCCTGAACTGTTCAGTGCGAGCTTGACCTCGCCATTGATATGCGGGTGCAGGTTCGGATTATTCCAGGTGTTGGACCAAGTACCGCTTAAGTTGTTGCCGGATACGGTGCCCGTCAGCTGCCAGCCGTAATAATCGGAATTACCTGTCACCTGGCTGCCGGATTGTGTGAACACCATGTCAAAGTCATAGGAGTTGATGACACCGTATTCCATGATGGTCCATGTGGTATGCCACGTTCCGCTCCAGTTACCCTCGGGGCGTGTCCCATTGGCGGATACAGGCATGCCTGGCAGTGTAATGCTAAGTACAAGTAAAATAACCGGCAATAAACGCAGGACGAAATTAGCTGTTCTCATGATCCTCCTCCGATATGATTTCGGCTACTTCCGCATCCGGGTGTTAAATAGGTGGTAAAATACCTGTATTGGTAGCATACCAGAAAAAGCCGGGATATAACAGTATCAGATGCGATATGCTGGTTAAACTCGATGCGCAAATTGCTTTTGGGGCGCTGGGGTTGGCGCTGGTTATGATAGTGATCGTTCCCTCGTGTGCAGATAAAATTGATCACATGAGCAAGATTAGCGACACGTTATTGGTACAGGTTGAACTGCGACGCGAGCAAATCGCCTCGCCTGACGATCAACGCCTGAAACAGATGCAGGACCTGGGCCTGTCTGTGTCAAAACTCGACAGGCAGCTTGTATATATATATGTAAACGGGCCCCTCAGCATGGAGCAGGCCGAAGATCTGATCTCTCTGGGAATAGATGTAATCGAAGATACATGGATACCTGCCGTCGGCAATCACCCGCTAGGATTCTTTATTGCAGAAATGCCGGTCGACAGGCTGGAATCGCTTGCTGCCAGGGATTACATTGCCAGGCTGGATACAGCGGAACGCAAGGCACAGTCGCAGTGTCAGGTTTTAGATTATTGACCTTGCCGCGTTGAAAATAAAGGCCGGTTGACTTATCATTTGCTGTCGGCAGGAAGCCAATTCTTATATTTATAAAGATCAGGAGGACAATCTCGTGTTTGAGCTCAGTCAATTCTCGCTCAAGGGCAAAACGGCTGTAGTTACAGGCGGCGGCCGCGGCATCGGCAAGGCTATCGCCGTGGGATTTGCTAAAGCAGGCGCTAAAGTGGTGATCACCAGCCGCAAGATAGCCGACCTCGAGTCCACCGCTGCCGAGATCAAGCAATTTGGGGGTGAGGCCTATCCAATTCAGGCGCATCTGGGAAAAATGGAAGAGATCCAGAAAATGGTGGCAACTGCCATGGAGAAACTGGGTGGCCGCATCGACATACTGGTTAACAATGCCGGCGCCAGCCCTGCTATGGCCAGCGTGCTTGAGTCTGATGAGCGCCTGTGGGAAACGGTCATGAACGTGAACTTGAAGGGCATGTATTTTACCAGTCAAGCGGTTGCCAATATAATGAAGAAGCAGGGGGGCGGCAAAATCATCAACATCGCCTCTGTAGATGGATTCAAGCCCGAGCCCGCGGTCAGCGTGTACTCCATTTCCAAGGCGGGAGCACGCATGATAACCAAAGCCTTTGCGGCCGAGTTGATCCCCTATAATATCCAGGTGAATACCATCGCTCCGGGTCCCATTGAGACCAAGATGATGAATTCTCACTGGGCACATCTTCCGCCGGAGGAAGCGAAAAAAACGCACGATATGGTGGCCGGCATGCTGCCAACAGGCCGCATCGGTGATCCGGATGAGATCGCCGGCGCTGCAATCTACTTCGCTTCTCAGGCTTCAAATTACACTACGGGTACAGAGATCGTTATCGATGGCGGATTGCTGATCGCCACCATCCAGCCTGCCTGGGTTAAAGACTAATATATTTGCGTGATAAAGGTCGTATCGGCTTCACATATGGTTTCGCATCCGGGGCTAAGGATGCGGGCATATTACTTTCCTTTTAAGGAGGTAAATGTATGACAAGCCTGATAGTGGGATCGATGGACGGCAATGCCGGCAAAACAAGCCTGATACTCGGGTTGGCCAAAGCGACAGGTAAGTCGTTTGCGTACATTAAGCCGCTGGGAGACCGCCTGGTTTACCGTAAAAAGAGGGTGTGGGACTATGACGCCGCACTGCTGACCAATATATTCGGTATGACGCAGAGCCCGGAAGACATCACGGTCGGATTCGAACACCTGAAGATGAGGTTTAAATATGACGAAGAGGGGACGAAAAATCGGGTGCTGACCATGGCAAGAGATGTCAGCCTGGACAGGGATATGCTCTTTGTCGAGGGAGGCAGGGACATCGAATTCGGTATCTCCTTCTATCTCAACGTTCTTTCCCTTGCCAGGTATCTGGGAGGAAGGCTGGTAATAGTGGTGGGCGGGGAGGAAAACTATATTGTCGACAACGTTATTTTCATCAAGAAGTTCCTGAACTTCAGCGGCATCGATTTCAGGGGTGTGGTTATTAACAAGGTCCGTAATGTGGAGGATTTTAAAACTGTTTATGTGCCAATGATGCAGAAAGCGGGTATCGATATACTCGGCATAATGCCTTATCAGGCGGAGCTCACGTTCTTTTCCATGGAATACTTGTCCCAGTATTTGCTGGCGACCGTGGTGGCGGGCAAAGATGGGTTGAACCGCAGGGTGAACAATGTATTTGTGGGTGCCGCTTCTGTAGATTCAGCCTATGCGGATACCAAGTTTCACAGGGAGAACAAGCTGATGGTGACCAGCGGAGACCGTTCCGACATGCTGCTGGCATCCTTCGAAGATAAGTGTACAGCGGCTGTCGTAATCACCAATAATATAAGACCCCCGCAGAATATACTGGACAAGGCGGATGCAGCGAAGATTCCGGTATTAATGGTGCCGATAGGGGTATATGAAACAGCGAGGCAGATTGAGTCCCTGACCCCTCTGATCACCGCCAAAGACACCAACGAGATCTCCCTGATGGAGAGACAGGTTAAAGACAACGTCGACATAGATGCGTTGCTGGGCGGTTGAAATCGTTTAAATGTTCATATAATACATTTGCGCGAGCAAATGCCGGCTGCTATAATCAGTTGACACTTGCGGTACGCCGTGTTAACTTAATCGCCTGATCGACCTCCCGCAATCATATGCGTGAGGTTTTTATTTGGATACAAGGGAGTAAATTTACATGGCTAAGGAAGATAAATCCCACAAACTGGAAACCCTGCGTCATTCGGCCAGCCATATAATGGCTGAGGCCGTTCAGTCGCTGTTTCCTGAAGCGAAGTTCGGCATAGGGCCGGCCATAGAGGACGGATTTTATTATGATTTCGACCTCCCCAGGCCGCTCGGCCCGGAGGACCTGCCCGCTATCGAGGCCAGGATGCGGGAGATAATCACTGCGAACCTGCCGTTCTCGAGTGAGGAGATTAGCGTAAAAGAGGCAAACAAACTGTTTGCCGATCAGCCCTATAAGATCGAGTTGATCAGGGACCTTGGCGCCGATAAGGTTACGATCTACCGGCAGGGCAAATTCACCGATCTATGCCGCGGTCCGCATGTCAAGAGCACAGGAGAAGTCAAGGCTTTTAAATTGATCAGTGTAGCGGGGGCCTACTGGCGGGGCGACGAAAAGCGGCCCATGCTGCAGCGCATATACGGTGTGGCCTTCGCCAGGAGCGTCGATCTGGAAGAACATCTTAAGAAGCTGGCTGAGGCTGCCAAACGCGACCACAGGAAGCTCGGTAAGGAACTCGACCTGTTCAGTCTGCACGAGGAAGCCGGCCCCGGTTTGGCTTACTGGCATCCTAAGGGCGCAACGGTCAGGCAGATGATCGAGGATTTCTGGAAGACCGAGCACAGGCGACGCGGCTACGACGTCGTCTATTCACCGCATATTGCCAAGGTGCACCTCTGGGAGACCAGCGGCCACTGGAATTTTTACCGCGAAAACATGTACTCGCCCATGGAGATCGATGAGATCCAGTATGTGATCAAACCGATGAATTGCCCGTTTCATATACTCATGTATAAAACCCAGCTGCGCAGCTATCGCAACCTGCCTATGCGCTACGCCGAGCTTGGCACTGTTTACCGCTATGAGCGCTCAGGCGTGCTTCACGGGCTGGCCAGGGTCAGGGGCTTCACGCAAGACGATGCGCACATCTTCTGCAGGCCGGACCAGCTTGCATCCGAGGTCAAAGACGTGGTGGAGCTGGCCCAGTTCATGATGAAATCATTCGGATTTGAGGAATACGAAATGATGCTGTCTACCCGACCTGAAAAATTTACAGGCACGGTGGAGAGCTGGGATATGGCTACCGAAGCCCTGCGCAACGTGCTGGAGCGGCTTAAGGTCGATTACAAGGTTGACCCCGGAGAGGGCGTGTTTTATGGTCCCAAGATAGATATCAAACTGAAGGATGCGCTGGGCAGGCTGTGGCAGGGTCCCACCATACAGGTAGATTTCCAGCTGCCTGAGCGTTTCGACGTCAACTACGTTGGTGAGGATGGAAAGGAGCACCGCACTGTGATGATCCACCGCACTGTACTGGGCAGTATGGAGCGTTTCTTCGCCTGCCTGACCGAGCATTATGCAGGGGCCTTCCCCGTGTGGCTGGCGCCGGTGCAGGCTGTATTGATACCGATCGCCGACAGGCATGTCGAGTATGCCGCGAAGCTATGTGCCGATATGCGGTCGCGGGATATCCGGGTCCAGCTGGATGACCGTTCGGAACGAATGAATATGAAGATACGCGAAGCGCAGTTGAACAAGATACCCTATATGCTGGTGATCGGCGACAAAGAGGTCGAGAACGGAACCGCGGCCGTCCGGCTGCGCAACGGCGAAGACCTCGGTTCCCAGGATTTTCCTGTCTTTGTACAGAGGGTGGAATCGATCATTAAATCCCGGGAGCTTCGGGAACTTTGATTTACAGCTATAAAATGTGATATATTCTAACTCGTCTAATTAAATATAAGGGGAGGGATAGAACAAAATATTTAAAGAGCTGAATATCAATCACCGCATCCGTGCCAAGGAGATAAGGCTTATCGGTGACGATGGGGAGCAGTTAGGTGTAATGGCCACTGACAAGGCCCAGCAACTGGCCAACGAAAAGGGTTTGGACCTTGTTGAGGTGGCGCCGACAGCGACCCCGCCTGTATGCAGGGTACTGGATTACGGTAAATACAGGTACGAACAGACCAAAAAGGAAAAAAAGGTACGCAGCGGTCAGAGATCGGGCCTTCTCAAGGAGATAAGGGTGAGGCCGCAGGTAAAAGATCATGACCTTGACATAAAAATTAACCTGGCAAAGAAATTTATTATTGACGGAGATAAAGTAAAAGTACTCGTTGTCTTCAGGGGGCGCCAGATGGTGCATCCCGAGCTGGGCATCAGGGTGCTTCAAAAAGTAGCAAACGATCTCAAGGGAGTGGGTCAGCTGGACGGACAGCCGATACATGAAGGCAGGATTATGAGCCTGATCCTTTCACCCATATCGGCCAAGCAGGTCCAGTCCAAGGATGCGAAGGAATCCCCGCCCGCTAAGGAAATAAAGGTCAAGGAAGCAGTATAAATGCCGAAACTTAAGACTCACAAGGGAGCAAAAAAGCGTTTTCATTTCACCGGGACCGGTAAAATAATGCGCGTAAAGCAGGGTAAAAGCCATTTCAGGCGAAGGAAGCCGGCCAAGGTCAAGGGCCTTTACGATGAGACAATACCCCTGCATAAAGCCAACGTAAAAAGGATAAAAAAAGTATTACCTTACCAGTAGGTATTCAGGAGGACTCAGTTGCCAAGAGTGAAAGGTGGCATTGTCAGCCACAGGCGTCATAAAAAGGTACTCGAATTAACCAGGGGTCACAGGGGAAAGAGGCATTCTCTTTACAGGCATGCCCATGAATCGATGCTGCATGCCCTCGATTATGCCTACGGGCACCGCAGGGAGCGCAAGGGAGATATGCGCAAGCTGTGGATCGCCAGGATCAATGCCGGGGCGCGCGAAGGCGGGCTCACTTACAGCCAGTTCATCAACGGGCTTACACTGGCGGACGTTAGTCTCAACCGTAAGGTGCTGGCCGATATCGCAGTACACGATCCGGCCAGATTCTCTGAATTGGTAAAGGTGGCAGCCGCCAAATTAAAGAACTAACCTCCTGAATGATCGGCAAATGACAGACCAGGTTGAAGAAGTCTCCCTACAAGCCAATGCCGAACTGCAAAAAATAACCAGCATTGAAGAGCTTGAGTCCTGGCGCGTTCATTATCTCGGCAGGAAAAGCAAATTAATCGGTATCCTGCGCTCACTGGGCAATGTCCCCATCGATGAAAGACGTGATCTGGGCGCCAGGGCCAACCAGGTTAAATCCTCTCTGGAGGAACTGTTCCAGGCGCGCAAGGAGAAAATCGAACTCTCCAAACACGAGTCCCTCCAGCGCGACAAAATAGATGTAACCCTGCCCGGCCAGCCCTATCAGCTAGGCCGCCTTCATCTAACCACCCGGACCATCAGGGAGATCTGCGATATTTTCGCAGGGATGGGATTTAAGGTGGTGGAAGGGCCCGAGGTGGAATGGGAATACTATAATTTTGAGGCGCTCAATATGCCGGCCGAGCATCCCGCGCGGGACGGCTTTGCCACATTGTGGGTGGATTATGAGTCGCCGGATGACGGCAGGACGATGCTGATGCGCACACACACGTCACCGGTCCAGATACGGACCATGGAGAAGACGAAGCCTCCCATCCGCGTGGTCGCTCCCGGCCGAGTTTACCGTTATGAGGCCACGGATGCCACGCACGAGTGGATGTTCTCGCAGGTGGAGGGACTGGCAGTGGACAGGAATATCACCATGGCCGACCTCAAGGGAACCTTATTTGAATTTGCGCGCCGTCTTTTCGGGCAGGACCGTAAATGCCGCTTTCGCTGCGACTATTTCCCCTTCGTTGAGCCCGGCGTGGAAGTCGCCATCGATTGTTTCATGTGCGGAGGAAAGGGATGCCGTCTGTGCAGCAACAGCGGGTGGATCGAGATACTGGGCGCAGGGATGGTACATCCCGAGGTGCTGCGGGGCTGCAATATCGACCCTGATATCTATTCGGGTTTCGCCTTCGGCATGGGAGTTGAAAGGATACCTATACTGCGTTATGGCATTGACGATATAAGGCTTTTCTATGGCAACGACCTGCGGTTCCTGAAGCAGTTTTAACCTGAAGGTATTTGATGAAAGTTCCGTTGAAATGGCTTAAAGACTACGTTGATATCGATATACCTGTAGATGAGCTTGCCAGGAAGCTTACGCTGGCCGGGCTCGAGGTCTCGGATATCCAGGTCATCGGCGGCAGCTGGGACAAGGTTATAGTCGGGCAGATACTGGCCGTCGATCCGCATCCCAATGCCGACCGCCTGAGGCTGGCCACGGTCGACCTGGGCGGCAGACAGATAACGGTTGTCTGCGGCGCGCCGAACCTGGTCGTCAGGGATAAAATCGCCTTTGCACTGGTCGGGGCCAGGCTGATAGACGGGCATACGGGCAAGGTCGAGGAACTCAAGCCGGCCAAGATACGCGGCGTAGTATCCGAAGGCATGATATGCGCCGAGAAGGAACTCGGCCTATCGGACAACTATGAGGGCATACTGGTTCTGCCCCGGGATTACGAGATAGGCAGGCCGCTGACGGAGTATCTGGGTGAGACAGTTTTAGATATAGACATCACGCCCAACAGGGCGGACTGTCTTTCCGTTATGGGCATAGCGCGCGAAGCGGCCGCCATAACCGGCCATCCCTTCCGCATGCCCGACCTCGAGTATGAAGAGGGAAGCAAGGGAGTGGAGTCATATGCCTCCGTGCAGATCAAGGACGCGGATCTGTGTCCCAGGTACTGCGCTGCCGTGATTGATGGTATCACTATTAAACCGTCACCTCAGTGGATGCAGGACCGCCTGGCCGCCAGCGGCGCAAGGCCTATCAATAATATTGTGGACATTACCAACTACGTTATGCTGGAGTTCGGCCAGCCTCTTCACGCCTTCGATTACAGGGATATCCGGGGCCAAAAGATCATAGTGAGGCGGGCGGCCGAGGGCGAGTTGATGTACACGCTTGACGAGGTGGAACGCAAGCTGAGCAGCGATATATTGCTGATAGCAGATGCTGAGAGGGCGGTGGCTGTGGCGGGTATCATGGGGGGGTTGAGCTCCGAGGTCAGGGATTCGACCACCACCATTCTGCTCGAGTCCGCCAATTTCAGCCAGGCTGCCATCCACCGCGGTAGCCAGCAGCTGAAGCTGAGCAGCGAGGCCTCCGCCAGGTTTGAAAAGGGGCTTAATCCCGAGCTTGCCATGATGGCCGTTAAACGGGCTACACAGCTGATGGCGCAGCTCGGTGGAGGCAAGGTCGCCAGGGGCATAATCGATGTCTACCCGGGTAAAAAAGAGAGGGAAGCCATACCTGTTTCGGAAGCCGAGGTGAAACGCATTCTCGGCATGGATATTGACGAGGGCAAGATCAAAAAGTCCCTGGAGTCGCTGGGTCTGCAGTGTAAGAAGGGAGGGAAGGGGACTGTGCTGGTTGAGGCGCCATGGTGGAGAAATGATATTAATGTTCCGGTTGACCTGGTTGAAGAGGTGGCACGGGCCACGGGATATGAGAATATTCCTGAGTCTGTGCTCAGCTCCCCCCTGCCGACCGGTGAGGGCGTCCCTGCCGTGGCGTTCAGACGCAATTTGCAGGATATCATGGTCGGGTGCGGCTTCCAGGAGATCATCACCTATCCACTGACCAGCCTTGAAGTGCTGGGCCGTCTATCTCCAACGGCGAATATGCAGGCTGCCGAGCCGCTGAAAATGGCCAATGCCATGAGCAGGGAGCTGGAATACCTGCGCACCAGCCTGCGGGCAGGAGTCCTCAACACTTTGGCCCGCAATCAGCGCAACAGGGAAAACAACATCAGGTTGTTTGAGATAGCCAAGGTATTTATACCGCGGACTAAAGACCTTCCCGTGGAGAATGAGATATTATGCGGGCTGGTCGACAGCGTTGTTCCGGATATTTACTGGCAGCATAAGTCCGTCCAGGTGGATTTCTATTTTGTTAAAGGCATTGTGGAGGCTGTTCTCGGCAGGCTCGGAGTGGAAGCTGAATACCTGCCCGGGAATGATGCAACTTTTAATCCGGCCAAGTGTGCCGATGTGATGGCCGGTTCTGTTAAAATCGGTGTAATCGGCGAAGTCCATCCCGCCGTATTGCGGCAGTTCGATATCTCCGAGCCGGCCTTTTTATTCGAGCTTGATACGGACCGGCTGCTCAGTATATCGTCCAAACCGCTGCTATATAAATCCGTATCGCGATATCCCGGCACCACGCGGGATATAGCGGTGTTGCTGGATGCAGATGCTGAATATCGTAAAATAGTTGAAATAGTTAAAGGCTTCAACCTGGTGTCGGATTTGCAGCTGTTCGACCTGTATGTGGGAGAACAGGTGCCACCCGGCAAGAAGTCGGTTGCTTTCAGACTGACCTACCAAGCTGCCGACCGCACTCTTAAAGACGAGGAAGTCGATAAAATCCAGCAGCGCATTCTCGAACGGCTATCCAAGGATCTGGGCGCTATTTTGAGGAAATGATTGGAAGGAAAAGTTGAAGAGGAACCTGCGGTTCCTCTCAGTGATTAATTACCCTCTCCCCTGGGAGAGGGCAGGGTGAGGGTATAAATGTCCGAAAACTTCCTGCAGCGTTTTCTTTATCCCTCCAGCGTTGCCATCATAGGCGCGTCCAACAACAAGTTCGCCGTCAACTACCACCTGGTGGAAAACCTGGTCAACATGGGCTACCAGGGCAAAATCTACCCGGTCAATCCGAACCAGGATGAGGTGTACGGCATCAAGACCTTCAAGAGTTTTGACGATATAGGCGGATATGTCGACCTGGTGGTAGTCTCCGTGGCTGCGCGCAATGTGCTCGACATCATCAGAAGCCTGCCGGGCGACAAGATAGGCGGAATTGTGGTTGTCACCGGGGGATTCTCAGAGATCGGCGCCGAGGGCAGGAGAATCCAGAATGAAATGGCCGAGATATTGAAATCAAAGGGGATCAGGGCTATCGGCCCCAACGCGCTCAGCCCCATCAACAGCTCCAATAAACTGGTCATCAGCTTCTTCACCATGACAGCCTTGCCTGCGGGCAAGGTTTCCTTCATCTTTCAGTCGGGTATGTATGAGCCCCGTTTGAACTGGATGATGTCCGATTTCCACCTCGGCCTGGCCAAGCTGATCGATCTGGGCAACAAGATGGACATCAGCGAGGTTGAAGCGCTGGAGTACCTGTCTCAGGACCCTGATACCGGGGTTATCTGTCTCCATCTTGAGTCCATTAAAGGCGGCGGACGCCGCCTTTACGAGGTTCTGAAGCAGACCACACCGCATAAGCCGGTGATCGTCTTGAAGGGTGGCAGGACCGAGGCAGGGGCAAAGGCGGCCCTGTCGCACACGGGCTCGCTGTTACAGGGCAGCGACATAGTTTTCGATGTCGCACTGAAGCAGGCCGGCGCCATCAAGGCGGACACGCTGGACGATTTCCTCTATCTGGCCAAGGCGTTTTCCTATCTGCCGGTACCCCGTGGGAACCGTGTCGCCATTGCCACATTCCCCGGCGGCGAAGCCGTGCTGGCCACTGACACCATATATCAAAACGGACTGGTCATGGCGGAGCCGGGAAAATCCAGCTACGACAGGCTGCATAAGACCTTCCCGGCCTGGGAGATAGCGCTGAATCCCTATGACTTCGGTATTATTTATACTTTCAGCTCTTTCAACAACAACCACGGCGCCTTCATAGAGGCCATGGCCGATGACGAAAACGTGGACTGTATCGCGGTACAGCTTCCTCCGCCGGTATTCCCAATTGATCCCGGCATGTTCTGCCCTCCCTTCCTGGCCGCTCCAAATAAAGGCAAACCGCTGGTAGTCTGGCCGCCTCACATGCTGCGCTTCGATACCAACGTAATTGAGTGGCTGGAAGCGCATTCGGTGCCGGTTTTTCCCTCGGGTGCAGTTGCCATCAAATGCCTGTCTGCGCTTAACAAGTATCGCCGGTTTTTACTAGCTTCCTGACGGCGTCGACCAGCCCCTCCAGCGGCAGCATCTCGGCCTGTTTTTCCCTGCGCCACTTGAGCTCCACGCTGTTGTTCTGCAGCGTACGCGCGCTTACAACAATGCGCAGCGGTATGCCGATCAGGTCGGCATCGTTGAACTTCACACCTGGAGATTCGGGCCTGTCGTCCAGCAGCACCTCAATGCCGGCTGCGGTTAATTCGTCGTAAAGCTTCTCGGCAGCCTGCATGACCGCGGCATCCTCAATCTTAAGCGGGCACAGGCAGACGTGGAAGGGCGCTATGGGCAGCGGCCAGATAATGCCCTTGTCGTCGTGGTTCTGCTCAACTGCCGCGGCCAGCAGCCGTCCCACGCCGATGCCGTAGCACCCCATGACTATGAGCTTGCCGGCGCCGTCTTTATCCTAGGCGCCCAATCTTTCGCTGAGGAAAGTACCCAGCTTGAAGATATGGCCCACTTCGATGCCCTGTTGAGATTCGAGCCTGCCGCCGCATTTGGGGCATTGGTCCCCGGCCTTTGCGACGGCTATATCCGCCACTGTGTCAACTTTAAAATCACGGGGATAGTTGACGTTTTTCAAATGGGCATCCGGCTTGTTGGCGCCGGCCACGAAGTTGCCGCCCAGCTTGATGGAATCGTCGGCCACTATCCTTTGTCCTTTCAAGCTGATGGCGGAGGCGTAGCCCGCTACGAGGCCTGCCTCCTTTGTTTCAGCCTCGGTCGCCATGTGAAGATCGTTGCATTTAAGCAGGTTCTTGAGCTTGATCTCGTTTACTCCCAGGTCGCCGCGTATGACCACGAAAACGATCTGGCCGTCAGCCACGTAAAACACGGACTTAAGCGTCTGCTCGGCCCTGACGCCCAGGAAACCGGCCACCTCCTCGATGGTCGTCATCCCTGGCGTGGAGACCTCCTCTACGGCCAGCGGTTTTGCCGCAGAAGGCGAAGTTTTCACGCTGGTTGCCTTCTCCATATTGGCCGCATAACCGCACTTTTTACAGAATATGATCTGGTCTTCGCCGCCCTCGGCAATCAGCATGAACTCGTGAGAGGCCTTGCCGCCGATGGCGCCGCTGTCGGCCTCAACCATTACTGCCGGCAGCCCGCAGCGCGAATATACATTTTTATAGGCCTGTGTCATCTTTTCGTAGCTGATATCCAGTCCGGCCTCATCGACATCGAAGCTGTAGAGGTCCTTCATGATGAATTCACGCACCCTCAGCAGGCCTCCCCTGGAGCGCGGCTCGTCCCTGAACTTGTTCTGTATCTGGTACAGCAGCTGAGGCAGGTCACGGTAGCTCTGCACGGAACGCCTGACCAGGTCCGTGATCACTTCCTCGTGGGTGGGGCCCAGGGCCAGCTTGTGTTCCTTGCGGTCGGTCAATATGAAAAGTGTTTTGTCGAATGACGCTATGCGTCCCGACTTCTCCCAGAGCTCGATGGGCTGCAGGGAGGGCATCATCAGTTCCTGGCTGCCCGCCCTGTCCATTTCGCTGCGGATGATATCCTCGATTTTTTTCAGCGATCTCCACCCCAGCGGCAGGTAAGAATAGACGCCCGTGGCCAACTGCTGTATCATGCCTGCCCGCACAAGCAGGCGGTGGCTGACACAGTCGGCGTCCGCCGGCGCCTCCTTTAACGTCTTGCCCAGCAGTCTGGAGAAACGCATATTAATTACCCTCGAATAAAATTAATAGCCCATTTTAGAATATTTTTACTCGAATAGAAAGTGCGGCGGCTTCCCGACGGGTATTGACTGAAGCCAAGGACGGCTACAGGTTGTCTATCTCATCGCGCAGCGCCCTCAAATAGCCTTTCTCGCTGACTGTCCGCACGACACGGCCTTTTTTGAATATGGCGCCCCTGCCTTTGCCGCAGGCAATGCCCAGGTCGGCCGCCCTGGCTTCACCCGGGCCGTTGACCACACAACCCATGACCGCGATTTTAACGGGCTTATCTATTGAATTAAGATATTTACCAACCTGGATGGCAAGGTCCACTATGTCGTACTCGCTGCGCCCGCAGGAGGGACAGCTTATCAGCACCGGACCCTTCTGTCGCAGGTTGAGAGATTTCAGTATCTCGTAGGCGGTGAACACCTCTTCACGAGGGTGCGAGCTAAGCGAAACTCGGACAGTGTCGCCTATTCCCTCGTACAACAGTATCCCGAGCCCTGTTGCGCTCCTGATTACGCCTGTGCGGGGAAGACCAGCTTCGGTTATGCCCAGGTGAAGGGGATAATCCGTCTTTGCTGCGATACTGCGGTAGGCCTCGATAGTAGTGGGCACATCGAAGGCCTTGAGCGCGATCTTAATCAGCCTAAAATCCATCCTCTCCAGCAGCCGGACCTCCTCCATAGCCGTATCGACCATGAAACCTGCCACCGAGCGGCCCGGCTTCCTTCCGGGGGGAAGGCTGCCGAAATTAACGCCAATGCGTATGGGCACCTCCCTGATTTTAGCCTCGGCGACCACCTTGCGTATTTGCCGTTTGTCCCGAATATTGCCGGGATTGATACGCAGGCCGTCGGCGCCGCCGGCCATTGCCGCCAGGGCCAGGCGGTAATCGAAATGGATGTCGGCAATGAGGGGGATTGAAATGCCTTTTTTAATCGCTTTAATTGACGCAGCGGCCTGCTGATCGGGGACGGCCACGCGGATTATCTCGCAGCCGCAGTCTTCCAGCTCCCTGATCTGGTTGATGGTGGAGCGCGCGTCCCGCGTATCCGTCTTGGACATCGACTGTACCGATACGGGTGCCCCGCCGCCGACAAGCACGCTGCCCACACGTATAGGTTGGGAGGCACGCCGCTTCTTCAAGGCAGCAGGCTTTCTCCGCGTATGATACGGGCCACATCGAAATAGCTGATAACCAGGATAAGCAGGATCATGGCTACGAAACCGATCATATGCACCAGGCCTTCTTTTTGTGGAGAGATCCTTTTACCCCTTCTGACCCATTCAAGCAAGACGAAAACAAGCCGGCCGCCGTCCAGCCCGGGTATGGGTAGCAGGTTGAATATACCCAGGTTGATGCTGATGAGGGCGGCGAACTCAAGCAAGGGGCTGATTCCGGCTTTCATCACCTCCCCGGTCAGCTGTGCAATGGCTATCGGCCCGGCAAGTTGCGGCGCGGTGCTCCTGACAAACCAGATAGTAACTTCGTTTTTGAAAAGCACCAGTATCTCCCAGCTATGCACGACGCTGGCTGGCAGCGCCTGCCAGAAGGGCATGGATTCCATCTGGGTGGTTGTGCCGGATGCGGTGAGCACAACCCCGGTCGCACCCTGCCCCTTGGGGGGTACCCAGCGCGGAGTCACAGATACGACCTTCTGGCTGGCATCCGGTTTCTGGACGACCATTGTCGTATCGTTGCCCAGGTTTAGCTGAATCTGGTAACTCAAATCGCCGCGGTTCCCAATCGTATGCCCGTTAACCTCGAGAATCCTGTCGCCTGCCTCGATGCCTGCTGTTTGAGCGGGAGAATTGACCGCCACCTCTTTTATCAAAACGTTCTCAACCACAACGTCGTGCGGTATCATGAAGCTCACGGTGAATAGGACGATCGGCAGCAAAATATTCAGCAGCGATCCAGATACGAGTACGAAAAACCTTGTGCCGATGCTTTTGCTGGCCAGGCTGCCCGGCGTCGACGGATCTTCTTCTCCCAGCAGCCGGGTGAATCCTCCGAAAGGTATCCAGTTGATTGAGTAAATGGTCTCGCCGTATTTAAATCCCCAGATCCTGGGGGGCAGGCCCAGGCCGAACTCCTCGACCTTGACCTTGGACATCTTGGCGGCTGCGAAATGGCCTATCTCATGGGTGAGTATCAGCAATATCAGCAGGGCCAGAAAAACCAGAATGGTTAAAAACATCAAATATCCTTCCTTGCTTCTTTGAGGGCTGTGTTACATGCCCACCTGTCGGACCGGAGAATATCCTCGATCCCGGGATTTGCGACCGGTCTGTGCTTGTGCAGGGTTTTCTCTATTATTGTAGCAATTTCAGTGAAGGCAATACTATTGTTAAGAAACAGGTTAACGGCAACTTCATCCGCGGCGCACAACACAGCGGGATATGTGCCTCCCAGCCTGGCGGCCTCCAGCGCAAGCTTAAGGCAGGGATAGTCCCTGTAACTGACCGGCTCAAATGTCAGGTTATGCAGCCTGCTGAAATCCATCGCTTGTATCTCGGGATTGGGCATTCTTTGAGGATAAAAAAGTGCGTATTGAATGGGCAGGTGCATATCCGGGATGCTCAACTGCGCCTTGATGGAGCCGTCTTTGAACTCGACCATTGAGTGAATGATACTCTGCCGGTGTATAATGACCTCGACTTTTTTATAGGGAAGATCGAACAGCCAGTGTGCCTCTATCACCTCAAGCCCCTTGTTGAAAAGAGTGGCGGAATCCACAGTCACCTTCCTGCCCATTTTCCAGGTTGGATGGTTGAGTGCCTGCGCTGCGGTCACCCGGCGAAGCCTGCTCAACGGCCAGCCGAAGAATGGTCCTCCCGACGCGGTGAGCAGCAGCCTGGTTACGCGGGAGTCCTCCCCCCGCAGGCACTGCCACACGGCGCTGTGCTCGCTGTCGATGGGCAGTATGGAGCCCCCGTGTTGGGCGGCAAGCTTTTTTAACAGGGCTCCAGCCATGACCAGTATCTCCTTGTTGGCAATGGCTACGGTCTTGCCCGCCCTGAGGGCAGCCATGGCTGGTTTGAGCCCGGCTTTTCCCGTGGTGGCCACGATAACCATATCCGCATTCGGATGCTCGGCCATTTCCTCCATTTTCACCCGTGTTACGCCGGCTGGCAGTTTCAGGGCGGAAGGACAGGAGACCAGTAACGGCTTGAATTCACGGGTCTGCTTCAACAGCACCCCGGTGTTGTTGCCGCATGCCAGGCCGATGATTTGCAGCCTGTCCCGGAAAATGTGGACGATATCCAGAGTTTGCAGGCCGATGGAACCGGTCGATCCCAGCACGACAATGTTTTTAATCTTGGGTTTCATAGCGTTGCGTTGATGACAGGATTAATGTTACAGCAAATCAATTGCACTGACTATCGGTGGAGAAAAAGCAAGCCCCGGCGCAGTTTTGCCCACTGGTCGCCGGGGCTTGCTTTATCGGTTCATTGTCAGGATGGGAAGGTTATATCACACCTGTCCCGGCATTTCCAGTATGAGGAAGCCGGTTATCACGAGGATGATGAAGATAGTCAGCAATACCATATATATAACAGTCAGGACAATGCCCCAGATAAGCATGGACCTGGCTTTCTTGGGATCCTTATCTTTATTGACAGCCCATGCTATGATGCCTCCTATCCAGCACCAGCCGCCGAAAAGCAGGGGCAGTATTACCAGCAGCCACCATGCTCCGCTGACTGGTTTGACAGCCGGTGTCGTGTCGGCAGCGGGCGCGGCTACCGCCACATCATCTCTGCGCACGAAGATCTTATTGGCGCAGGCTGGGCAATACACTTTGTCCTGCAGCTCTGTCCTACATGCGATGCAGACCATTTTGCCACAGCTTACACATGCACCTACGGCATCTTTACCGGGATGATAAGAGCAATCAGCCATAAAAGCCCTCCTCCTACAGATTCAGATATAAGCAAGGATATTATAGACAACGCAAACACCCATTGCAATTAAAATTTGTTGTCTCCTCGTGTATAATAATGTGCGGATGAGGAGGGAGTAATACAGGTTATATTGACTTTAAGTATCTTTGCGCTTTTAAGCTGGGACTAGTTTTCATAAAGAAGATATTGGAGGACGAACGATGCCCAAGCAGAGAATCTTGAATTGCCCCCTGAAATTCAACAGCAAAACGCTGGAGGCGGACGGTTTCGTGAAGAAGGAAACCTGTTTATGCGATGAGGGGGGTTGCGCATGGTGGAGGCCGGCCACAGACATGTGTGCGGTCAATAACCTGATCGAGGTGATGAACAAACTGGAGCTGACCGCCGGACTGCAGCTCAAAGCCCTTATACCTGATTTCCAGAGCCGGACGACGGTAATCGATGTAGAACGCTGACGCCAGATCGGGTTTGAATCGTGGCTCAGTCCGGACTGCGAGCCATCAGCGTGCGGGCAAAGAGACGCTGATTTGAGTTATAATGTAGCGCGAAATTAAACAATCAAGGAGGTCCTATGGCTTACGACACACTTATTCTGGAGAAGGAGGGGGCGGTAGGAATCATTACCTTAAACAGGCCACCGGTAAACCCGTTCAATTACGCGGCAATCGACAACCTCGGAAAAGCCTATGACGAACTGGAGAAAGATAAGGCTATTCGTGCCATTATCATTACCGGCGGGGGCGAGAAAGCCTTTTCGGCCGGTTTCGATATCTCCAGCTTCGCCGATCCCATGAATATATGGTTGCCCAGGTTGGGACATATGATTTACAGCCGCATCGAGAGGGGACCCAAGCCGGTTATCGCCGCTATAAATGGATTCGCTCTGGGTGGAGGGTTCGAACTGGCCATGGCCTGCCACTTCAGAGTGATGGTCGACGCTGAGAAAGCGACGCTCGGACTGCCCGAGATCAACCTCGGTATCATTCCAGGCTGGGGCGGCACGCAGAGACTGCCCAGGCTGATCGGGCGCACACGGGCGTTGGAGATCGCACTGATGGGCAGGAGGATCAATGCCAAAGAGGCTTTCGAATGGGGCCTGTTAAACAAGGTGTCCAAGCCGGGCGAGACCCTGAAGGACGCCAAGGAGATGGCCGTCTCGCTTGGCAAGCGGGCGCCGCTTGCCCTCAAGGCAATTCTGAACGCGGTGGTGCTGGGTGTGGATACCAATATGGCGGCGGGTCTGGATATCGAACTGGAAGGCTCGCGCACAGTTGGAATGTCCAAGGACGCCATGGAAGGCATGACCGCATTCATGGAGAAGCGGGACGCCAAATTCACGGGTGAATAAATAAATAACATACAGGAGATACTGATCAATGAAAGCTGCAGACATTAAAACAATCACTGTTGTGGGATCCGGCGACATGGGACACGGTATCGCCGAGGTCGCTGCCATGGCCGGTTACAAAGTCAATATGTACGACATCAAGCAGGAATTCGTCGACAAGGGCATGGGCAAGATAAAAGATAGCCTTGCCAAACAGGTATCCAAGCAGAAGATGACGCAGGAAGCCATGGATAAGTCCATGGGACTCCTCAAGGGTTTCATAGTACTCAAGGACGCTCTTAAAGATGCGGATTACGTGATCGAAGCGGCGCCGGAGATTATGGAGCTCAAACAGAAGATATTCAAGGAGTGCGACGAATTCGCTCCCAAACATGCAATACTGACTTCGAATACCTCAAATATGAGCATCACCAAGATAGCCTCAGCAACGAATCGGCCTGACAAGGTCGCGGGTCTACACTTCTTCAATCCCGTGGCCATGATGACTCTGGTCGAAGTGATCAGGGGTGACAAGACATCCAACGAGACCATGGATGTGAGCTTCGACCTGATGAAGACCTGGAAGAACTTCCGCGGAGCAATGGTGCCCATCAGGGTTGAGAAGGATACACCGAGCTTTGTTTACAACAGGCTGGGCGCGCCGGCCGCGCTGTACATGTCTGAGCTGCTGGAGAAAGGCGTGGTAACCCCTGAGGCCGCCGACGCCAAAGTTAAGTCCATCGGCGCCCCCATGGGCCCGTTCGAGACCTTTGATTTCGTGGGTTTGGACGTAATGTACCACAGCCAGGAATACCTGGCCGGAGTGCTCTCGCCCGAGTATAAGCCGCGCAGCTGGCTGGAGAAGAAGATGAAGTCCGGCGAGCTTGGTAAGAAGACGGGCAAAGGCCTTTTCGATTGGTCGGCCGGACGCCCGGCCATCGATGTAAGCAAGGCTGACCCCAACTTCGATCCAATGGATATAATCTGCCTGCAGGTTAACGAGGGCACCAAGCTGCTCGAAGCCGGCGTCATAAAAACCCCCGCTGAGATCGATCTGGCCATGGTACATGGCGGCGGCGGCATCTTTGGACCGTTTGCGCTGGCCAAGGGCATGGGCTGGGCGAAAGTCGCAGAGAAATGCGAAGCCATAGCCAAGAAGACCGGTATTAAACAATTTATGCCTACCGATACCCTCAAAAAGGGCGACATCACGATCTAATCAAAAGGTATTATTAAGACAAATTCAGGGCTGGTTGTCGGGCCTGATCTCGGTACCGTAAAAAACGGGTCAGGATCAGGAGGGCAGCCAGCCCTGATTATTTATCAGGACGATGAGGTAGTAGGCCACGGGAGCGACGAGCAGGTGGCTGTCGATCCGGTCCAGGAAGCCGCCGTGGCCGGGCAATAAACTTCCCGCATCTTTGACCTGCATATTTCTTTTCAGGAGCGATTCCACCAAGTCTCCGATCTCCGCAAATACACCGATAATCAGTCCTGCCGCCACCATTTGCCAGTAATAGAGGGGCAACTTAAATCCGATCGCCAGTACGACTGCGGTAATGATCGAGAATGCCAGGCCTCCGGCGGCGCCTTCCCATGTTTTGCCCGGGCTGACGGATGAGGCCATAGGGTGTTTTCCCAGATTGCTGCCTATCACGTAAGCGCCCAGATCGCACAGCGCGGTGCAAGATAGCACCAGGAAAAGCCAGCCCATGCCGTTTTCCATCTGCCGGATGGTAACATAGTAGGAAAGCAGCCATCCGGTGTAAAGAATGCCGGCTATGGTCCAACCCCAGTTGATGAAAGCGTTATCCTTGTTTGACCTAAACAGCAGCCAGATTAGTGGTACCACCGTCATCAGCGTCAGTAAAAGCGGCAATATAAAATCGGAGGGATAGGGAAGGAAGGACAGGTTGAACGGTCTGAAATAGGCGTTGACGATCAGCAGGACAGCGAACACCATGCCGAACCAGCTCAGCGGTTGAACTTCCCGGGCTCGCACGATTCGGTAAAACTCAATGCAGGCGAGGACTGCCACTACACAGGCAGCGGCGGCCAGGGGAATACCGCCCAGTATGATCAACACCGCAACAATGGCGGCCAATACAAGCCCCGTTATAATTCGCTTGACTATCATCTACAATTCCTTGATGTCAGGTAATTGTCCGCCGGGCATCCGGCAGTTCCGATGGCAGTCATCGGTTTGAAGCAAGTCTATACTTCCAGTATCTCTGCTTCTTTGTCTTTGCCTATCCTGTTGACGGCATCTATGTGGCTGTCTGTGAGCTTCTGCAGCTGCTCGGAGGCACGTATACTCTGATCCTGGGAGATCTCTTTGTTTTTCTCGGATGATTTTAGCTCATCGACAGCTTCCCGACGGATATTGCGCACAGTTACCCGCGATTCTTCCAGCCTCTTATGAATAACCTTGATGAGATCTTTACGTCTCTCCTCTGTGAGAGCCGGGATAGAGATTCTGATGTTATTACCGTCGTTGACCGGATTAAGCCCCAGATCGGATTTCAGAATGGCTTTGTCGATATTATTGATGATCGTGCGGTCCCAGGGATGTATGGAGATGGTTTTAGGCTCCGGAACCGATATGGAGGCGAGTTGTATCAATGGCGTGGGGACGCCGAAATAGTCGACTTTGATATGTTCGACCAGTGCAGGGGATGCGCGTCCGGTGCGGATGGAAGACAATTCTTTGGTCAGTGCCTCTATGCTTTTCTTCATCCTTGAATCAGCGTTCTTCAGTATCTTATCCGTCATTCCTAACCCTCACTCGTGACCCTTGTTCCTATGTCTTCTCCCTCGATGACCCTGATTATGCTGTCCTTTTCCTGTGAGTCGAATACAATTATAGGCAGTTTGTTCTGCTGGCACAATGAAAAAGCCGTGATATCCATTACCTCGAGTTGAAGCGCCAGAGCCTCTTTGTGCGTTAAATGCTGGTATTTTCTGGCGTTGTGGTTTTTTCTGGGATCTGAATCGTAGATGCCGTCCACCCTGTTCTTGGCTACCAGCAGCACATCGGCATTGATCTCGATGGCGCGCAAGGCGGCCGCCGTATCGGTGGTCATATAGGGGTTGCCCGTACCGCCGGCAAAGATAACCACACGTTTCTTCTCGAGATGCCGTATAGCCCTTCTGCGGATGTGCGGCTCGGCTATGGCCTGAACAGTGATGGCAGACTGCGTCCTGCTGACTACGTGGTTATTTTCCAGGGCGTCCTGCAGGGCCAGCGCATTGATGATGGTTGCCAGCATACCGGCGTAGTCTGCTGTTGCCCGGTCCATCCCGGCGGCCTCCGCGGCTGCGCCGCGCCAGAAGTTGCCGCCTCCCACCACAATAGCGACCTCTATACCTTTTTCGTTGACTTTCTTGATCTGCTTGGCTATTAAATCCAGGATATGGGGATCAATGCCAAAGCTGCTATCGCCCATGAGGGCTTCGCCGCTCAGCTTCAGAAGTACTCTCTTATAGTTTGTCTTTCGGGTAGACAATTTCAATAGCCCAGTTCAAAACGTACGAACCTTCGGACCTTGATATTCTCACCTGTTTTAGCTACCGTCTCGGTTATTATATCCTGAATCGATTTGGCCGGGTCTTTGATAAAAGGCTGGAGCAGCAGGCATACCGCAGCAGGATCTTCTTCCGCGCCCGCCGGCATATCGTCCTTGGACACGTACAGGGGCGCCATAGCTGATACCTGCAGCGCGACGTTGTGGGCAAGATCCCTGAATTCCGGCGTGCGGGCCACAAAATCGGTCTCGCAGTTGATCTCGACCATAACTCCCAGATGGTTTCCGGTATGGACATAACATTCGATCAGACCCTGCTCGGCAACCCGATCGGATTTTTTCTTGGCAATAGCCAGCCCGCGCTCCGTGATGATGGCGCAGGCCTTATCGAAATCGCCTCCGGCCTCGGTCAGGGCTTTCTTGCAATCCATTACGCCCGCACCGGTTTTTTGCCGGAGCTCTTTAACGGTGTTTGCTGAAATTTCCAATTTGGTCCTCCTTTGGCATCATGAGAGCTATTCGCTCAGGGATAACGTAGCTAAGTGAGAAAAAGGTAATCAGGGCGAGGTTATCTCTGCTGCGACCGGGGCCTCGTTTTCCTCCTCCTTATTCTCTCCCGCTTCGGCAAGCATCTTGCCTTCGAGGACGGCATCAGCTATGTGCATACAGATAACTTTTATGGCCTTGATGGCATCATCGTTTGCCGGGATGATGTAGTCGATCCCATCCGGGTTGCAGTTGGTATCAACCGTAGCTACTATTTTTACGCCGACTTTCTGTGCTTCGTTAAGGGCGATTTTTTCCTTGGTTGGGTCGATGATGAAGAGAGCGCCCGGCAGGGCTGTCATCTCTTTGAATCCGCCCATCAGCCGGTTGAGTTTGGCCATTTCCTTCTCAACCTTCAACTTGTCTTTCTTGGACATGTAGTCGAGCTCGCCCCGCGAGTTCTTGTCCTCCAGCCTGACCAGATAATCGATCCTGCCTTGTATGGTATTGAAGTTGGTGAGCATTCCGCCCAGCCAGCGCTGGTTGACATAATACATACCGCAGCGTTTGGCCTCTTCTTCGATTATCTCCTGGGCCTGCTTTTTTGTGCCTACAAACATAATGGTCTGGCCGTTGCCGACAAGGTCCCTGACAAAGGCGCAGGCCTTGTTGAGCAGCGTGACCGTCTGTTCAAGATCGATGATGTGTATGCCGTTTCGCTGTGTGAAGATATAATTCTTCATTTTAGGATGCCAGTGCCCTGTCTGGTGACCGAAATGAGCGCCGGCTTCCAAGAGTTGCTTCACTGTAACTGAATCTGCCAAATTTCGTTAACCTCCTGAAACAAGAGAGAGTCGCTTATTCAAAACCGGAGGAAAGTATAACATAACAATAGTCTCAGGGCAATTTGGCGCGACGGGCAAATAAAAATCCCCTGCCCGCAAACGGGCAGGGGATTTCATGTAGCTTCTGAAACTGTTATTTAAGGCCTATCTGCTGAGCGACCAGTTCCCTGTGGAATTCTGTGCTGCCGTAAACGGTGTCGGACGCCTTGGCCCTGTGGAAATACAGCGGGGCATCGTGGTCATAGCTGGTGCCGATTCCGCCGTGAAGCTTTACACCCAGGGCGGTGATAATCTTATAGGCCTCGTTGATGTAGGCTTTGGCCATGGAGGCTTCCTTGGAGCAGGGCATGTTGTTGGATTCCATCCAGGCCGCTTCATACAGCAGGTAGCGGCTGGTGCCCATAGTGATCCACATATCGGACATCTTGTGCTGCAATGCCTGGAAGGCTCCGATGGGCCTGTCGTACTGCACGCGCTCTTTGGCGTATGCCACGGTCATCTCGACCACGGTCGTAAGTCCGCCCAGGGATTCCGCCGATTTAAGAATAGATCCCTTGCGAATAATCGTCTGGAGTACCGCCCATCCTTTGTCTGCCTTGCCCAGCACGTTCTTGGCCGGTACGGCCACGTCCTTAAAGACCACTTCGCATAGGTGATCGCTGGCTATGGTGGGCATAACCTCGGCCTTGATGCCGGCGGACTTGGCGTCCACCAGGAATAGTGTGACTCCGTCTTCACCGCTGCCGGCCTTGGTCCTGGCAACGACGATCATATAGTCGGCCACGTGAGCGCTGTCTACCAGTACCTTGGTGCCGCTCAGGATATAATCGTTGCCCTTGGCAGTGGCTTTAAGGGTAATGCCGGATGCGTCGAACTGGCCGTTCTCCTCGAACCAGGCCAGTGTAAGGATGCAGTTGCCGTTGGAAATCTTGGGCAGGAGGTCTTTTTTCTGCTCATCGGTGCCCGCTTCCACGATCGCGAAGGTGTTGACGACGGTGCTGATGTAGGGGCCCGGCAGTATGTTCTTTCCGACCTCTTCGATATGCATGGTCAGGTCTTCGAAGGAATAGCCCATTCCATCGTAGTCTTCGGGTATATTAAATCCGAGCCAGCCGAGCTCAGCCATCTTCTGCCAAACGGCGGGATCGTAACCTTTGGGATCTTTGGCCAGCTCCCTCACCTTGGCTTTAGGGCATTCCTTGGTGAGGAAATCCCTGGCGGACTTTTTCAAAATCTCTTGCTGTTCTGTAAATCTGAGATCCATATTTCCTCCTTACTATTACGCATCCTTGATTATTTCATCCTGGGCAGGCCGAGGCCGTACCAGGCAATGATATTGCGTTGGATTTCGTTGGTGCCCATTGAGACTATAGGCACGAAGCAGCCCTGATAGGTGTACTCGGGTGCGCCGTTCATCTTGGCGAATTTGGAGTGCTTCACCTGGCCGTAGGGTCCCAGTATGTCGCAGTCTACATGAGAGTATTTTTCCATCAACTCGCTGGCGAAGACTTTCACAGCGGCAGCGTCCATCAGGCCCATCTCGTTGCGGTTCTGCTGATCGGCTACGCGGTAGGCCAGGGTGCGCACGGCCTCGAGCTGGCAGGCGATGTCGGCAACCCTGTTCCTGACCATGGGGTCCTTGGACAGGGGCTGTCCGCCACGCTTGTTTTCATTGCAGAAATGTACCAGCTCTTCAACTCCCCTGACCAGTCCGTAGACCATATCGAGGTTGGACCTTTCGAAGCCTGCCAGAACGTTCACCACCGCCCAGCCTTCATTCTCCTGGCCGACGATGTATTTGGCCGGTATATGAACATCATCCAGATAAACTTCATTGTATACATGGGTTCCGCTCATATAGGGGATGCCCTTTACGGTGATGCCGGGGGTCTTCATATCGCAGAGCATGAAGGTGAGATTGTGGTGTTTCTTGGCGTTGGGATCGGATTTATAGACGCCGAATGCCCAATCTGCACGATGGGCACCGGTGTTCCAGGTCTTTTGGCCGTTGACGATAAATTCGTCACCCTTGCGCACGGCTGAGGTCTGCAGTCCCGCCAGGTCGGACCCGGAGTTAGGTTCGCTCCAGAGCTCGCAGAACATCAGTTCGGCGCTGGCGATCTTGGGGAGGAATTCCTTCTTGAGCTCTTCACTGCCCGCGGCAAGCAGGGTGGGTGCAAGCATGGATACACCGAAGATGTCCGAGCCGGCAAGGTCATAGTAGCCGCGCGCCTCGGCGAAGAGCACCTTCTCCATCATATCGCCGGTTCCGCCGTATTCCTTGGGCCAGCCAAGAGCTAACCATCCTCTCTTGGCGAATTCCTTGGCACAGTAGCGGTGGAATTCCCAGCCTTCGTCGTTGTCGAACTGGCTTTCGAAGCCGACCCAGGTCTTGGGCTTCTTCTTTTCCAGTTCTGCGCAGACTTTGTAACACTCCTTCCTGTGTTCTATCTGTTTGTCCGTCAGTTTAAAGTCCATGGTTCCTCCTTATTATTAATTCGTATTTAGTACCAAATTAATATTTTGCCTATTACCCGCGCTCCCTGTCAGCCGGCTCGCGTTAAATGCCGTGCTCCAAAACCGTACTATTATAATTAAAATCGTCCGACAATTAAAGTCGGCCTAAAAAGCCAAGCGCAGCCACCGTTGCTTGATTGTCCCGTCAATCACTTTTCAATATCTCGATAATCTGATATTTCAGTACTCCGGAAGGCGCCGTGACCTGCAGCGTTTCCCCCGCTTCTTTATTGAAAAGTGCTTGTCCCAAAGGCGAGTTAAGTGAGATCTTGCCCTGCTGGATATTGGCCTCTTTGGAACTGACCAGTGTATAGCGTATCCTCTCGCCTGATTCCATGTAGGATATGACCACCGTATCGCCCATCGATATCCGCTGGCCTTTCTCCTCGGGCGCCTCGATGACTTTAGCACGCTTAAGTGTGTTCTCCAGCTCGCGTATCTGCCCCTCGATATGGCCCTGTTTTTCGCGCGCAGCCTCCAAAGGAGCGTTTTCACGGAAATCTTTGTCTGCCGCCGCCCTTCTCAGCTCCTCGCTGATTTTCGGCCTTTCTTCTTTAAGCGCAGCGAGCTTGCTTTTCAACCCCTCATACCCATGGCGGGTTAAAACAATCGGTTGCTCGACTTTAACGGAGCCCTGAGCCTGTTGCCTTGTGCCCGGCTTTTTCACCCTGATGTGCGGCGCAAGATTGGCCGGGGTTAATCCCTGTTTGTGGCAGTATGAAAGAAAGGTCTTAACCGTGTTCAGGTGATCAACAGTCTGCGAAGTGCCTGAGTGGAACTGCTCTGAGTAGCTGGAGACTACCTGTCCGGACAGGTCGATGATCGGCCGGTCCAGCCCGTACCAGCGAGTGAATTTCAGTAGTTCCTGCTGGATTTCCGGAGCGGATTCTTTTGATACGGTGGACAGGAACCGGGTGGCGGCTTCGCCAAGACTGGTTTCTGGATTCACAGGCAGGGGTTTCTGTTTCGAGGGCATCTTTCGCTAAACCGGTAAATATTAATACGCTGCCGAGTAGATTGTCAATCTGGTGACGGTGGGAACTTTTTCGTTCAACCCGTTCGGTGCCCGGGTTACCTGCCTGCAAAGAAGCTGTAGCCGATTAATTTATAGGCCAGCTTGGCGGCAGTGAAGGAGCATGAGGCAGGCCCTTGTTCGGGGCAGAGCTCCACCAGGTCAAAGCCGACGATTTTCCTTTTCTCCGCCACGGACTTCAGCAGGCCGAGGATAGCGCTCCAGCTCATGCCGCCCGGCTCGGGTGTCCCAACCGCAGCCATGATGGAGGGGTCCAGGACGTCAAGATCGATAGTGATGTAGACGTTTTTCGCCAGTGAATCAATAATGGTTTGATGGGAAAGTGCGTTGCTGTTATGGTCAGCCACAAAAGGCGACAGCCCCCTGGACTTAATGAACTCCTGCTCTTCAAGGCTCATGCTGCGGATGCCCACCTGCGTTACCGCACATATATCAAGCACCCTGCGCATAACGCACCCGTGCCCGAACCTGGTGCCGAGGTACTGATCGCGAAGGTCTGTATGTGCATCAAGCTGAAGCACCGACAGGTCGGAAAATTTTTGCTGGTAAGCCTGGATTGCACCATAGCTGATGGAATGTTCGCCACCCAGCATCAAGACGAATTTGCCGTCGCCCAACAGCGCTTCTACCGCACTGTGCACGCGCCCGGCCATGGCTTCCGGGCTGTCCATGACCGGCTCGATAGCAGGAAGGGTATGTATCCCCATGCCGTAGAGCTCCCTGCCGAGCTCGATGTCGTACCATTCCAGGTAGAAGGAGGCTTCGATGATGGATTTGGGGCCGTTGCGTGTGCCGCTGTGCCATTCAGTCGTGCCGTCGTAGGGAACCGGCAATACCGCAACTCGGGAAGATGCGTAATCTGAATACGAGGAAGGCAGGCCGGCGAAATTGCCGGGCTGGCTCAGCAGATGGCTGATATGACTCATATCGAGTGAACTTCAAGGACCTCCCGGCATTCTTTGAGATCTCCCGGCTCCCACTCACGCCGCACCAGGCAGCTGCGCATACTGGTAAGTTCGAACTTGTCCCTCATATCGCGGATGATACGTTCCGCATCAAAATCCTTGCAGGAGAAAACGTCGATATTGATGAAAGCTCGCTCAACAAAAGTATGCAGGCTTATATGGCTCTCCGCTATAAACACGAGGCCGGACACTCCCCAGTCCTCGGGTTTGGCGCCTGAGTATCTGAATACAATAGGGTCCGATATCTTGGTCATACCTATTTTACCCGGGTAGGCATTAAGCAGGTCGTGAATGAAGCCCTCATCCTGGAGTATCGTTTTATTTTTTCCGAATCCATCAATTATCAGGTGCATTTTATCTCCTACAGCATGATTTTTCTTAATTCAAACAGGGCGGCGATGGCAGCCCTCTGCTTAATCTGCAGCCTCGTTCCGGGATAGGTACGCTGGAACGCAAGGACCTGTTTACCGTCGTCGATACCGATGAGGACGGTACCGAGCTTGCGTGTAGCATCACCATTTTCGATCACTCCGGCCAGGCCGACACCGACAGAAGTATTAAATTCCCTGCGTACTGCAGTTGCCATCTCGCTGACAGTTTCCTTGCTCAGCGGTCCATATTGCGATATTACGTTCCTGTCGATGCCGAATCTTTCTCCCAGTTCAGAGCGGTTCATCACTATACCACATTTAAAAAATTGCGAGCCACCCGGCACATTGGTAATCGTGTTGGCCAGTATGCCGCCGGTATCCGTTTCCATTGTGGCGAGGGTCATGCCCTTTCTGGTGAACAGGTCCGCAATAATGGTTTCAAGCGTATCGGTGTCCGTGCCCCAGATATAATCATTTACGAGGGGACGGAGCTCCGCGGTAGTAGTATTTACCAGCTTCCTTGCCTCGTCCAGGGAATCGGCTTTGGCTGCGATGCGCAGGTGAATGCCGTCAGGCTTGGCGTAAATCCCAACGGTGGGATTACGTGCGAGCAGAAATGACCTGGTGATCTCACCGAGCTTAGCTTCGCTTACACTGAATGTTTTCACCGTGCTGGAATAAATAATAGCCTCGCAGAACTCGCGCTGCAGCCTGGGCGCCACGACGTTCGACCACATCTGCTGCATCTCGCCCGGAGGCCCGGGCATGGCTATGATGACATGCCTGTCCTTTTCCACCCACCAGCCGGGGGCCGTGCCCCGTGGGTTGGGTATTACCTGGCAGGAGGGTATAACGGCAGCCTGCTTGATGTTGCTTTCGGGCATCTCCATGTTGAAATGCTTGAATAGCTCCTTGAACTGGCTGACCAGCGTCTGGTCTATGGAGATGGACTCGTGGAAGAAGTCGGCGATCGCTTCACGTGTGATATCGTCTTCGGTAGGGCCCAGCCCACCAGTGGTAATGATGATGTCGGACCTCTGCCAGGCATGGTTAAGGGTTTCGATAAGCCGTTGCCTGTTGTCGCCGACGGTTGAAATAAAATGAAGATCTATGCCGAGTAAAGGCAGCTGACTGGCCAGATAAGCGGCGTTCAGATCCGTTATCTCGCCAAGCAGTAACTCAGTGCCGATTGAAATTACTTCTGCCTTCATCTAACAACATAATATCCCTGTTAACATTTATTGGCTGTAACGCCCAGATACTTCTCGACCAGGTCCATCGCGCAGTATTCCCCGCACATGCTG
>JAEAME010000711.1_pt1 | contig 30303 bp, 28 predicted proteins | sample 8958731 | NCBI WGS metagenome assembly JAEAME01 (sample SAMN16933194, study PRJNA681113) | bioreactor sludge metagenome | isolation source: anerobic bioreactor sludge (Control) | place: India:Bengaluru | collected 2018-10-24
ATGATCGGCTGGGTGGGCTTGGTTATTCCCCATATGACTCGTTTATTAGTCGGGCCGAATTTTAAAGCCTTATTGCCTACCGCTATCGCTCTGGGTGCTCTATTTATGTTGATCGTAGATAATTTTGCCCGCACCTTGATTGCCGGTGAGATACCTATTGGCGTCATTACTTCGATTGTCGGGGCTCCGTTATTCATCTATTTAATGTTCCGGGGCAAGAGGGCTTGGGTATGAAACTCGAATTGAAGAATGTGGTCTGTGGTTTTGGCTCCCGGGTAGTGGTTGCTGGCTTTAATCTTGTTGTTAATTCGGGGGACATATTTTGTCTCCTTGGCCCTAATGGCGTTGGTAAAAGTACCCTTTTCAAAACGATCCAGGGATTTTTGAAACCATTGGGAGGGCAAATCTTGATCGACGGCCGGTCCATCCACGCCATTTCCCAAAAACAGTTTGCCCGGTTAGTTGGTTATGTCCCCCAGGTTCATAATCCCCCTTTCCCGTTTCGGGTGCTTGATGTTGTTCTTATGGGCCGGACCGCCCGCATGGGCACTTTTGGCTCCCCGGGCGGGCATGATAAAGAAATCGCTTTGCAGATGCTGGAAAGGTTGGGTATCTCCTTTTTAGCTGACCGAACCTATACCGAAACAAGCGGCGGCGAACGGCAAATGGTCCTTATCGCTCGCGCTTTAGCCCAGGAGCCGGCTTTTTTATTACTGGATGAACCTACTTCTAATCTCGATTTTGGTAACCAGGTTCGTGTATTACAGTGTATCAGCGACCTGGCGAAGAAAAGCGGCTTAGGCATTATCCTGACGACCCATTTCCCCGACCATGTCTTTCAATGTGAGGGCAATGTTGCTTTGATGGAATGGAACAACGTATTTCTTACAGGAAACGCCGAAGAAGTGATCACTGCGAAAAACATGAAAGATACTTATGGCATTGAAGTTAAGGTGCTGAAAAATACTATCGATAATATCACCCTGCAATCTTGTGTTCCGGTTATCAAAAGTAAATGATTTTGCTTAAAAATATGAATTAAAAATTAAAGGAGTTGGAGAAATGCATGCTGTTTTAAAAAGAGCGGTAGCAGTAACTGGTGTTATGTTGTTGTCTTTAGTCTTGGTTCTCACAGGTTGTTCGAATTCAGGCAAGACAACTTCTACCCCTGCTACCAGAATTGTCAATGACAAGGACGGAAACCCGGTCGAAATACCATATAATGTGGAACGGGTTGCTCCGCAGATCGGGGCTATGGCCCATATGACGGCGCTCCTGGGTTATTCAGATAAGATTGTCTGTGCCGCCGATGCTAACCTGAATGATCGCTTCCGCAAGATATTCTCCGGATACGAAAAAGCGAATCCGCAACACCTTAGCACGAGTAATGTTGAGGACGTTATTGCTTCTAAGGCCCAGGTGCTTTACGGCCCGATCACTGATCAGGCTACTATTGATAAATATAAAGCTGCCGGTATCGCCGTTATTCCCATAAATACTTTCTCTACGGCAGAACAGATGAAAGAAAACATCCGCAAGATCGCGGAAATCATTGGTGGTGATGCCCCGAAAAAAGCTGAGGCATTCTGCAAATACTACGATGAAAAGATTGCCTATTGTAATGACAAGACCAAAGACCTCACCAAAGTGAAAATCCTAAATTTGAATTACAATGCTGGGGCGATGAACACGATTAACTCTTCTGATATCTGTTCTGTTTATATGGCTGCTGCCGGTGGTATCAATGTTGCCGGTGATTTGAAGGTCGTTTCCGGTATCAGTGCGGAAAACATCATCCAGTGGGACCCTGAAATGATTATCACTATGAGTGCTTCCTCGAAAGAAAAAATACTGACGGATGCTACTTTACAGACGGTAGCTGCGGTCAAGAATGGCAAAGTCTATATCATCCCCTGGGGGACTTATGTCTGGTCGGTCAGGAGTGCTGAAGGCGCCATGATGCCTTTGTGGCTGACCAAGATAATGCATGGCGACGATGTAAAGGAAATGGATATGAACAAGATTGTAAAAGATTATTACAAACAGTTTTATAACTATGATGTCGCTGAAGACGAAATTGCCGCTATACTTGCTGGCAGCCAACAGTAAAGTACTGTAATTCGGATGATGTAATGGGCGGTCCCTTCTGTGTCTTGTCTTGAACTGACAGCAGAAGAGACCGCCGCCAGCCTATCGACAATAAATAAGGAGTATTGATATGAGTCCTTTAATTAACTGGGAAGAACTTCGCCAGATGACTTCACCCCCCATGCCGCCCCCGGGGCCTAATGCCCGGCCGGGAGCGAACATGTTTGATACCGATGAATCGGCGGATATGTACAACCGGGTCGCCAAAATGGAAAAGATCTATACCTTGAACCAGTTGAACTGCTTTGAAACGACGAAAAACGATACCGTTCTGGATATCGGCTGCGGGCCCGGCCGTATTTCGGTACCGATGGCGCAGCGGGCAAAAAGTGTGACCTCACTCGATTCATCTCCCCGTATGTTGAAACATTGCCAGCGGAATGCTGATGAAGCAGGAGTCACCAACCTGAAGACCGTCCAGATGGACTGGAAAGATGCTGTCTTGGGGAAGAATCTGGAACAGCATGATATCGTGATCGCCTCCCGTTCCGTGGGTGCTCAGGATATTAAAAAAGTGAGTACTTTTGCCCGTAAATTCGTGGTTGTTATCGCCTGGGCGAATGCCCCGAATATCCCAACCGTGGTGGGCGATCTGTTCGTTGGTGTTGAACAAGCGCGCCGTTTTCAGCCGATGAGAATCGACCGCCGGATAGGGTATAATCTCACTTATAATACGATATATGATATGGGTTATGAGCCGAACGTCAGGGTCGTGGTTGACGGCTTTACCAAAGATTTCACCTCCCGTGACCAGGCTTACCAGGATTTATGGCGGCTAAATAAAATAACAGGTGATATTGCCCAGGTCTTCTGCCGTAATGTGGATAAATGGTTGACCGTCAATAAGGATGGCGGCGTTACTTTCAGGCGTGAAACACGGTCTTTTGTGATATGGTGGGATCCCAATCCGGTATCGTATTAAATAAGGTGGTATCAGGGATAGTCGATTATTGGCAGGATTAACTTCCGGTAAACTGGTAAGCGTGTTCCAGGGAAACCGCTACAACCTCCAGGAATGGGGTGGAGCGTTCGGTGATCTGGGTACGCTTATTCCTTTTGTGGCTGCCTATATCTCGGTTATGAAATTGGACCCTTTTGGGGTATTGTTTGCTTTTGGCTTGAGCAAAGTAGCTATTGGTTTCTTATACAAAACACCGGTGCCGGTACAACCAATGAAGGCCATCGGGGCTACCGCGATTTCCGGTATTACGTCGATTACACCCGGTATGGTCTATGCTTCTGGAATAGTGACTGGTTTGATCTGGCTTTTTCTTGGCTTGACCAATCTCGTGGGATGGGTATCCAAACTTGCTTCAAAACCGGTAGTCCGGGGTATTGTCCTCGGCTTAGGATTGCTGTTTATAACGCAAGGACTAAAAATGATGTTGACGATGCCGTGGCTTGGCGCTGCTGCTGCAGTGCTGACGTTACTTCTATTATCAAATAAGAAAATCCCGGTAATGTTTCTCCTGCTGGCGGTCGGTGGTATTGTGGCCGTCTGGCAGCAGCCCGGTATTATCCATGAACTCTCCGATGCCGGTGTTCATTTTCAACTGCCGGTATTTGCGTTAACTGATTTCTCCTGGCAGGCATTTACCGGAGGTGCCTTGTTGTTAGCGCTTCCCCAGGTTCCCTTAACCCTGGGTAATGCTATTATCGCTACTACTGCTGAAAATAATGAGATTTTTCCCAAGCGTAAAGTCACAGAAAAAAAGCTGGCCATTACTACGGGTATCATGAACTTGTTTTCGCCGATATTCGGGGGAGTGCCCTTATGTCATGGGGCTGGCGGCATGGCCGGACATATCCGCTTCGGTGCCCGTACTGGCGGGGCTTTAATTATCCTAGGGGTAATAATCCTGGTTCTGGCCTTTTTCTTTTCCGACTCGATCAGCATCATATTCCGGCTTTTCCCGGAAGCGATCCTTGGCGTGATTTTGTTCTTCGCCGGATTGGAACTGGCGTTAACAGCACGTGATATTGGCAGTGATAAAGCAGATGTGTATGTCATGTTAATTACTGCCGGATTAGCCATGTGGAATATGCTGGCCGCTTTTATCGCTGGCATCGGAGTGTATTGGCTGCTTAAACGTAAAATGGTACAACTATAATTTGCTGATATACCGGTTTTTCAATCTAGACGGCTATATATTGCCCAATAGGAGGTAACTGATGTCGGGAGAAAACTTGATTTCTCGTGCGAGTGAAACCAACAATCAACTGATTATCAAACATGCCGGCAGCCTTGGCGGAGCCTTTAATGAGATTAACAATGAGTTTAAGCGTCTGAATCCTGGTATCGAAATTACTTCCGGTGGCGGAGGCAGCGCCGCTATAGTTCGTGATACTGTCCATGGTGTACCTTGTGGTATATTGGCTTCCGCAGACTACAACCTTATCAATATGATGATGTTTCCTGAACATGCTGATTGGTATTTGATATTTGCCGCCAGCCGGATGGTTTTGCGTTATACCGAAAGATCACTTTACAGTCAAGAGATAAATACGTATAACTGGATTGACATAATACAACGCCAAGGGGTGACTATTTGGCATTCCGATCCCAACGAGGATCCTGGCGGCTACCGTGCTTTGATGGTACTGCAGCTTGCTGAAGCATACTACAAAATTCCCGGCCTATATAAAAAATTGATGACCCCGGAACATGACCGGATCGTTTCCCGCACGAATTTTCAGGAAAGCGCTACAGGTTATTCTTTTGGTTACGGTATACGTGGTGGATCAGGAAACGCAAAGATCATTGAACTACCTGATGAGATCAACCTATCGCGAAGGGAAATGGCCGGCTTGTACAGAAAAGCAGAAATCCGTCTTTCCGGAACACAGCCGGAAAAACCAGTTATTCTTCACGGCGAACCGGTATTATTCGGCTTGACCATACCGAATAATTGTACCAATAAAGACTTTGCTTTTACCTGGCTTGAAGTATTACTGGGCGAAACCGGAAAAAGCCTATTAGAAAAATCAGGCCTTGTTCCTGTCAAGCCTGTATTTGTGGGTGATGTCACGAAAATTCCTCAATCGTTGCGAAGTCGTGTACAATAGAGTCCGCATTAGATTATTGAACTGGAAAGGTGTCGGCAGTGTCTGAATTCTTGAGGCTCGTTACTCCTGATGAAGCCCTGGCCAAGCTTAATCCTTTACTGAAGACATTGGTAAATATTGAATCTGTAGAAACTACGGAGGCTTTAGGCCGTATCACAGCTCAAGTTATCGTGTCATTGGAAAACCTCCCCGCTTTCCCGCGTTCGACGATGGATGGTTATGCCGTCAGGGCAAGGGATACCTATGGAGCAAGCGAAGGACTTCCGGCTTATTTGAGAGTCGTTGGCGAAATGCCAATGGGACGATCATCCGGTATCACGATTAAATATGGCGAAGCAGTGAAGGTTCATACCGGCGGCATGATAGCTGAAGGCGCCGATGCCGTTGTCATGATTGAAAATACACAGCAAGCTGATGATGTGACTATCGAAGTTTCCCGTCCCCTGGCTCCTGGCGAAAATATCCTGAATGTCGGTGATGATATCAAACAGGGAGAGATACTATTCCCCCGGGGACAATATCTCAAGCCTCAAGATATCGGGAGCTTGATGGCTTTAGGGATTACCCGTATCCCGGTATTCCTTCGTCCAAAAGTAGGGATTATTTCCGCCGGTGATGAAGTTATACCCCCGGATAAAACACCATCTCCCGGTCAGGTACGGGACATTAATACCTATACTATTGGCAGCCTTGTCATACAGTCAGGCGCTGAGGCCAGGTCATATGGTGTTATTCGGGATGATAAAACGGAGTTGTTAGCTAAAGCTACTGCTGGAATCCGGGAGAATGAAATACTGGTCATTTCTTCCGGAAGTTCGGTCAGTACCCGGGATATCACGGCTGCTGTCATTTCATCTTTGGGTGCTCCCGGCGTCCTGGTTCATGGAGTGTCGTTGCGCCCGGGAAAACCGACTATCCTGGCGGTGATTGATGATAAGCCGGTTTTCGGCCTGCCGGGTAATCCGGTTTCTGCCATGGTTGTCTTCGATCTCTTCGTACGCCCTACCATTTACCGTGTTGGCGGTTGTATACAGCCCCCTTTACAACCGGTAATCATAGCTACGCTTACTCATAATATTCCTTCTACCACAGGGCGCGAAGATTATGTCCCGGTTATTCTGGTATACTCGGGGAATCGATATCAGGCTACTCCCTTGTTTGGTGAATCAAACTTGATCAATACATTGGCCCGCGCGGATGGCCTGGCCAAGATACCATTAGATAAACACGGATTGACCCCTGGGGAATCAGTGTTAGTGAGAACCTTTTAAGGAAAACAATATGGCTAGAAAAACATATCTTGAGGACATACCACTTGAAGAAGCTTTATCCAGGTATTTTCTTGCCCTGGACAAATCCGGTTTCAAACCACTTTCCGGAGAATTGGTACCGGTAGAACGTTCGGTGGGCAGGATAACCGCAGAACCAGTTTGGGCGAAGATATCTTCACCTCATTATCATGCCTCAGCTATGGATGGTATCGCTGTTGATGCTGTCGATACCGTCGGAGCATCCCGCACGAGTCCGAAAAAATTAAAGATAGGCTCACAGGCTTTCTGGATTGATACCGGTAATGCCATGCCTGAGAGTACTAATGCCGTTATTATGGTCGAAGACATCCAGATGTTAGGACCGGATGATGCGGAGATAAGGGCTGCGGTACCGCCCTGGCACAATGTCCGGCCGCTGGGCGAAGACATCGTCGCCACCGAACTGGTTCTACCTGAAAATCACGTGATCCAACCTCATGACCTGGGGGCATTATCCGCGGCCGGTTTGATCGAAATTTTCGTCCGGCGTATGCCACGCGTGGTGGTAATCCCGACCGGTTCGGAACTGGTGATGCCCGGGTCTAAATTGAAACCAGGCAATATCATCGAATACAACTCGCTCATGCTGTCCGAACAGATCAGGGAGTGGGGGGCTGAACCTTCACGCTTTCCGATTATTCCGGACGACAACGACAAATTGCTCGAGGCTGTTCGCGGGGCCCTGGATGATTGTGACTTGGTCGTGATTAATGCCGGTTCCTCTGCCGGCAGCCGGGATTATACCTCTAGTATCGTTGAACAATTAGGTGAATTGGTCGTACATGGTATCGCTATTCGTCCCGGCCATCCTACTATTCTTGGCGTGGCGCGGGGAAAGCCTCTAATTGGGATACCCGGTTACCCGGTATCCGCTTACATCACCACCGAATTAGTCGTAAAACCGGTAATCGCCCGTATGAACGGCGTCACTCCGGTATCTGGGCCTAAAATGCAGGCCGTGGTAAGTAGAAAAATATCTTCTCCTATGGGCCAGGATGAATTTATCCGGGTTGCTTTAGGGAAAATCGGCGACCGTATCATTGCTACGCCGTTATCCCGCGGTGCTGGCGTCGTTACTTCACTGGTCAGGGCGGATGGTATTATGAAAGTCCCCCGTTTTTCCCAGGGCCTCGACAGTGGAAGTCAAGTTGAAGTAGAACTTAAGCGGTCACCTGAAGAAATCGAGAATACGATTATCAGCATCGGCAGCCATGATATGTCGCAGGATATCCTTAATTCCTTACTTCACAAGCATTATCCTGGACGCAGGTTGTCTTCGGCTCATGTAGGCAGCCTGGGTGGATTGCTGGCTTTGAAAAGGAAAGAAGCCCATATCGCCGGGACGCACTTGTTAGACGAAGACACTGGTGAATATAATGTCAGGTATATCAAGGATGTCCTGGCTGGTGAAAAAACGGTCTTGATAAATTTGATTTACCGTCAACAGGGCTTAATGGTAGCGAAGGGAAATCCGAAACATATCACCGGCCTTTCTGACTTAATAAGGCCGGAGGTTAGCTTTATTAACCGTCAACCGGGTTCAGGTACCAGGGTGCTGCTCGACTATAAACTTAAGCAAGCGGCTTACGATGTTGCGAAGATAAATGGTTATAACCGTGAAGAATATTCCCATACCGGAGTAGCGGCAATCATTTCCAGTGGGGCAGCTGATGTGGGTTTGGGCATCCTGGCAGCAGCCCGCGCCCTGGGATTGGATTTCCTGCCCCTACTCCAGGAGCGATATGATCTGGCTATCCCATTGTCTTATTATCAGAGCAAGTTGCTTCAACCACTGCTTTCCATTATACGGGGGCAGGAATTTAAGGAGATCATTACCTCCCTGGGCGGATATGATACCTCGGAGACTGGCCGTGAGCTAGGCGTATTCTAGATATTAATTCATATGGATAGTTGTATATATTAGCTTTGCCATCAACGAGCGTGTCATGCTAAACTAACCACAAAGAAAGAAAGGAAAATTTGCCGATGTCATTAGCGAGAAAAGTTATTTCTTTAGTCATGGTAATAGCCGTCCTCGGTATCGCCGTCGGCTGTGGAGGAAAAACTTTGAAGTGGAATAGTCCGCCGGCGATGGCGATCAATCCCGATTATCTCTATACTGCGACGATAAAAACCAACTATGGGGATATTGTGTTAGAACTCTTCCCGAAAGAATCTCCGCTCACTGTGAACAATTTTGTATTTTTAGCACGGCAAGGTTTCTATGATGGCGTTAAATTCCACCGTGTTGTCAAAGGATTCGTCATTCAGGGCGGTGACCCTACCGGAACTGGACGCGGTGGCCCGGGATATAAGTTTAACGATGAATTGCCGGTCCAGCGCGAATATGGTCCAGGTATTGTGGCTATGGCAAATTCCGGGGCAAATACGAATGGGAGTCAGTTCTTTGTTTGTACCGGCTCCAAGTCAAAACAGCTAAATAACATGCCGAATTACAATATATTCGGGCAGGTTACCGGTGGCATGGACGTAGTCTTGAAAATCGATGCTGTCCCGGTAACCGGATCGGAACCTTCGTCTCCGACAGTCGATGTTCATATCGACAAAGTTGTCATCGAAGAAAAAGCTGCTTCATAAATATACCGGATGAATAACTTAAAATCCATCCCGGAAGACGCATTGTTTCTTGAATTGTCATATGACATCGATAAAACAGCTTTGTTACGTTCCATAAAAATGCGTGCCGTCGAAACTGACTTCACCGCAGTTGCCGCAGAACTTATCGAGATGGTTAGGCCTGTATCTCGCCCTAAAGCGTTCTTTATACCTATGAAAGTCAAAATACTAACGAATGCATCTTTCAAATTAGGTGAGGCTGTTTTCCACAGCCGGGTACTGGGGAAGGTTCTCGTAGAAAATGCTGTTGTTTTCCCGTATATCGTCACAACCGGGAAAGAACTCGACTCGCTAAACTGCTCTCAAAATGACATGTTGGCAAAATTTCGTCTCGATGCGGTAAAATCCACTGTGCTCTTTGCCGCCGGCCGTAATTTCGAAAATGAACTTAAAAAAAGATACCCTGAACATAGACTTACCCATATTAACCCGGGGGAGATTGATGATTGGCCGTTGACGGAACAGAAAGAGTTATTCAGCCTTTTTAAAGGGGCGGCAGCAAAAATCGGTGTTCAGCTGACCGAGGGATGTATGATCAAACCCGTCAAATCTCGTTCCGGCATCTATTTTGTAAACGATGATGGTTTTGAAACATGCCGGCTTTGTACTCAGAACCGGTGTGCCGGGAGAAGGGCGGCCTTTGATGCTGCAGTACTAGCCCGAATGACTGCCTGATTAATCAAGAATATATGCTGACGAGACTAAAGAGATGTTATTTTAGAAATTCTGGACTGGAGTTCTGTACTGTCTATCCCGGTAATGATGACGGTCTTTCTTCGCCCGGTGAGCCCTTTATCGATCAAAATATCACTTTTTCTAATACCAAGTAGTTTGCTTAGATATTTGACCAGTTCTTGATTGGCCTTTCCTTCCACTGGTGACGCTGCAATTTTAATTTTAAGAACATTATCAGAAAAGTCAACTACGGCATTTCGCCTGGCTTGGGGCTGTACCTGTACTGTTAGTTTTACTTGTGTTATAGCCATTTAGATTCCATGGACTATCGCATCACTCATTTTACATACCCTGGCGATCTGTTTGACATCATGTACCCGGACGATGTCTGCTCCGTTAGCAATTCCGATAGCTATAATTGCAGCAGTACCTTCCACTCTATCATTGGCCGGTAAATTCAAAACCATCTTAATCAGGGATTTTCTGGACGGGCCAAGTAATATCGGCCTTCCCAGTACTGTAAGTTCATGTAATCTGCGGACGATTTCGATATCCTGCTGCCATGTTTTACCAAAGCCGATGCCCGGGTCAAGTATAATATTATCATTTTTTGTACCTGCGGCTAATGCAGTGTTAAGGCTATAGGTCAGTGACGATATCACTTCGGCGATAACATCGCTGTAGTTACTGGCGTCGCGCTGGACCCCTTTGTCAAACCCACCTTTATCGCGCTGGTTGCTCATTAATATAAGGGGGAGGTTTTTTTCTGCTGCTAATTCCGCTAATCGGGGTTCCCTTTTTAATCCCCATTGGTCGTTGATTACTTTCGCTCCAGCCTTAATTGCCTGCACAGCAACTTCATATTTGGTGGTATCGATACTGATGGGGATGGGTATTTGCGGAGCAATATTTTTAATGACGGGAATCACGCGGCGTAATTCTTCTTCAAGTGATACCGGTTGATAACCCGGTTTGGTCGATTCACCACCGACATCCAGGAGATCTGCCCCATCGGTAACCATTTTTTGAGCTTGCAGTAGAGCATTTTCCGGTCCCGAGATGCCGTCACCGGAAAATGATTCCGGCGACGTATTTAATATTCCCATGACATAGGTACGGGTTCCCCACCGGAACTCGAAGTCACCACATTTTGTAATGTTGCGATTATTATTCACATCGTTCTCATAAGGATTGGGACATTAGTATGCGTTATCATAATAAAGAAAGCTTCATGGTATTGCAACACCCATGAAGCTTTCTGTCTGAATACAGAGTTAAACCAAACTATAATGTGTGCGTACCAAAAGCGAAAGATGACCTGCCGATGCTGTCCGGGTACTGGAATTTTTGTCTGGCAATGAGCACCATCTGCCGGCCCAGGTCGCTGGTAGCTTGTACACATTTTTCCATTTGTTTTAAGTCACTCCGGGGATAGGCGGCGACATAATTTGCGGGAATCATCTGACGGGTTACCATATAGAAATACAGGTCTTTCAATACATCGACTAAACCCAAACTACCCCCGGTGACAATAACACTACCAACTTTATTGGCCAGGCTTTGTTTGGGGGCACCAAAACAGATGGTCCTGTCGATGACAGCTTTTGCCTGGGCCGTCATACCATAAAAATACACCGGTATACCGAAGATGATGCCGTCAGATTCTAAAAGCTTGGCATATAATTCCTGCATATCATCTTTAATTTGACATACACCCGTTTTTGCACATGCCTGACAAGCATCGCAAGGTTTAATATCTCTTCCGGCAACACTAAAAAGTTCTACGTCAGCCCCTTCCGCTTTTGCCCCTTCGAGAGCGATATTCAGTAAACTTACTGAATTGCCTTTCGGTCTTGGACTGCAAGAAAGCCCCAGGATTTTCATAACTCAATCCTCCTTTGTATTTCACCAATTAAGTATGGAGACTGTTGTATCTATATTTGTATCATCAATCAAGGCTTTCTTTTGGGGCACCGGGCATAGCCCGTTTTCCCCCCGACCATAATCTCTGAGGGTCTACTTTTTCACGTAATATCTTGAGTTCGGCTTCTGTGGGCGGGTCGGTTACTTTGATATCTGGCGAAACTTTTAAGTCCCATGATACCTCAGCTCTCACTTTATCCAGGGTGACTCCACAGCCACCATGGTAGGATTCAAGAACCATCTCCCCGTTCGTAAATCCAAAGACTCCGAGATCGGTTACAACAGCGATCGGCCCGGTCCCGGCCGGTAACCCTTCTTTTTCCCGGCGGCCTGGTGCACCATCGAAATATCCCGGACAGGTCACGAAGTCTACCCTCTCCGGGAAGCGGCGTTTCGATTGCCTTAATATCACTACTGTCCGCTTACAGAAACTCATTACATCGTTACCGCCGCCGCTGCCAGGCCAGCGGTGTACCGGTTTGTGGTAGTCTCCGATAACGGTGTCATTGATGTTGCCGTACCGATCTACCTGGCCTCCTCCCATGAAACCCATGGTCATATATCCTGCCTGGCCCAGGGTGTTGATGTAGAAAAGGCTGGTCAATTGGTCTGACATCGCCTGAATGCCGAGTGAATCTGTTCCCGGCGGCAGGTCATATGGAGTAACCCGGATGATACCGTTCTCGATTACAATGGTTGCTTTGGGCGCATGGTTATATTTGGCTAACAAAGCCGCCAGCATCGGCAGTCCTACTCCTACATAAATAGAATCATTATTTTTCACCTGCCTGGCAGCCGTGACTACCATTTGATCGGCGGCAGTATACTGCTGGTTGTTCATATTATTCACTTATTCCCCCTATTGTCCGGAAATAATCGGTTCGCTGAAGATAGGATACTTCACCTTTAGTTTTTCAAAGTAATCTTTTCCCTGTATATCGGCTATCCGTTCCAGGTATTCGTTGAAGTCCTTAACTCCGTAAATATTGTTTTGGACAAATGATTCGTAGCCCTCTTTGCCCATCATATTACGCATCATGCCCATGTTATCTCCAGCATAACATCCGGCCAGGTGCATGGGAAATGCGCCAAAAGGTTGTTCAACCACGGCACTTACCCGAAATCCCGGGATAATAGTGCGGTTAGGATCACGGCGGATAACCTCACTAGCTACGATTTTTTCCGTTGTTACTATAATATTCCGGCTGGCGTTTACTCCTTCCTGATCAATACCAAGGCTGCCCCATTTCTGGGCATTTCCTTCTTCATCACATCTCTGGACATGGAACACTGCTACATCCGGAACAATGGCTTTCACTCCGATGAGTTTATTACTGGTGAACGGGCAAGTGAACTCTTTAATGTTTGAGTTATACCGGAGCATATCTGATCCGAGTTGTGCCTTGGTAGGCATGAAAGGGATACCAATTTGCCCAGCCAGTAAGGCCATACTGACACCGAAGTGTGAATACTCCTCGATGATTGGCCGGTGTCCAGTTTCCCTGGCTTTCACTAGTACATAACTCATTTTTTCGTCCTGAGCCATGTAACCTGTGATTATCTTATCCAGCAACCCCTCGCCAATCATAAAAGAAATCGACCCTGTCAAGGCGCAAACCAGAGTCATATGATCGATTTTCTGCCTGACGATTTCATAAACCGCGGCGGTTGGTTCACCATGTTGGCAACCCGATACAAAAATCGTATCGCCGCTGTGTACGAAGCGGGATACCGCTTCTTTCATGGTCATCACTTTACCCAACGGAACATCTCCTTAATGAATATTTCAGAATATTTATAAAAGTACTTTTTCTTCTTTGAGTACGGCAATCTCTTTTTTTGACATTCCCAGTAATTTGCCCAATACATAGTTATTGTGTTCACCTAAAAGAGGGGACGGTTTATAGTTGCCTTTCGGCGAGTTGCTTAACCGGAATGGTAAACCCGGATATAACATTTTGCCAATTACCGGATGATTGTTTTCGATGAAAAATCCCCGTTTTTTAAGGTGTGGATCTTCGACCAATTCTTTGGGGCCTAATGTCGGCCCGGCCGCAATGCCGGCTTTTTGTAAAGTTGCCGTAATATCATATGCATCACGGCTTTTCGTCCAGGTTTCTATGTAGCTGTCCAACAGGTCCTGGTTTTGCCAGCGTTTGAGATTATCGCTAAATTCATCCCTGTTAGTCCAATTCGGATTGCCCAAGACCGAACAAAAAGCCTTCCATTCAGTATCACTGGACACCGCGACCGCCACCCAGTTGTATTCTCCTTGACACCGGTAACAGCCATGTGGGGCCATAACCTGGTCACGGTTACCCATTGGTTTTCCGGTTCGCCCGTTCATCACGAAATCCATGATGTGTTCGCCCAGGAAATTAGCACTGCCTTCGATCATTGCAGCATCAATCATCTGCCCTGCTCCGGTTTGTTCTTTGTAGTAGAGAGCACAGAGGATGGCAAATGCTCCGTGCATAGCTTGTCCGGCATCCATCCAGGGCGCAACGCCCACCGTATTGGGTTCTCCATCCGGGTAACCATTAGCTGAAGAAGAGCCATCGAAAGCCTCTACAATCTCGGCGTATGCCGGCCGTTCGCTATGAGGCCCGGAACGTCCGTATCCCGAACCGGCATAAAGAATAATATCCGGCTTGATTTTTTTCAGATCGTTATAACCAACACCCCAACGGTCCAATACCGCCCCGCCGAAATTCTCAGTGACCACATCGCTGATGGCAACAAGTTTCTTAAAGATGTCGGTTGCCTGGGGAGTTCTCATATTAAGAGTCAGGCTTTTTTTCCCATAATTCAAGGAAGCAAAAGCGCTGCCGTGATTCGGTGTCCGTTCTTCCGCGGGAATGTTAGTTGGAATGCCAACATTTCTCATAAAATCGATTTTTAGAGTAGTCTCGATCTTAATTACTTCGGCACCCGCTACTGAGAGCCATTCGGTTACATGCGGCCCTGCCCACATCTAGCCAAAATCCAGTATTCTAATTCCGTCCAGGGGAAGTCTATTCATTATTCAATCTCCATTTGCTATTCAGGTGAGACTTTTGGCGATCAAGCATATCAGATCACTTCCGATTGTCTAAGTTTAATGATTTCTTCATTGCGATACCCCAGCATCTCACCATAGATTTGCTGATTATGTTCTCCCAGACAAGGAGCGGCATGTTGCACCTGCCAAGGAGTTGCAGATAATTTGTATGGTGCGCCCGGATATTTTAGGGTTCCGGCGATGGGGTGGTTTATCAAAACGAAAAAATTACGAAAAGCAAGTTGTTCGTCGTTAACTACTTCACGAACAGAACGGATAGGTGAACACGGTACACCGTGCTTAATCGCCGCTTGCTCGATCTGAGCGGAAGTATGCTCTGAAGTCCAGGCAGTAACCAGAGCATTGAATTCATCCATGTGTTCAGCTCTTAATATGTCATTTTGGAAAATGTCCGTATTAGCCCAATCAGGATTGCCCATCATTTCCACTAGTTTTTCCATGAATGGCCCTGCCCAGATACATACATAGCCGTCACTGGAAGGGTAAACGATACCCCCCCGGATTTTCCGGCCTTTCTGGCGAGTCGGTACCATCTTTGCCCCGACATAGAAAGCCAATTCTTGCTGGCCTACTGAGGTTAATGCTTCTTGTTGGGAAAGGTCGATATGTTGGCCTGGTCCCCCACGCTTTCTTCCTACCACGGCGGTCATGGTTGCAACACCGGCACTGAGACCGACCATAAAATCCCCGGTATGGGCTGGTTGTTTTAGCGGTGGTTGTTTTTCCGGGTCAGTAACTCCTTCGGCAGGATTTCCGAAGGCCATGCCGCTGACATGGGTATTGATCAGGTCACAAGCTTTATAATCCCGAAACGGGCCGGACTGCCCGAATGGCGTTATTGATGTCATTACTAAAGAAGGGTTGACTGCAGAAAGGCTTTTATAGTCGAAACCCAATTTCTGCATAACACGCCGGGGATTGTTTTCAATCAAGACATCAGCCCATTTGACCAATTGATAAAATATTTTTTTCCCGGCAGCACTTTCAACATTGAGGGTAACACTTTTTTTGTTAACATTCAGGAACAAGAATAAGCCGCTTTTTTCAGGATGAGAAATGTCCTGTGGAAAAGGCCCCCAACTGCGTGAGGTATCTCCGCTGCCCGGTTTTTCTATTTTAATCACCTCAGCACCAAGCCCCGCAAGCAACCGACCGCAATACGGTACCGCAACAAATTCACCAAATTCGAGCACTTTTATGCCCGATAATGCCTGTTGACTCATCGAGTCCTCCTTGATAATTCCCATGTCATCACCCTGTTTTCATATATAATATCATATACGATATGTAATGGTCAGGTTGAGGAATTGGGAAATATCCGGAATGATATTAGTTTGATTGCGTTATTGATGAGGGATTTTGCGCACATCTAAAAATCTACGGGATTTAAGTGCTGAGCGTGGAAGTGTCCCATAATCATGGAATTCCAGTTCATAACGCAGGTTGGTCTTAAGGCGCAACTGGTTTATCAGTTTGTCTTCGATGCCGGCTTGATTTTTTTTGTATTCGGGTAAGATCTCAACTTTTAAAGAGATGTTATCGATGTCGCCCTTTTTAGATACTACAACCTGGTATTCATCGCCAAGTTCAGCAATGCTGCGAACGACTTCTTCGATAGCGGTTGGAGCCAGGAGTACGCCTTTTACTTTAGTGATATCATCGGCACGGCCAATCACGCCACCTCTTAATAACCTGAAAGTACGTCCGCATTCGCATTTTTCGACCGCACTTAATTCGATGACATCTTTAGAGTCGAACCTGATGCAAGGATGAGCTAAACGGTCGAAGGTAGTAACGATCATACTGCCTTTAGCTCCAGGTTTATCGACTATTTCACCCGAAATTACATCTTCGATCTCGACCAGGTGAAAATTCTCCAGGATGTGTTCGCCGCACTGTGCTTCGCATTCGAAACCCCAATGGCCGATTTCCGTTGCACCAACCTGGTCGTATACCTTGGCCCCCCAGGCTTCTTCCATACGTTTTTTAGTCGCTGGAACACAAGCTCCGGGTTCTCCGGCGGCGGTGATTTTCCGGATAAACATATCTTTTGCTGGTTCGATTCCTAATTTCTTACGGGCAGTATCTGCCATACCCAGGATATAGGTAGGGGTAGCCATCATGGCTGTGGCCTTCAACTCCATCATCTTAAGTATGCGAGCTTCGGTATCGAGTACGCCTCCCGGGACAACCTCACAGCCGATTTTTTCTGCGGCATAATGTCCGGCCCAAAAAGCGATAAAAATACTATAGCCAAAGGGTAAAAAGACACGGTCGGATTCTCTATAGCCCTGTGCCCAAAGTGCATATGCCCATGATTCAGTTGACCACTCCCAATCTTGCCAGGTCTCAGGATGATATACCGGTTGTCCGGTGGTTCCGCTGGTTTGCCGTAGTTCGGTAACTTCTTCAAGCGGTACTGCCAGAATATCTCCATATGGAAAAGGGTCTTTTCCCTGGATTTCCCGGAGCATTGCTTTATCTGTTTTGGGAACTCTTTGGATATCTTCATATGTTTTAATATCACCAGGTTCGAGGCCAGCTGAACTATAAAGGCGATGGTAAAAAGGAGAATTGTCGTATGCCCAGTGTAAAATCCGTTGAAATTTCTTGAATTGAAGCTGCTGTAGTTTTTCCCGTGGCAGTGTTTCCAGAACAGGATTCCAGTATTTACTTTCTTTCATCAGTCTTCCATGTCCGATTGTATCTTATTTTCCCGGCGTCCCTTTAAAAAGTCAGTTGCCCGATGATACTACCTGTTTTTACAAATTGTCAATCTTCATGTTGCTGCCATAAAAACATCAATGTAATCAATAAACCAATCTATAAACACCTAAAAAATAAGGGATTTTCATACTCGTTTGTGTTTCCAACGCCCGGTTCGGAAGTACATCACATAAATGACAGCTCTAACCATGACACCGATAGATATCCCCCAGCGTAAACCAAAGACGCCCAGGTCGGTTCTGGAAAGAATAAATCCCAGGCCGATTTGGAAACCCCACATGGAGATAAAGTTGGTAATCATTGGGACCATGGTATCACCAGCCCCGTTCAGGCAAAGACTTAATGCTATTACCAATCCCCATACGAGATATGCTGCGACCTGGATTCGCAGAAAGGTACTGGCAGTATCGATCAGACCTTGATCATGGCTGAAAATCCCTACCACGTCTTCGACCCAAAACCAGATAACAAAAGCACAAGCAAGGCTGATGCCGGTGGCAATAGCCGCGGCAATCCAGGCAGATTTTGACGCCCGGTCAGGTTGTTTAGCTCCCAGGTTTTGGCCGACAATAACCGCAGCCCCTTGTCCCAGGCCGCCACCAGGCATTTGAACAAAACCGTCTATTCTCTGAGCCAGGGAATGAGCGGCTACGGCCAGTGTCCCGAAAGGAGTGAATAATTTGACCATTATCAGGTCGGCGAAGCTTCTTTCCATCTGAGTTAATGAAGCCGGTATGCCAATACGGATAGCCCGCCAGATAATTTGCCAATCAATAGTGATCTTTCGGAGAGATACTTTAATACGAGACCGGCCGGCAAATAGAATCCATAAGATAACAATCCCCCCGATTGCCTGAGCGACCACATTACTTAAGGCAGCACCGCTTACCCCGAATTTGGGGAAAATCCACAAACCAAAAACAAAAACCGGGCACAATACCATTTGAAGCAGCCGGAAACCAACACTGATTTTCATTGGTGTCATAGTGTCACCGGAAGCTTGCATAATACTTTGCGACACCTGGACTGCAGCCATGGTTACCATACCTACAAGCAAGATTCGCATGTAAGCAGCGCCCTCATGGACGACACTCTGGTCTACGCCTAGAAGCATTAATATCGGACGGGCCAGGAAAATACCGATTACCGCCATAAAAATCGAAAAGAAACCGGCAATCAGGAAACCCTGTTGCGCGATACGGTTTACTGGCTTAAGATTACCAGCGCCAATACTCCGGGCAATTAATGCGATGATGCCGGTAAAGATGCCGTTGAGTAAAGAATTGACCATCATTACAGCCATACCAGAAACGCCTACGCCAGCTATTGAAGATGCGCCCAGACTACCTACCCAGATCATATCAATGGCTGGACCCAGTGTATTGATAGTGTTTGTAATCAACATGGGCCAGGAAAGCGACCAGAGATTACCGATAATACTGCCTTTGGTAAGGTCTCGATTGAACGATCTACCGCTAAAGATTGGGTTTGGTTTTGACATTAAGTTAAATCACTTTGTTAGAGAAAAGAAATAATACAGCCAGTCACAAATAAGGTTACATTTTAAATGAATATACCAGCGTAAGGATACAAGACAATAAAGGAAAAACTATCTCAAACCCCCGTAATAAATATGTTTTTATGCACGGGATCATTCCCGCAAACCTATCGATAACATAATCTGATACTGTATCATCTTCGATATCTGAAATAAAGTAAGTCGTCAAATACCGACGGATATGGAGGATAGTGTAGGGCAATAAGTTAGTCGTTTAAGGCAATATCAGGACTTTTATTGCCTCACCCGACTTGATTTGGCAGTCGAATGCTTCCTTTATTTGTTGAAGTGGGAATTTGTGGGTGATCAAAGGTTTTACGTCTACTTTACCATTTTCGATGAGCTTCACGGCTCCGGGTAAGTCCCATTTCAAACCACAGCCAAGCAGGGAAATATCATTGCTGACCAGGATGGAAGGGTTCCAGTCGAATGATTTTGAATACAATCCAACCAGTTCGATTTTACCGCCCCGGTGCGTCATCTGAATCGCCTGCCGGAAAGTAGATTCGTATCCGGCGACATCGAAAACGATATCTGCCCCTTTCCCTCCCGATTTCTCAAACAAGATCGGTAATAGATCTTCTTTCGATGCATCAACCGCAGTTACCGCGCCGCTTTGTATAGCCATATTAAGACGTTTTTCACGGTGGCCACTGGCATATATCTGGGTTATTCCGAGAGATCTCAGTATTTTGACGATACATAAACCGATAATACCTAATCCCAAGACTACAATCACATCGTCCTTCTTCGGTTGGGCTTGTTGTACGGCATAAAGAGCTACCGCTAACGGCTCGGCCGCAGCTCCTTCTTCATTGGTTATAGCATCCGGCAGCTTAGTGACATACTGCCCAACTGTTACTGAAGGCACCGCGACATATTCGGCGAAAGCTCCGGGCATGGCATAGCCAACAAAGCCAAGTTGCGAACACCTGATATATTCTCCTTGTTTACACCAATAACATGCACCGCATCCTTTTCCACCCATGGCGACAACCCGGTCACCTATCTCGAGCCCATCAACTTGACTGCCGATTTCCACCACATCACCGGCAAATTCATGCCCCATTACCGTCCCGGGACCCCCTCGTTGATAAAAGTGAATATCCGAACCACATATACCGACTGCTTTGACTTTAACGATTATGCCTTGGTTCTCCAATTTTGGATATGGTATTTCCTGGAGAGAAATCTGCTGGGCATTACCCATGACTCCGGCTTTCATCTACTACCTCCCCAATAAGAAAAAGATGGTTATTACGTCCGCTACTTCGCTGAATATATAGCTTGTGGCAAAGTATACTATGCCGGTCTAAAGATTCAAAATCAACTGTACAGAACAATGCCTGGAAGAGAAAAGTACTGCGGCGAGGCGATTGCCAGCGGAAAAGATACTCGAATCATCTAATAACCGGAAATGAAAAACACGGCGAGGTTCCAGTAAAGGATCCCAGTATAGAGGATGACACAAATGGTGGCAGCAATGAACGCTACTTTCGGCTGTTTTTTAAAAATGTCCCACAAGATCAGCCCGACAAATAACGAACCAGCGGCTTTCAGTAAGAGAAAATCACCGCCGTTGATGATAGCTTGCAAGAAAGGATTAATTTCCTGACCTAAACCACTGCCCGTTAGAAAACGGCTGATGAGCCCATCAGCCAGGACCAGGAGAAATAACAAGATGGTGAGGTATTTCATATTGACGCGAGAGAAATATATACTCACATTGATAAGATAACGTTTGAATTAAGATAAGTCAATATACCGATATTCAAATGCTTGCGTATGTTCGGGGGTACTTTAGTACTAGGTCAGAAAATCGTAAACAACGATGGTGAAAATATAGGTTTACATAAATCCAGGCAGATTAGAAAAATAGGTGAAGCAAGTAAAAAACTAACTTTTGTCGTAAGCCAACAAGGCAGCGCCAAGGGCATTAGTGTATTGAGGATTTTGAGGAACCAGTAAAGCGATCTGCAGCTTGGCTTCCAGGCTTTTTAGAAGGCCGGTATTCAGAGCCCCGCCACCGGATACCGCACAGGGTTTTTCCAGACCGATCCGGTTGACCAGAGCACTGATTTTTTCGGCCAGAGCTTGATGCACGCCGGCCAAAATATCTTCTTTAGAGATACCTTCAGCCACACGGGAAATCGCCTCTGATTCTCCAAAAACAGCACACCCGGTTGTAAAAACCACCGGATTTTTAGATTTGAGAGATAATTCTCCGATGTCTTCGATTTTCACCCTGAGAACATTAGCTACGATATCCAGAAACCGCCCACTACCGGCGGCACATTTCTCACTGATGACGAAGTTTTTCACCTGCCCCGCAGAATTAATCAGGATAACCTGACTGTTTTGTCCCTGGATATCGATAATCGTCCGGACTTGAGGGAATACCTGATGTATACCACGAGCACAACACCGGATGTCTGTGATGTAATCGTTGTTAAAAGTGACAGTTTCCGCATGTCCTGTGGTTACGGTCCGGGAGATTTCTTTCCCGGTAATACCTGCCTTGTTTAAAAGCGTATCCCTTAATTGTTCGGCGCAGGTCCGGTAGTTTACACCGGATAACAGCATATGATTAGCAACAACATCTTTGTCTTTAAGCAGAATACCTTTACTTGTTTTTGAACCGATATCGATTCCCAGATACCACGGCATGATAATCGTCCTTATTGAAAAAAGGTGGTTTCCTCAAGCTTCCGAGGCCCTCTTGGCAGGGGTTGATGGCGTTCAATTGCCTGTATTACGATATCGCGTGCTAATAGGGCAGCGCCCAATGCCCCACTTAATAGGGGCTCTTTGGGGATTAGAACGGGACAGCCCAATTGTTCTTCCATGGCTCTGACAATACCGCGGTTCTTAGCAACGCCGCCGGTAAAGACGACATCCGGTTCGATTTTCAATTTTCTAGCCATCCGGGCAACACGGCTGGCGACCGAGTCATGGAGACCAGCGATCACATCTTCAAGCGGAACTCCCTGTGATAACCGGGAGATGACTTCCTGTTCTGCAAATACAGTACAAGTACTACTGATAGTAATCCGGTTTCGTGATTTTGCGGAAATATCGCCCAGATCTTCAACTTTCAGCCCCAGGACAGCGGCAATCACTTCGAGAAACCTACCGGTACCGGCAGCACATTTGTCATTCATCACAAAATCAACCAGTTTACCGTTCCTGATCTTGAGAGCTTTGGCATCCTGTCCCCCAATATCAATGCCAAGGCGGACACCGGGAAAGATGCTGGAGATACCCCGGGCATGGCAAGTAAGTTCGGTTATCTGCCGGTCGGCAAAGGGAACATTCATCCGGCCGTAACCGGTAGCCACCACGAAAGAAATTTCATCGAATGCCAGATTAGCCTGGTTCAGGACTTCTGCCATAACTTTATTGGACTGACGGCGGTGTTCTGCCCCGGTGTGATAAGCAATGCCGGCACGGATTTCCGTATCTGCAATAATGACCGCTTTAGTCATGGCAGAACCGATATCGATCCCTGCAAAAAAAATCGCCGTTCTCCTTATATTATATTAGCCGGTAAAATACCAGTTAACCAACAGAGAATATTACACCAAGTTCATACACCATAAAATCATGGTTAAATCTACACTATTACCCTATGATCTCAGTAAGGCCCTGTATCCTCGTCCGTAAAGGAGCGAGGGCGGCTTTGCTGTAGTCATGTTCGATGTAGATACTGGGGACACCCAGGCTTTCCAAATAGTCTTTTACCGACGGGACTTCATAACCATGACAGTCGCAATAGCGGACCGATTGGAGGACAGCCCCATTTACCTGCCAATCTTTAACATACTCCTTGAGATAGCCGAACCGGTTCTCCATATCGCCCAGATAATCTTTTTTATCGCCGCGTAATACAGGGTCATGCAGAGTCCGGGGACATTTCAGACTTACAAGATAATATTCGGCAAGGCCGTCGAGCGGGTCGGGAGTAACCGGCACGTCAGAAAAATATGCCCGGCTGCCCACGCAGGTATCATCAATGACCACATTAGCCTCGAGGTTTTCAATCATCTCGATCAAAGCGGTATCGTCGACCACCGAACCCCATACTAAAAGCCGGGCTGGTTTCAGAGCGACCATGTTGGGCCGAGTTTTAACTTCAACGAGTACTTCTTTCAACAGCTCATTTCCTTCGGCGACCGGCAAACTCATCAGTGATATGAGTACCTTGAGTGTTTCGACTCCGGAAATCAGCGGGGGATCGTTCTTTTTAAGTTCATACATTTCCCGAACCAGAGCTCTTTGCTGATTATGGAGGGCAACAGCCTGGCTAATCATGTTATTCGAAATAGGTTTACCGGCATATTCTTCAAGGGTATTTCTGAAGTCGCCGACAAGGTCTCGGAAATGTTCCCGGGATGCTTTATGAGTGGTATGGGGCGTATCGAGAAAATGGGTAAAAGGGGTAGGCACACTCTGCCGCCACATCCCCGGCAGCATACAGGCGACATCACAAACATGGGCGAAAAGGACGCCATCCAGGAAATCATATCTTCCTTTCATCCCGATATCGAGGCAACTGCGCATAAACGGACATACTACCGATGCCATATGTACATCTGCTTTGGTAATCGGTTCTGCCATATCGCCGAAAATACGGTATGGGACCATACCGGCTGCAGTGACTAATTCTATAACCGGGTACAGGCAAACGTAGCCAATGATTTTCTGGCCGTCGGCTTTCAGGTTATTAACTCTTTGAGCGCGGTGGTTATAGATCGTTTCCACCCTGGCCAAACCGTGGTTAATGCTCATCGTCATTCCATCGTCTCCTTTACTTACCACTCAAGCCCGGCGGTTTTACGTACGACACGATAATGATCCATGGTTTCTTCGAAAGCTTCGCACATGCGCAGTGTGCCATCGATATCAAACAGTCTGGCATCAACGATATCACCGGAAATAATCAGTGAAGGAACCTGGTAAATGTCCATCAGATTTTTCTGCCGGCTGTTTTGATTCCCGCTCTGTGTCCGGCAAGTCAGGTTACTATGGAAAATTACGCCATCCAGTTGGTATTTGCGGGCGAACTGAACACCCGGCCGGTTGGAGATGCCGTTTTCCCTGATTTCTTTATATACCAGTTCGGCTTCTTGAGGTGTGAATTCATCGGCGATCTGCCGCTGGAGAGAACGGTGACGGTATTCGACAAGCCGACGCAACGGGTCGGTGATCTGTTTGGCGTCCAGCATGGGACGCGTGTTGTGGTAGTCTTCACGGACAAAGTTCCAGCCGTGTTCGGCCAAGCGGTCAAAGAGCGAAAGGGCATGCCACGGAGCCAGGCCAAAGAAAGCCAGTCGATATTTTTCGGGGTGATTGATGCCGGCTTCCTTACGGTCGACACGGCCTTTTACTTCGGTGTACATATCTTGATACAACGCCATCACCCTGGCGGGGTCTTTCGTCCGGAAAAGAGACGAATTCATGGCACTGAAATAATCACGGGAATGCATGGGGCACGGCCGGTTTGTGCGGAGTTCATCAGTGATGAGAGACCACAAGCCATCGAGGTCAATAGATGAGTTTATATCCCGGGAAAAAGCATCCCAATCCAACTTCTTACCGACCAGATTTTCCATGAAAGCGATGAAGTCCTGGAGTTCATGCATCAGGAATTTAACCTCTCGTTCATGAGTGCCCTCCCGGAGGGATTCCATCTGTGAAGAGCGGGGAGATTCCAGCGTCCACACGGGAGCGTCGATGTATCTCCCGAGGGCCTGGAACCATTTGAAACGGGCATCACAAGCGGCCCCTGAAGACAAGAGAACGATAGGTTTGGGCATACCACCTTGAGGAGCTTCGTCGGGAATACTGCCGTCAAGATCATGGAACATCTTCGCTGAATAACCAAAGCAATTCTGGGCATAACCGCACAAATGAGTGGGAAAACCTTCGGCCTCAGAGCGGTCAAGGAAAGAAGCGGCGGCACCTCCGGCAGCGCATACCGTACCGTAATTTTCCGGGTAGACCGCTTCGATATCCAGGGCATTCAATATAGGTGGATAGAAGCCGAAGTCAAGCATACTCCAGGCAACCGGTTTTTTGGCCTGAGCAGCTGCCAGGGTATCGCTGTATGTTTCGTCGACCAGCGCTCTTAACGGGTACATCGATTTGAGACGGTTGATCGGCCGGGAGGGATCAGGCCCCTTGATGGATTTTGATATAGTCATTATCCAGATCCTCCATTACATTTCGAAAAAGAAATTCAAGAAATGGTGCGGGCATATCTCCCAGCCCACAGATAGATGAAGAAAGCATCAAAAACATTTTGCTAATTGGATTATACCGATTGGACACCATGAGAGGCAAACCTGGATAAGGAAAGGTTCCGGAAACTGCCCGGCGGCAGTATCAAGAGAGAAACGAAAAAAGGCGGCACTTCCATTGCCGCCTCAGTCCCCAGACATAAACTGATTGGATTAAGTATACTGCTTAGATGAAAGCTGACTGTTGATCAAAAATAAGAGATACCTTTTACTAACTGCCGACGAGGGATTCGGAATGCTCAGTCTCTTTATCAATACTTGACTGAGACCAAGATTTCAGGGTCCTGGACCACAGATAAGCGTATTTTTTTTCAGGCGGCATCAGCTTCCATTTCATGCTAAATAAAACTTTGTGTGTGAAATCCTTTGTCCTTTTCATAAGCAAACTCCAGGTTGATTATTTGTCGACCCATACAATCTTTATAACGAATTATATGCACTAAAGTTAGGCCGAATCTATAGGAAATTTGGCAATTAAGAAAATAGTACTATCCGATATTAAACGAAACTCTCATCTTGGAAAATATATATTAGTGGTGTTACTATGTCTGCTATGGCCGAAACCGGACCGCACAAACAGCAAATCGAGTTGAATGAACAGTTCCAGCAAGCCCTCCGCCTCATGGAACACACAAACCAGAGCATCTTTGTTACGGGAAGAGCCGGCACCGGTAAATCGACGCTGCTGTCATATTTTCGCCAGATGACCCGTAAGCAGGTGGCGGTCGTTGCCCCGACCGGGGTGGCAGCCTTAAATGTACAGGGACAAACAATCCATTCGTTCTTTGGGTTCAAACCAAACGTCACACTGGAAAAAATCAAGCGGATACGTTTGCGTGATGAGACCAAGAGTATTTACCGAAAACTCGATACGATCGTAGTCGACGAGATTTCAATGGTAAGGGCAGATCTACTCGATTGTGTCGACCGTTTTCTCCGCCTGAACGGGCCTGATCCGGAAAAGCCATTCGGCGGCATCCAGATGGTTTTTTTCGGCGACCTGTATCAGCTGCCGCCGGTGATCAGCAGGTCAGAGAACGAAGCGTTCAGGTTGCTGTATGAAACACCGTATTTCTATAGTGCCCATTCTTTTATCCCGCTGCAGATGGAATTCATCGAGCTGGACAAGGTATACCGCCAGCGCGACCAGGAATTCATCGACCTGCTTAATGCAATCAGGAATAACACCATCACCGAAGACGGTCTGCGCCGTTTGAACCGGCGGTATATCCCGGATTTTGAGCCTCCAGAAAATGAAATGTATATTTACCTGACAACGACCAATGAAATGGCCGGGAAAATAAACGAAGACCGGCTGGCAAAATTAACGAGTGACTTGTATACCTTTAAGGCAGGAGTGGAGGGCGAATTCGGGGATGAATACCTGCCCACGAAAAAAGAACTACAAATAAAAGTAGATGCCCAGGTGATGATGCTGAATAACGACCTGGAAGAACGCTGGGTGAACGGCACTATGGGCAAGATAACCGAGATCGATGAAATGGGGGCCTATCCGGTAATCATAGTGGAATTAGCCAGCGGGGAGATCGTTGAAGTAAGCCCGTTCACCTGGGAGATTTTTCATTTCTATGTCAATGAGGGGCGTTTACAGTCGGAAGTCATTGGCCGGTTCAAACAATATCCATTGATGCTGGCGTGGGCGGTCACGATTCATAAGAGCCAGGGGAAAACATTTGAGAAGGTCATCATCGATATCGGACGGGGCACTTTTGCCCATGGCCAGACATATGTAGCTTTGAGCCGGTGTACGACATTTGAGGGGCTGGTACTGAAACGCCAATTACAGAAGCACCATGTATTGACCGATTACCGGGTGATGAGGTTTCTGACCGGACACCGCTATGAAGAAGCCGGTAAAACCATGCCTATAGAGGCAAAGAGGCAAATCCTGGAGAAAGCGGCACAGGAAGGTATTCCGGTAAGATTTACATATTTAAAGCCGAATGATGAGAAATCAGTACGCAGCATCATACCGGTGGAAATAGGTGAAATGGGATATAAAGGGAAGACATATCTGGGGGTGCGGGGTTATTGCTTGCTGCGGCGTGAAGACCGGACCTTCCGGCTTGACCGCATCCTGGAAATCGGTGTCGAAGAGAAAACAAAAAAGACCGGCGGCGAGATCGATATATATCCGGATGCTCCCTGGGCTGAAATCTGACTGGGACAACGGAATAAACCTCACGGCATTTTTATGATATGATTGCTCCAACTACGCAGAGGCAAACAAATTCATATAAGGGGGGTACATGGCGAGATCATATTCAACACCAGCCCAAAAAAAAGAGATAAAAGCACTACAGGACGAGATCCAGCAAAAGACTGGCAAGTCCACGAAACAACTATACGAGGAAAGGGAAAAGAGGATTCGGGATGCTACTAATCTGAAAGAACCAGACCGAGTACCATTATTCATGTTTCCCGATCCGGTACTACATAACAAGATACACCAGTCAGATGCTTACTATAATCCGGTTGTCTGGAGAGAAGCCCTGATCAAAGAGACACTGCTTTTCGAGCCGGACACGGCGTATGCCGGATTAAGCACCTCCGGTGATTCGTTAACAGCGCTGGATGTGAAAAACAAACTCTGGCCGGGCGGCCCGCTGCCGGTGGACTATGAATACCAGTTCATCGAAGGCGAGTGGATGAAGGAAGATGAATACGATATCTTCTTCAAAGACCCCTCGGACTTCATGATCCGCTATTATTTACCGCGTGTATACGGTGCGCTGGAACCATTGACAAAACTGCCGCCGCTGGGTTTGATCATGAACAGTTTTGAAGCGATGACCACCTTTTTCACCAGCCCGGAGTTCATAAAATTGGCCAGGAAGGTGAAGAAAGCCGGTGAAGAGTTAGCACAATATCGGAAGGCTTTTGGTGATTTACAGGAAGATTTTGCCGAGCTTGGCTTCCCGGCAATGTCACATCCTGGAGGAGCAGGGGTAGCCCCGTTCGATGTACTGTCCAGTTTTCTGCGCGGTATGAAAGGTTCGATGCTGGATATGTACCGGCAGCCCAAGAACGTAATTAAAGCCTGTGAATTTATCCTGGAAACCCGGGTTGCTAATGCCAAACCAGCGGATTCCAAAGCGCGAGGTAATCCCAAACGGGCGTTTATGCCACTGTGGCGTGGGGACAAGTCATTTATGTCTCAACAGCAGTTCGAAAAGTTTTATTGGCCGACCTTGAAGAAAACGATGCTGGCCGATATCAAACTGGGGTTCGTGCCGATGCCGGTGTTCGAAGCTCATTTCGGAGAGCGCCTGGAATGCATGTTGGAGCTGCCCAAGGGAAAAGCATGCGCGGTAGTGGAATGGATGGATGTAAAACAGGCGAAAGAAATCCTGGGCGGCCATTGCTGTGTGATCGGAAATGTGCCCAAATCCTTACGTTATACTTCAATATCCGAGATGACCAATTATTATAAGGACCTGATAAAGGTATGCGGTAAGGGTGGCGGTTTCATGTTGAACCTGGCACTGCCTTATAACGGGACAATCGAAGAGCAGATTAAAATGGTGAACATGATAAAGGAGTATGCCCGGTATTAATCGGCAACCGATAGAGACCCTAACAAGATGACGAACGAAGATAACCCCTGTTACGGCAGGGGTCATCTTTAATACCGGGAACAGGACAAGACACGAATATGTGTCTTAATTGACATTGATGATGATAATAGTTAAACTCGAAATCAAGAGTCCTGGGAGGCGACATAACGTATGATTCCTGAGAAAAAACCCTTCTTTATCACTGCTGAGAATAAGGCACTTATTGAGAGTATCATGGCCGGAAAGGAAAAACATCCGGTCAACATTTTAATAAAGGGTAAACACGGTTTAGGCAAATCGGAACTGGCGCGGCAACTGGCAGCGACCTACAAGATGCAATATATTCCCATCCCGATCAACCTCCTCCAGGAATCAGGCCAGTTAATGGGGCACGATGAGTTCGTCGACAACCAGACGACGTTTGTAGAGTCGAATTTTGTAAAAGCAGTACGGACGCAGAATTCTGTAATACACCTCGAAGAACTGAACCGGCCGGAATCACCGAAAGCGCTGGGGGAGTTATTTCCCCTGCTGGACGACAGCCGGATGATCGTGCACGACAAGATCGGGGAAGTAAAGGTGGCGAGTGGAACGGTATTCGTGGGGACGTTGAATATCGGGTTCGAGTATACCGGCATCGATCCGCTGGATGAAGCACTGCGCGACCGTTTCCATTTCGTGGAGCTGGGTTATTTACCGCCCACGGAAGAGGCGAACCTGATCAAGATGCGCACAGAGCTGGCAGGACCACCGGTAAACCAACTAATCGAGCTTATCAATTCGTTGAGATATGACGGACAGGATCCAATACATGTCTCGACACGCCGGATGCTGATGATCGCCGAACTGATGCAAGCCGGGCTGCCAATGCAAACGGCCATCGTCAACTCCATCGGCATCGATAAAGATAAACTGGAATCGATCCTGATAAGGTTCGATTTCGGCGGCATGAGCACCGGCGGCAAGGCAAAGGCCGGGGGCGGAGAATACGTACTTTTATGACTTTAACCAGGACCGCCAGGAGTTCGAACTGGCGGGTTAACTCAAGTTCAATAAAATCGGTAGAGGGAGCCCACATCCTGCGGGCACTGAAGAAAGTGGCCGGCGCGGCGGGACTGCCGGCAGTCAAAAAACTGCGGTTTAATACCAATGCCTTTATGACCGCAACTGAACTGGAAGCCGACCTGGTGCGCATCGATGCCGGCGACCTGTTTACCAAGGCTCCCATCCCTCCGGAAAACATGGATATCCTGGTGGGGCGGACACTTCACGAAGTCAACCATTACATCATCAACTCATCCGGAGTATGGTCGAGCAGCCA
>JAEAME010000712.1_pt1 | contig 30289 bp, 31 predicted proteins | sample 8958731 | NCBI WGS metagenome assembly JAEAME01 (sample SAMN16933194, study PRJNA681113) | bioreactor sludge metagenome | isolation source: anerobic bioreactor sludge (Control) | place: India:Bengaluru | collected 2018-10-24
ATACGTTAATCTGTATCGCAGAATGCTGATCTTACAGAAAATTCTGAACACGGCCGCAACATCAGCACCTTTATTCATTACAAATGAAATAATGGGTTTAATTTTATCCCACTTCGACTTTGCGGATGAACTTTCTTTTGCTATTTCCTCTAGCTCATTAATTTTATTAATTATTTCATCTGTTTGTTCGCGATTCAAGGCATTCATATTTTCTATTTTCTCGCGAGCTAAATCAAAAGCAGCATAAATTTCGACTGTATTATTAACAGTCACATTTACATCGGTTGTATTTACAGATGAGAAGGAATGTTCTTTTTCTTTTCCCGATGCTTCATTCCAACCTTGAATAAATGCTTCGAGTTTTGGCTTCATTGTCAGTATGTTATCTCTTATTGTCGAGATATCAAAGTCATAACCATAAAAGCCACCATTCGGGTAGTATCCAAACAAACTCTTTTCCCAATTAGCAATACAGGACTGATATTTTCCGTCTAGATATCTATGTAAATCTCGTAATTCATTCTCATCATTCTTATTCAAAATGGTTTCAATTTTTGTAATATCTGCTTTTACTTCCTTTTCTCTTTCACGATCTTTTTTACGTAAATAGTCAACACTCTCGTTAATCCTTACCGGGGATGTAAGCGACATAATATAACCTCCTCAAATATTAGTAATATTTTAATGTAAATAATGTACATAGCATGTAAGCTTTTGTTATTTTACGTCCATTAATTACTTTGCTTTGTTATGTTGTTGTATTATTATTACTTTGATCATTGTTTGTATTATCATTGTTAGGATTATTAATATCTCTGTCATATAGTAAAAGATAAATTTCATGCAATCCAAAATCAATATTTGCGATATGGCGAGCTGTTTTAAAATAAACAACTATCATAGCTATTGATAAAACCAATGAAAGAATACCAATTAATAATGTGATGATTATATAAGAACCAAAAGCAGCATTAATAATATTAAATGCATCCATAATAAAACTCCTCTATATTGCATGTGTTCACATAATAATACCAGATAAACAATAGAATGTAAATAGAATTTTGATTAATTATGGTAAATAAGGTCAGAATGTGACAGGCAGCACGGGCGGAGCCGTAACGCAGCGTAGCGTCTCCCCCGACCGTCAGCGAACCGCAGCGAGCCTGACAGGGGGAAGTATGATTCCTTGAAACAACCATAAATATATATCTTTACAATGGTAGAGGCCGGAAAATCATGCTTGCAGGATCTCTCAGCGGAGCTTTTAATATAAAGTAAAAAGCCTTGAATCTATTGACGATTCAAGACTTTTATTTTTTGGTCTGAGTGACTGGATTTGAACCAGCGGCCTCTACCACCCCAAGGTAGCGCGCTACCAACTGCGCCACACCCAGATATTATTTGTTTGCGATAACATATTCATTTATCGCGCCTGACTATTATAGCATAACACTGTTTTCAAGTCAATAGAAAATAAAAATTTTTATATTTTTCCGTTAACTCTGACCATAACAGGGAAAGATCGTTTTTAATTGCCGAAAAAATTAACTAATATCATGCGGAAAAAATTTGCTTTCCGGTATTGACAAAACATATATCGTGTGATACTATTAGTTAGTAAAACTAAGTAATTCATTAAAATGAGCGGCTTAAGGAGCGGCAGATGAACGATTTCGAGATTAACCTGAATGACGTATTGGTCAATACTTTCAATAGCATTTTAAAGTTTGAGGAAACCTCGCTGAAAACAATTGCCGACGCTCCCGTCACAGTCAACGAAGCGCATATGATTGAGTCGATATCAAAAAGATCGGGTTGCTCAACCGTCAGCGACATTGCTTCTGACATGAAAATAGCGATTCCGACCGCTACAGTCGCAGTTAAAAAACTTGAGAACAAGGGATTTGTCACTAAAGTACCGTTTTCGGATGACGGACGGCGGTTTATAATTTCTCTCACTGAGAAGGGAACGAAGGTTGACCGCGCGCACAGCATCTTTCACAGAAGGATGGTACGAAATATCAGCCGAGAATTTTCCGACGAGGAGAAGGAAGTACTTCTCACGGCTATTAAAAAGCTGAATGAATTTTTCAAGGAAAAAACCGAAGCGTGATCAGTTTATAATTATTTGGAGTAACCTATGAGCCTCAGAATATTATCCACCGGCACCGCGGTGCCGGAAAATTCAGTAACAAACGACCGGCTCGCGCAACTGATGGACACCAGCGACGAATGGATTTCAACCCGCACGGGCATACGCAGCCGCTTTATCGCCACTGACGAAGACCTGACCACGCTCTGCGAGCGGGCGGCAAAAAAAGCGCTTGAGCGAGCCGGGATGCCGATTTCTGACATCGATATTATAATCTGCTCGACAGTCAGAGGGGATTATGTGTTTCCATCGCTGGCCTGCAGCGTATCCGAGCGGCTCGGCCTTTCCTGTCCGGCTTTTGACCTGAACGCCGCCTGCTCGGGCTTTATTTACGCCCTTGACGTAGCCGACGGGTATCTTGCGTCAGGAAAGGCGAAAAACATACTCATCATCTGCGGCGAAATGATGTCGAGAATGGTGGATTGGACCGACCGGTCAACCTGCGTCCTATTCGGGGACGGCGCAGCGGCCTGTATCGTCACCGCCGGCAGTGCGGTTAAATATCTGAAACTCACCGCGTCGGGAAACACAAAAATGCTCACGATGCCGGTCGGAAACGGCAACAGCCCGTTCAAACCCAAACTTGAGCCGGGTTTTCTTCAGATGCAGGGGCAGGACGTCTTCAAATTCGCAGTTTCAATGATCGGGCAGGAGACAGAGGCGGCTCTGACCGCGCTCGGCATGAATCCTTCAGATATAGACCTTTATCTTTTGCACCAGGCAAACAAGAGAATAATCGACACTGCGAGAAACCGACTCGGACAGCCAGAGGAAAAATTCCCGGTAAACATCAGCCGGTACGGAAATATCTCATCAGTCTCAATCCCGATTCTTCTCGATGAAATGCTCGCCGGCGGCAGAATCGTTAAAGGAAGTAAACTTCTTCTCGCAGCCTTCGGCGCCGGAATGACAACCGGAACATGTGTGATGATATGGGAGTAACTTACGGAGATAATTATCCCGATGTACACCATTCATATAAATTTATTTTGGAGGCATACAAAAATGCTTGAGAAAATTACAAAGGTAATAAGAGATTATAAGGACGACCAGACGATCACGGTAACCGAAGCCACCACTTTCGCTGAGCTTGAACTTGACTCACTGGCAACAGTCGAGCTTGTGATGAACCTTGAGGATGAACTCGGCGTGACCATCGAGATGAGCCAGAACATCAAAACGGTCGGCGATCTGATGAAGATACTGAAAAAATAAAAAAAGAGGAATCCTTATGATAAACTCACCGCTCTGTGAGCTGCTCGGGATAAAATACCCGATATTTCAAGGCGGTATGGCCTGGATTGCCGACGCAAACCTTGCCGCTGCAGTGTCAAACGCCGGCGGTCTCGGTATAATTGCCGCCGGAAACGCCCCTTCTGATTACGTCAGGGGGCAGATCAGGAAAGCGAAAGAACTTACCGGAAAGCCCTTTGGCGTCAACATTATGCTGATGAGCCCGTACGCAGCCGACATCGCCGCGCTCGTCGCTGAAGAGAAGGTCGCTGTTGTGACCACAGGCGCTGGGAATCCGTCAGGGTTTATGAAAGCCTGGAACGCGTCGGGAATCAAAGTAATCCCCGTCGTTCCCTCGACCGGAATTGCACGGATGGTCGAGCGCGCCGGAGCTGCCGCTGTCATCGCCGAGGGAGGCGAGAGTGGAGGACATGTCGGCGAGACGACTACGATATGCCTCGTTCCACAGGTGGTGGACGTTGTAAAAATTCCGGTGCTAGCTGCCGGGGGAATCGCAGACGGCCGCGGAATTGCCGCGGCATTCATGCTCGGGGCGGCAGGTGTTCAGATCGGAACCAGATTCCTTGTTGCCAGGGAATGCGGCGTACACCAGAATTATAAAGACAAGATAATCAAGGCAAAGGACATTGACACGATCACAACCGGAAAACGGCTCGGTCACCCGGTGCGCTCGCTAAAAACACCCTTCTCGAGAGCCTTCTTCGCAAAGGAATACGACATGAGTGTCACGAACGAGCAGCTTGAGGCCCTCGGCGCCGGTTCTCTGCGTCTGGCAGCAGTTAACGGTGACATTGAGAACGGTAGCTTCATGGCCGGCCAGATTGCGGGAATGGTTAACAAGGAACAAACCGCGCTGGAAATGATAGAAGAAATGTTTTCCGAAGCTGAAAAAATACTCTCCGGAGCGTCAAAATGGGTAAGATAGCCTTTGTTTTCGCCGGGCAGGGGGCGCAATATCCCTGTATGGGAAAAGACCTGTATGAAAAATACCCGTCAGTGCGCGGGACCTTTGATCTTATCGGCGACAATCTCAAGAAAATTGCTTTTGAAGGTCCGGCTGAAGAGCTGAATATTACAATCAACACCCAGCCTTGCCTTTTTGCTGTAGACTTAGCCTGTGCATACCTGCTTGCTGAGAATGGTGTCACAGCTGATGCCGTTGCCGGATTTTCACTCGGCGAGATACCGGCGGTCGCGTTTGCCGGGATTATGAGCGAGAGGGATGCGTTTGATTTCGTGTCGCTGCGTGCCCGCGCCATGCAGAAAGCCGCGTCGGATAATCCCGGCGCCATGCTCGCGGTATTAAAACTCCAGGCTGAGGAAGTTGAAAAGCTCTGCGCGTCGGTACATGCCGCCTGGCCGGTTAACTACAACTGCCCCGGTCAGACAGTCGTCGCATGCGCCGAGGGTTCTGTAACTTTATTGCAGTCCGCGGTATTAAATAACGGAGGAAAAGTGATCCGGCTTCCGGTCAGCGGAGCTTTCCACAGTCCATTCATGGAGAGCGCAAGCATGGAAATCCGGAATTATCTGAACGGTAAAACACCTGGAGAAATGAAAATTCCTGTTTATTCTAATGCTACGGCGGATGTTTACGGCTCTGACCCGTGGGAGCCTATCTCGCTGCAGGTGAAAAATCCGGTGAGGTGGCAGAAGACCATTGAGAATATGATATCCGACGGCTTTGACACCTTTGTTGAAGTCGGCGCGGGTAAAGTACTCTCTGGACTGATCAGGAAAATCAGCGCTGACGTTAAGATTTATAATGTGGGTGACACAGGGTCGCTTGAAAATACATTGGAGGTACTCCGGAATGCTGAGGGGTAAAGTTGCTGTCATCACAGGTGCCTCAAGGGGTATCGGAAAAGCTGTAGCCTTAAAACTCGCCTCTGACGGTACCGATATTGCGGTGATTTACAGCGGCAATAAGGACGCAGCCGATGAGACATGCGAAAAAATCCGGGCATACGGCGTCAGGGCTGAGGTTTATCAGTGCAATGTCGCCGATTTCAGCCAGACTCGCGAGGTATGTGAGAGGATTGCCGCTGATTTTGGCAGGGTCGACATTCTAGTCAACAACGCCGGTATTACGAAGGATACCCTGCTTCTCCGCATGGCGGAGAGCGATTTCGATTCTGTCATCGGCGTTAACCTGAAGGGTGCTTTTAATTTTACCCGGCATCTTGCAAAGTATCTGATGAAGTCGCCGGCGGGGAGAATAATAAATATTTCCTCTGTCAGCGGGCTCATGGGAAATGCCGGGCAGGCAAACTATTCAGCTTCCAAAGCCGGTCTTATCGGTCTGACCAAAACCACGGCGAAGGAGCTTGCCCCGCGGGGGGTCACCTGCAACGCCATCGCCCCAGGCTTCATCGAAACCGACATGACGGCCGTCCTTACTCCCGAGGTAAGGGAAAAGATTAACGCCGTAATACCGCTGCGCCGCATGGGCAGCCCAGGTGATATAGCCTGTCTTGCTGCATTCCTCGCGTCTGACGCAGCGGAGTACATCACCGGCGAGGTCATCCGTGTTGATGGCGGAATGGCCATGTGATAATCAGTGATTAGTAGATTCGGAGAACGGAGAGACGGAATGAATAGAGTTGCGGTGACGGGACTGGGATGTATTACCCCGGTCGGCAACGACGTGAAGACTTTCTGGGAAAGCCTTAAAAACGGGAAACACGGTTTCGGGGAGATCACGCGGTTTGACACCGGCGCGATGAAAGTAAAAATCGCCGCTGAGGTAAAGAATTTCAACCCCGAGCTATATATTGATAAAAATGAAATAAAAAGGACTGACCTTTACGCGCAGTACGCGCTGGCCGCAGCGTCCGAAGCTGTTGATGACAGCGGCATAACCGGGAAAATTGAGCCCGAAAGGTTCGGCGTATATATCGGCTCGGGTATCGGCGGAATTACAACATTCATAACCGAGTGCGAAAAACTGTTTACGCGCGGTCCTTCAAGGATATCGCCGCTTTTCGTCCCCATGATGATCTCGAACATGGCATCGGCGCTCGTAGCTATCAAGTACGGCGCTAAGGGGCCGAATTTGCCGATCGTCTCTGCCTGCGCAACTGGAACGCACGCCATCGGCGAAGCTTTCAGGGCGATCAGATACGGGCAGGCCGATGCGATAATCACCGGAGGAGCAGAGGCGGCGATAAACGCGCTCGCCATAGCCGGATTCACGAACAGTATGGCACTCTCGGTCACCTGTGACCCCGACAGCTGCTCCATTCCTTTCGACAAGCGCCGGAACGGGTTTGTGATGGGAGAGGGGGCCGGTGTTCTAGTGCTTGAAGAATATGGGCACGCTGTATCGCGGGGAGCCAGGATTTATTGTGAAATCAGCGGCTACGGCAACACCTGCGATGCTTTTCATATAACGGCGCCAGATGCTGAAGCATCAGGAAGCGCGAGAATGATTGAGCTTGCGATTAAAGAATCGGGACTTGAACCCGACGAAAAATTATATATCAACACGCACGGAACCTCAACACCGATGAACGACAGGACCGAGACGCTTGCAATTAAGAAAGCGCTCGGCGACCTTGCTTACAGGATCCCGGTCAGCTCAACCAAGTCGATGACCGGACACATGCTGGGTGCCGCCGGTGGGGTTGAGGCGATCGCCTCTGTTCTCTCAATTGTCAACGGCATCGTTCCGCCTACAATCGGTTACAGCGAGCCCGACCCGGAATGCGACCTCGATTATGTGCCGAACACCGCGAGGGTTGTACCGATCGATAAGGCCCTCTCAATCTCGCTCGGCTTCGGCGGTCACAACGCGGGAATTCTGTTTAATAAGGCAGAGGTTATAAAATGAATCTGGAAAATATAAGGCTACTGGCCGAAATACTCTCAGTCAACGGTCTTACCAAAATAGAAGTTACAGAAGGTGACACAAAAATACTGCTTGAAAAATCCCCCGGAATTGTGTCCGCCGCGCCGGCTGCGGTGAGGGCTCCCTCCGCTCTGGCAGCCGAGGCGCTGACGGAGAGTCGGCCGGCGACTCTTGATTTTAATAAAATAATTGAGGTAAGATCCCCGATAGTCGGGGTGTTCTACGCGTCCTCCAAGCCCGGAGGCGAGCCTTTCGTCAAAGTCGGAATGAAGGTTAAGAAGGGCGACGTTCTCTGTATAGTCGAGGCGATGAAACTGATGAACGAAATCACCGCTGAAGTAGACGGCGAGATAGCCGACATCTGTATTAAGAACGGCGATATAGCTGAATACGGACAGGTGCTGTTCAAGATGTTTTGATGCTTAATTGTCTCTGCCAACAGGATTGCGGAGAAATTGAACGAAGCACAAATTAATCAACATATCCCAAAATGATAACGGGAGTAACCATAAACTTATGAACAGAGAAGAAATAAAAAAAATCCTCCCACACCGCGAGCCCATGCTGCTCGTCGACGAGGCCGAGCTTACCGGCGAGGCGTCGGCCAGGGGCAGCTACACTGTCCGCGGCGACGAATTTTTTCTTGACGGGCACTTTCCCGGCAACCCGGTGGTGCCGGGAGTCATGCTTTGCGAAATGATGGCGCAGTCAGCATGTCTGCTCATCAGTGAGAGCAGAACCGGAGAGAAATTTACCCCTTATTATGTCGGCCTGAACAACGTGAAGTTCAAGAGAAAAGTACTCCCGTGCGACAAAATCGAGTTTTCAAGCGAAATCACTAGAAAAATCAGCTCTTTTTATTTTATCAGAAGCGAGGGGCGGGTTAATGACGAGCTTGCTGTCTCGGGCGAGCTGTCCTTCGCAGTCGTAAAGGAATAAATTATGTTCTCAAAAATACTGATCGCCAACAGGGGAGAGATAGCCGTCCGGATCATCCGCGCCTGTAAGGAAATGGGTATCACCACCGTCGGCGTTTTCTCCGAGGCTGATAAAGAAGCGCTGCACGTCAGCCTTGCTGACGAAAGTTACTGCATCGGCGGACCGCTGGCAAAAGACAGTTACCTCAACATGGCGGCGATAATTTCGCTGGCCATTGCTACTAAATCAGAGGCGATACACCCGGGTTACGGTTTCCTGTCCGAAAATCAGGAATTTGCCGCGCTCTGCGAGAGTCAGGGCATTGTTTTCATAGGTCCGCCCGCCGGAGTTATCGCCAAAATGGGCGATAAAGATATGGCAAAGCGCACAATGCGGGATGCGGGAGTGCCGACTATCCCGGGCTGCGACATTGCAGAAAGTCTTGAAGAAGCAAAAAAGGATGCAGACAGCATCGGTTATCCGCTGCTTATAAAGGCACGCGCGGGCGGCGGCGGCAGGGGAATACGCCTCGTTGCATCTGCCGATGAATTCGAGCGTCAGTACAACACCGCCTCGGGAGAGGCTGCCAGCGCTTTCGGAGACGGCGCAGTTTATCTTGAAAAATTCCTGAGTCCGGTCAAGCACATAGAAATGCAGGTGCTGGCTGACAATTACGGCAATGTTGTCTGCCTCGGCGAGCGCGACTGCTCGACCCAGCGCAAGAATCAGAAGATGATTGAGGAAAGCCCATCGGGTATACCGAGCGAAGTCCGGGCAAAAATGACAGAAGCATCGGTGAGGGCTGCGAAGGCAGCTTGTTACCGCGGCGCCGGAACAATCGAATACCTTTATGACAAAGACGGTAATTTTTATTTTATGGAGATGAACACCCGTCTTCAGGTCGAGCATCCTGTCACCGAAATGGTCACCTGGATCGATCTTGTAAAGTGGCAGATTCGCATTGCCGCCGGAATCCCGCTTGACTTCGCGCAGGAGAACATAGAGCTCAAGGGCCACTCGATCGAGTGCCGGATTAACGCCGAAAACCCATATCAGAACTTCCGCCCGTCGGCCGGAAAAATCGGTATGCTTCATATTCCCGGCGGCCCCTGGGTGAGGTTTGACACTGCCATATATCAGAATTATAAAATTCCGCCATATTATGATTCGATGATAGGAAAACTCATTGTACACGCCAAGACACGCGACGAGGCGATTCGGAAGATGAAAGCCGCCCTTTGCGAGCTCATCATCGAGGGAATCGAGCACAATGCCGACTTCCACCTCGATCTTCTTTCGGCAGAAGACTTTGAAAACGGGTCTTACACCACTGATTTTGTCGGTAAGCTGCTTGAGAAATAACTGTTGACAGAAAGGTTCATTTCATTTATGATATTCAAGAAACCTTTAAACACCCTGGAGGGTCAGGCAAAGTCCGCAAAGCCCGAAAAGGGTGAAAAAAAACAGGCGGCAGCAGTTGAGGGCGACAGTTACCCCTGTCCCGGCTGTAAAAAAAACATATCCAAAAGCCTTCTCCGGGAAAACATGAACGTCTGTCCGCTCTGCAGCTATCATCTGAAACTCAGTGCAAGGCGCAGGATAAATCTTATCGCCGATGACGCCAGCTTCGTTGAGACTGAAAGCTCTCTGACTTCAGGAAACATACTTGATTTTCCCGAATATGATATAAAACTCGCTGCGGCAAAGGCTGAAAGCGGCGAAAACGAGGGCGTCGTTACAGGTGCATGCACTGTCGGCGGCGTGCGCTGTGCAATATTTGCGATGGAGCCAAAATTCATGATGGGAAGCATGGGACGCGTGGTCGGCGAGAAGATCACACGCCTCTTTGAATATGCGGCGGAAAAGAGCCTTCCGGTGGTGGGATTCACCGTTTCGGGCGGCGCGCGTATGCAGGAGGGGATTCTCTCGCTTATGCAGATGGCCAAGACAAGCGGCGCGGTAAAGCGCCACTCGGATGCCGGAAATCTTTTTTTCTGCGTCCTGACCGACCCGACAACAGGCGGTGTGACGGCAAGTTTCGCAATGGAAGGGGATATAATAATATCCGAGCCGGGTGCCCTCATCTGTTTCGCAGGTCCGCGCGTCATCGAGCAGACAATCAGGAAAAAGCTGCCCGAGGGTTTCCAGAAGGCCGAATTTCTGCTTGAAAAAGGCTTTATAGACGATATCGTCGACCGCAGGGTACAAAAAGATTATATTATTAAGATTTTGAAAATGCACGAAAGACGGGGGGAGGCTGTATGACAGCTTACGAAAAAGTCAATGCTGCGCGGGCAAAAGGCCGCTTTACGTCGTCCGATTTCATAAAGAATATTTTTACCGGTTTCACCGAGATGCACGGCGATCGACGGTTTTCCGATGACAAGGCGATCATGGCGGGACTTGCCTGGCTTGACGGGCGGTGTGTGACTGTTATCGGCATTGAAAAGGGAAAAGACATAAAAGAAAGAGCAGAGCGCAACTTTGGCTCTGCTAATCCCGAGGGGTATCGCAAGGCGCTGCGGCAGATGAAGCTCGCCGAAAAGTTCGGCCGCCCGGTCATCTGTTTTATCGACACTTCGGGTGCATACTGCGGCATCGGGGCCGAGGAGCGGGGCGAGGGGCAGGCAATTGCGGAAAACCTTACCGAGATGTCGGCTCTTAAAGTACCGATTATTTCAATTCTAATCGGTGAAGGCGGCAGCGGCGGAGCGCTGGCTCTCGCGCTGGCAAACGAGGTCTGGATGCTTGAAAATTCGGTCTATTCTGTCATTTCGCCTGAGGGCTGCGCCAGCATCCTCTGGAAGGACAGCAGTAAGGTAAAGGAGGCAAGCGAATGCCTCAGGCTCACGGCAGATGATTTAAAAAAGCTCGGCGTCATCGAAAAAATTATTCCGGAGGACGGAAACCTATTTATGAACCTCAAGGTGGATTTGATGAAGACCGTCGCCAATTATTTATCTTTGAGCGGAGCTGAGCTTGCAGATAAGAGATATATGAGATTCAGAAGGATTGGTGACATGAATGATTAAAATCATAACCGACTCTACGGTATACCTGCGGCGTGCAGAGGCCGAGGAGATGAATGTCAGGATTGTCCCGATCGGTTATTCGCTGATGGGTGTCCGCCACTCCGAGTTCTACTCGGACGTAAATAACGGATTTGAGAAGTATCTTGAATACGGTGAGAGGATCACAACCTCGCAGCCTTCACCTGCAGCTTTTGCCGCAGCCTTCCGTGAGGAGACAGCGGCGGGTAATGAAGTACTCTGCATCACCCTGTCATCCCGCCTCAGCGGAATCTACAGCGCAGCGGTGTCAGCCGCAAAGGAGCTCGGAAGTACTAAAATACATGTCTTTGACAGCCGCCAGACTGCCGGCGGGTTGTATCTTATGGTCTGCGAAGCGGAGAAGCTGATCGGTAGCGGAAAGAAAATAAATGAAATTATCATCACGCTTACAAAAATCCGCGACAAAATAACAAGCTGTTTTTCGGTGAGTGATATGGTTCCGCTGCGCGAGAGCGGCAGAATCGGTTTTGTACGCATGAGTGTCGGAACGATACTGAACATCAAACCGATACTGCTTATCCGGGACGGAGTTGTGGTTTATGATTCGCAGGCGCGGGGTGCCAACGATATAATTGAAAAGCTGGTCGTTAAAATCCCGAAGGATGTTTACAGTGTGGTGATTAATTACCTCGGATGCAACAGCACTGCGAGCAACCTTTACAATATCATCAAGGCAAAATTTCCGGCGGCAAAAATTCGTCTGAGCCGTCTCGGCCCGGTGATTTCGGCGCACCTCGGTACAAACGTGGTTGCGGTGTCGTTCATCACCGTATAAAGAAGGCTAGAACCTTGAAAAAATATTGTTTTAATTCTGTCGATTCGACAAGCAGCGAAGCAAAGAGAATCATAAAGAGCGGCGAAAACGAAAACTTTTATGTAATCGCCGACAGCCAGACCGCAGGCCGCGGACAGTATGACCGGAATTTTTTCTCGCCCCCCGGAACCGGTCTCTACTTCAGCGTCTGCCTTAAGCCTGATTATAGGATGAACAACTCTTTCATCACTCAATCGGCCGCCGTGGTAGTATGTGATAGTTTCGAATCTCTTCACGGTGTTAAACTCGGAATCAAACCGGTCAACGACATTATATATGCCGACCGGAAAGTCGGCGGCATACTGGTTGAGACAATATCCGATTCTTCGGGTAAAAACTGCAGGGTTATATTCGGAATCGGTCTTAACCTTTATAAGCCGCAGGATGGCTTTCCGCCCGAACTGAAAAATATAGCAGGTTACATTTTCACAAAACCGATAGATAAAAAAGCCCTGGCTGACAAAATTGTCACCGGGCTCGGGAGTGTAACTGCCGATATTCAGTCATGCAATATTCTCGGCAAGTATCTTGAAAGAGTAGTACCGTATGAGCGCAAGAGTTAAGAACCTGACGCTCGCGGCGCTTTTCGCCGCGTTGATTTCAATCGGCGCCTGGATTAAAATCCCGTTTTTCCCGGTCCCGCTGACACTTCAGTTCTTTTTCCTGAATACAGCGATACTTACTCTCAGTCCGGGTTACGCGGCTCTTTCGGTCATTACATATATATTTATGGGACTCGCCGGTCTTCCGGTTTTCTCGGGCGGCGGCGGGCCGGCATACATTCTAAGTCCCACGTTCGGTTATATCATAGGTTTTCTTATTGCTGCCGCGCTGTCGGGACTTGTTAAGCCGAGGGTGAATAAACTCCTTTGTAGCGTATTTAACATTTCCGTAATATATCTCTTCGGACTGACGTACCTGTATCTTATATCAAACTTATATCTTAATACCGGTATTACGCTGACAAAAACTCTGATTTACGGCTGCCTGATATTTCTTCCGGGTGATATATTAAATATTATACTGTCGTGCATCATTGTTAAAAAGCTTGAAAAATACACTGGCTTCAAGATATAGTAACCGCTATACAATGAATTTAACTGAGCCAATTTATTAAAGTTTTTAAAGAGGGTCTGGGAGAAACTTTTCTCAAAAAGTTTCTCCCAGCGTTTCTTTATACAATTGACTTCATCACCGCATCGGCCGCTTCAAGGACTATGTCTTTTTCACGGAAGGGTATTTTGACGCCCTTGACGAGCTGATAGTTTTCGTGCCCCTTGCCGGCGAGAAGCAGTATATCGCCATCGCGCAAAATCCCGACGGCGTATTTTATCGCTTCGCGGCGGTCGGGAATTGAAATGTAGTCGCATCCGCCCGGAACGAAAGCAGCGGCTATATCCCGGATGACGAGGGCCGGGTCTTCACAGTCGGGATTGTCGGCAGTGAGAATGCAGTAGTCGCAAAGTGAGGAAGCAATCGCTCCGAGTTCGGGCCGGCGCATCTGTGTGCGCCCGCCGACAGAGCCGAAAAGGCAGATCAGACGTTTCGGATTGTAAGCCTTCAGCGTCCTGAGTACAGAGGAAAAGCTTGTCCCGTTGTGGGCAAAATCGATGACGATCGTGGCATATGGCAGGGCGTTAACGAGTTCAAAACGTCCTTCAACTTTTATATCCGGCAGCGCTCCGATGATTTTATCGGTATCGGGTATGATGGCGCTGCAGACGGTGATGGCTGCAAGGGCGTTTGCAATATTGATTTCGCCCGGAAGATTGAGGTAAGTATTTTTACGGTAAGAACCGCAGATGTAGTCAAATGATATACCGAGGTTTCCGGCTGTTCTGAAAGGTGATATATTTCCGGCCATGTGGCCAGCTTTGTTTTTTATGCCAAAAGTATCGACCGGCGCGCTGCAGCCGTGCAGAATATCGGGCGAGTGCGGGTCGTCGGCGTTGACTACCGCCCGGTTCAGCTTATATTGAGAGAAAAGGCTGGCCTTGCAGGCTTTATAATGGTTGAAGTCGGGATGCTCTACGCCCCCGATGTGGTCGGGCGAGAGATTGGTAAAAACGCAGGTATCGAAATCGATGCAGCGTATACGGTCAAGATAGAGTGCCTGAGAGGAAACCTCAAGGGCGACATATTTTATGCCGCTGTTCGCCATGTCATTGAGATAGCTCTGCAGATCACAGCTCTCAGGCGTCGTATTTGAGGTGCGGTGCTTGAAACTCCCGTATTCAACTCCGTTCGAGCCGATATACCCGGCCGGAATACCGCATTTATTGAGAATTCCGGCAATCATGAGGGCGGTGGTAGTCTTACCCTTAGTGCCGGTTATACCGATAACCTTAAGACGCCGCGAGGGGTTGTTATAGAGTGTGGCCGACAAGGCGGCAAGAGCTAGCCGGGTATTCTTTGTATAGACAATCACGGCATCATCGGGCAGATCAAGTTTCTGTTCCGCGACAAAAGCCCGGCAGCCGAGGTTATATGCCGGTCTTGCGTATAGGTGGCCGTCGGTCACCGAGCCGCTGATACATACAAAAACCGAATTGCCTCTCGCGGTCCTTGAGTCGCAGCAGATATGCCCGATTTCAATGCCGGTGTTTTTTGCCGGCGCAATATCAAGCCCCGCAGCGGCGGTGAGATTTCGGAATTTCATTTTTAACCTCTCTGAAGTAAATGTATAGTGTGAGACAAGGCGAATTCTTCAAGGGCGCGGGGGAACCCCCGCATTTTTTTGCCGCAGGCGGCGATTGTGCAGGCTGCAAGAACCTCCAGCGAATCTATAAATATGTCGGGCAGATCGTGTATTTTTTTTATCAGAGACAGCTCGGTGCAGCCGAGTATCAGGCAACTGCTACCGAGAGAGTGAAGATGCTCTGAAACGCTGAAAAATTCATCCATGTCGGGCGGCAGACCGCGCTTTACCGAACCGTAGATTATGTGATTGAGCTTTTCCTGGTCGGCCGGGCTGCAGTGGAAACAGCCGATTCCCTCGGCATTGCAGACGGTACGGTATGCGCCGGCTTTTGCGGTTCCCTCGGTTGCCATAAGGCCTATGCTCATGGCTCCGGCAGACTTCGCATATTTAACAGTCAGCTCGATTATGTTGAGCAGCGGCACCGGTGTGGCGGCTCTCAGCGAAGTGTAAAAGTAGTGGGCGGTGTTGCAGGGGACGGCGATTATGTCAGCCCCGGCTCGGGCCAGCCGGTGGGTCTCCTCAATCATGACCGGCAGCGGATTCACGTTTGTCGCACCGGTGATATAGGCCGTGCGGTCGGGAGTTGTGGCGCGGCTGCTCAGAATGATGTCAATATGTTCCTGATCGCAATTCGCGTCGGTATGGGAGGTTATCAGCTCATAAAAATATACGCTTGACATCGGGCCGAGCCCGCCGAGGATGCCGAGCACGGGTGAGGAGCCGTTCACTTGATTATCCTTTCTGCTTTTTTTGTGTCAGAGTCGGGAGGATTTCCCGAATCTTGTCTTTCGGCGTTATAATGAATGAAGCTTCAAGCGTATCGCTGTATTCGTTGACGAGCTGCTCGTACTCTGGCGCACAGGGTATGAGCAGGGTGGTCTGACGGATCCGGGATTCATCGTTGAAATCGAGGATCGTCCGGAGCGTGCAGTACCTGTTTCCCGGGTATTTCAGACAGATGAATTTATACCGCAGCATTCCCGGAATGAGAGAAGGTCTTTTTCTGGAATAAACATACGGTTCTATATCATAATCTTTATTCAGGGCACGGATTATTTCCGCACTTCCCGGTCCAAAGCCGAAAAGAAGGACGTAGGGCCTCTGACGGATTAGGTCTTCCATATACCGGCTTGTCCTCTCTCTCTCTGAATTCATTGCGTCTTTTTAATGTTTATATTATACCATAACATGCCAGTAAAATAAATAGATTTTTACCCGTTCGGACTTGAAATAATCGCAATTATTATATATAATAATCCGGAGCGATCACTGTGCGGGCGTATCAGCTCAGGAAATTACCTATAAAGCGAAAAAAGAAGGTAGCACCGTCATCATGAAAAGGGAGACAATATACAGAATTTTTGCGAACATACCCGAACTCGTCACGGGGCGGCTTGTGCTTCGTAAAATGCTTGTGCGCGACGCCGACGATATGTTTGAATATGCCCGGCGCGCAGATGTGACAAAATATCTCACCTGGAGCCCGCACCCGAGCCGCAGTTATACGAAAGAATACCTTGAGTACGTCGCGACGAGATATTTGGCAGGCGAGTTTTACGACTGGGCAGTCACCGACGCCGTGACAGGAAAAATGATAGGCACCTGCGGCTTCACAAAGTTTGACTATACTTCAAACAGTGCCGAGGTGGGGTATGTGCTCAACCCGGTTTTCTGGGGACACGGGTACGCCTCAGAAGCGCTTAACACAGTGCTTGATTATGGATTTTCAAATCTTAAGCTCAACCGGATTGAAGCCAGGTATATGGAGGGGAACTCAGCCTCGCGCCGCGTTATGGACAGAGTTGGGATGACCTATGAGGGAATGCTCCGACAATCGCTCCTTATTCACGGCGAATACCGGAACGTATGCGTCTGTTCGATACTCTCGTCGGAGTATATAAAATAACCATTAAATAATCCCCTCGCTTCATGCAGGACGGACGTTTCCGGGTTGCAATATTCATCAAATAGCTGTTGACATCACCGCGCAAAATGGGTATAATCAGATATGATAATCAACCGCTGAGCGAGGTGAGGGGCGAATGATACACGATCTCATAAATACGATGGAAACAAAAATGACCGGATTTTCAAAGGGTCAGCGCGCCATCGCCAGATATATAATCGATAACTATGAAAAGGCCGCCTATATGACAGCGGCCAGGCTCGGGAACCTGACCGGGGTGTCCGAGTCTACTGTCGTGCGCTTTGCAATCGAACTCGGCTACGAGGGATACCCCGAAATGCAGCGTGCGCTCCAGGAGCTGACGCGCACCAAGCTCAACTCGGTGCAGCGGATGGAGGTTACGAATAACCTCATCGGCAACTCAGATATTCTTGAGAAGGTGCTTGTCTCGGATATGGACAAGATACGCCGCACGCTCGAGGAGATAGATAAGAAGGCTTTTTATGACTCAATCGATAAAATTGTCGCAGCAAAGAACATTTATATAATGGGCGTACGGACTTCCTCATATCTTGCAGGATTTCTCAACTATAGCTTCAGAATGATTTTCGATAACGTACGGCTGATTCAGACGACCTCAGGCAGCGAGATGTTCGAGCAGCTTATCCGCATCGGCGAGGGTGACGTCATGATCGCGATCAGTTTCCCGCGCTACTCGAAGAGAATCATAAATGCAGTCGCCTTTGCCCAGTCGAGAGGTGCTGACGTTGTGGCTATAACCGACAGTGCGCAGTCTCCGATAGCGGCACACGCCAACCAACTGCTGACCGCCTGCTCGGACATGGCTTCTTTCGTCGACTCGCTTGTGGCTCCTCTGAGCATTATCAACGCAATCATCGTCGCGCTGTCGCGCAAGAAAAAGGACGAGCTCACGGTGCGGCTGCGCGAACTTGAAAGCATATGGGATGAATACGATGTCTACGATAAAAACAACACCTGACGCCGCCGGGGCCCGGCGTGCTGTCGCCGTGATCGGCGGCGGCCCCGCGGGCATGAGAGCCGCGGCAGCTGCGGCAAAACTCGGAGCGGCGGTGACGCTTTTTGAAAAAAATAAAATACTCGGGAAGAAGCTGCGCATCACAGGCAAGGGAAGATGCAATGTGACGAATGACTGCCAACTGAACGAATTTATGGCAAACATTCCGGCTAACTCCCGTTTTTTATGGTCGGCACTCAGCCGTTTTTCACCCGAGAATACAAAGGAACTGTTCGAGAGCCTCGGCGTTCCGCTAAAGACTGAACGCGGAAAGCGGGTATTCCCGGTCTCTGACCTCGCGGGGGATGTCGCGGGAGCGATGATAAAGGACTGCCGCGCATCGGGAGCCATAATCCTTCAGGAGAAAGTTCTGTCGCTTGATATAGAAGACGGCAGCATTAAAGGAATAACGACCGAAAAGGGCAGTTATATTTTTGATTCGGTGATCGTCTCTACAGGCGGATTGTCATATCCGCTTACCGGCTCGGACGGCGACGGATATAAATTCGCTCGCGCTGCAGGGCACCGGGTGACAGAGCTTGAGCCGTCGCTTGTGCCGATCGTCTGCGAGGGCAGCATATGCGCAGAGCTGCAGGGGCTTTCGCTGAAGAATGTGTCTCTAGCAATTGAGCAATGCGCCAGCGGCAAGACTGTATTTCTTGACTTCGGGGAGATGCTGTTCACGCATTTCGGCATTTCGGGGCCGATGATATTAAGCGCGTCGGCTCACATCCCGGATATAAAGCCGGGCGTATACGAGGCGAAAATTGACCTTAAACCGGCGCTCGATGAGGCGACCCTTGACGCGCGCCTGCTCACGGATTTCGGGAAATATGCAAACCGAAACTTTGAGAACGCGCTCGACGACCTGCTTCCTCAGAAGCTGATTCCGGTTATCGTTGGGTTGTCGGGAATCGATCCTTATAAAAAAGTAAATTCCATAACACGCGAGGAGCGGCGCCGGCTTGCCGGACAGTTAAAAGGCCTGCGGATAAAATTACGCGGATTCCGCCCGGTTGAAGAGGCCATTATCACCCGCGGGGGCGTCGACGTTAAGGAGATCAACCCGAAGACCATGGAGTCCAAGATTGTTAAAGGGCTTTATTTTGCCGGCGAAGTGCTTGACGTCGACGGATACACCGGCGGGTTCAACCTGCAGATAGCTTTCTCCACCGGCACGCTGGCGGGGGAAAGCGCGGCAAACAGAGAATAGTTAAAAGTTAAATGCAACTGGAAGATAAGGATTAATAAATTTTATATATCACAAAACAGCAGAGGAAATTATGATCAGAATTGCGATTGACGGGCCCAGCGGGGCGGGGAAAAGCACCCTGGCCAAGTCGCTGGCGAAGAAGCTCGGAATAATATATGTGGACACCGGGGCGCTTTACCGGACGGTCGGCTGGTACGTGAAGCAGAATAACGTTGACCCGAAAGATGCGGTAAAGGTTTCGGCTCTTTTACCTGAGATAAAAATCGAGCTGAAATACGAAAACGGATCGCAGAGCGTTTACCTGAACGGTGAAAACCTCGGTGAGAAGATACGGCTGCCCCAAATCTCGATGTTCGCCTCGGCAGTGTCGGCGATTCCGGAGGTAAGAGCATTTTTACTTGAGACGCAGAAGAAAGTCGCAAGAGAGAACAGCGTCATTATGGACGGGCGCGACATCGGAACGGTAATAATGCCTGATGCTGACGTTAAGATTTTCCTTTGTGCAACCGATGAGGACCGCGCGAGGAGAAGATATGAGGAACTCATCGAAAAGGGTCGAAAAGTGAAATATGAAGACGTGCTGCGGGAAATGCGCGAGCGCGACGCGAACGACCGGGGACGCGATATCGCTCCGGCGGTACCTGCCACCGACGCGGTGCTACTTGACAACTCAGGATACTCAAGCGAAATGTCGCTCGATGCGGCAATGAAAATTATAAACGACAGGCTCGGCGCAAGATGAAAGGGGCGTACGGCTTTTTCCACCGGCTGCTTGCGTCCCCCTTCCGGTTCATATTCAATGTTCATGTGACAGGTAGGGAAAACGAGCCAAAGGAAGGCAGCGGAGCTTATCTCGTCTGCTCCAACCATGTGTCAGGCTGGGATGTCATCTGGCTCGCCGCAGCCACAAGACACAGGCAGATTCATTTCATGTCAAAAGCCGAACTTTTTAAAATTCCGCTTTTAGGGGGCCTTATACGTTCGCTGGGCGCCTATCCGGTCAACCGCAGAATAGCAGATGTAACCAGCATAAAGACGACCCTGTCGCTGCTCGGCGAGGGTGAGTGCGTCTGCATGTTTCCGCAGGGTACTCGTTACCCCTGCAGGAATCCAGCTGAGACTGAGGTGAAAAGCGGAGCCGGCATGATATCCTACCGCTCGGGCGCACCCGTGCTTCCGATGTTTATAAGAACGAAAAATTTCCGTCCGACAGTTTTCGGCCGGAAGGATGTAATAATAGGAAAGCCGATTCCGAGTTCGACTATTATGCAAATGCATGAAGACGGTGCCGAGTACAACCGGATTTCACGCTATATTTATAAAGAAGTATGCGCGCTCGGAGGGCTGACCAAAAATGACTGTTCCGGAAAAACAAATGAATAATATCACGATAGCTAAAAGCTCGGGCTTCTGCTTCGGGGTAAAGCGCGCTGCCGAAAGCATCGAAAAGAAGCTTGATGAAGCGAAGCCTGGTGAGCGGATTTTCACGCTCGGCAAAATGATTCACAACGAAACCTATAACTACGAACTTGCCCGGCGCGGTGTCGGAGTAATCAGCGAGGACGATATCGAAACTCTCGCCGCAACGGCGTCGGACGCTTCGCCGGTGACGGTCTTTGTCCGGGCGCACGGAATCACAGCCGGCACCGAAAGACTGCTAAAGAGAGCAGCCGATGAAAATCCGAATTTCCATTTTTCTGACTGCACATGTCCGTACGTCAAGAAGATACACGAAATCGCCGCCAAAAACTCGGGTGAAGGGAAATGCTTCATCCTGATGGGAGCCGAAACACATCCGGAGGTTATTGGTATTCTGAGCTGCGCCGAAGGCGAAAAATATGTTTTTCCGACAGCTGATGCCTTTGAGAAAGCCGCTCAAAATGGCGCTTTGGGCGATTTGCACAAAAAAATCACTGTAATTGCTGCCCAAACCACTTTCGATTTGTGGGAGTGGAAAAAAAGTCAGGAAAAATCAAAAAAGCTATGTACAAATCCAATAATTTTTGATACAATATGTGGTGTTACTGAAAAACGCCAGACAGAAGCAAAGAGTCTTTCGGAACAATGCGGACTAATGATAGTTATCGGCGGACGGGACAGCTCGAACACACGAAAACTTTATGAAATCTGCAAAAAAAACTGCGCATCGGCATATCTGGTTGCTGACGCCGAGGAACTGCGGGAGATTCTGCCCGGAATAAAACAGTTAATTTCCCGTGAAAGAACGGGGATAGTCGCGGGTGCATCAACGCCTGCCGGCATAATACAGGAGGTATACAGAATAATGAGCGAAAACACTGAGATCAAGGCTGAAAACTTTGAGGATATGCTCGAATCATCACTGAAAACTTTAAATACAGGAGACACCGTTACCGGTATAATCACATCGGTAACCGACGCAGAGCTTCAGCTTGACCTCGGCGCTAAAGTTACCGGCGTCATCACTGCCGACCAGGCGACGGATGACCCTTCTGTAAAGCTGACGGCGATGTTCAAGGTCGGAGACGAAATCAAGGCATTCGTTATCAAAGTAAGCGACATCGACGGATTTGCCACGCTTTCAAAAAAGCGTGTTGATTCGGACAAGAACTGGCTTAAAATTGTTGCTGCTAAGGACACTGACGAAGTGCTCGAGGGCAAGGTTGTCGCCGTCAACAAGGGCGGCGTCGAGGTGAGTGTAAACGCAAACCGCGTTTTCGTACCCGCATCGCAGACCGGAATCCCGAAGGGCGAGGACATGGCGAAGATTGTCGGCGATACGGTGAGAATCCGCATCATCGAGATCAAAGAGCAGGGCAAACGTGCGATTGGTTCAATCCGCATGGTTGTTCGCGACGAGAGACGCGCCCGCGAGGCCGCGTTCTGGGACACGCTTGAAGTCGGACAGAAGTTTACCGGCAAGATAAAGAGCCTCACCAGCTACGGCGCGTTTGTGGATCTGGGAAGCGGAGTTGACGGCATGGTACATACCACCGAGCTGTCATGGAAGCACATCAAATCCCCCGCCGAGGTTGTCAATGTGGGAGACGAGCTTTCGGTATTCGTCAAGAGCTTCGACCCTGAGAAGAAGCGCATCTCGCTCGGTTACAAGACCGAGGAGTCAGAACCCTGGCGCGTGTTTACCGGAAATTACGCAGTAGGCGACGTCGTAAACGTCAAGATCGTAAGCATGATGCCCTTCGGAGCATTTGCCGAGATTATAAACGGAGTGGACGGGCTTATCCACATCTCCCAGATTTCGACGAGCCGCATCGCCAAGCCGCAGGATGTATTGAATCTTGGCGACATGGTGGATGTAAAGATCATCGCAATCGACGAAGAGAAGAAGAAAGTCAGCCTCTCGATCCGCGCGCTGCTTGAGGAAGCCCAGGCTGCCGCAGAAGTTCCCGTGCAAGAATAATAATACCCGATAAATCGGAAATTTCCGCAAGCCGCCCAGAGGGGCGGCTTGCGTTTTTTATTTATACAAATAGTTTTAAATACAACTTTCATTTACTTGAATTGAGGAGACTTATCTGATATAATTATATATGTAGTGAAACTGCGGAGGCGTGTTATGACCAGCAAGAAATATGAGGTTAAACTCGATGGAATCCTGCAGAACATTAAGGAGATTTAATGCAGAATAATAAATTCATCCTGAAAAGTGAATTCAAACCTACCGGCGACCAGCCCGAGGCTATTGACGCTCTTGTCCGCGGTATCGAGCGCGGCGAGCGGATGCAAACACTCATGGGCGTCACCGGCTCGGGCAAGACCTTCACAATGGCGAATGTCATTGCTAAAACAGGCCGCCCGACATTAATTCTTGAGCCAAACAAGACGCTGGCGGCTCAGGTCTGCTCCGAGTTCCGCGAGTTTTTCCCGGACAGCGCCGTCGAATTCTTCGTTTCATATTACGACTACTACCAGCCCGAGGCCTATATCCCGGGCAAGGATATGTATATTGAGAAGGACGCTCTCATCAACGACGAGATCGATCGCCTGCGGCACAGCGCAACCTCGGCGCTTTTTGAGCGGCGGGACGTAATTATCGTCGCGAGCGTCTCCTGCATCTATTCGCTCGGCGACCCGAACGAATACTCGAGTCTTGTGATGGCAATACGCCCGGGAATGCTCATGAGCCGGGACGAGCTGGTGAAGAAGCTCGTGGCGATCAGCTATGACCGTAACGACATAAACTTCGTCCGTGACAAGTTCCGGGTACGGGGAGACACGGTTGAAATCTTTCCGGCGGCAAACGGGGATAAAGCGATACGCGTTGAATTTTTCGGCGAGGAGATCGACCGGGTGTCGGAGATAAACGTTGTCACCGGAGAGCTTACGCGCCTGCTCCATTACGCCGCGATTTACCCGGCGACGCATTACGCGGTGTCGGACGAGAAAAGGGAAGCGGCGCTGAAAGTTATTGAAGAAGAAATGCGTGAGAGAGTTGAGTATTTCCGGCGTGAGGACAAGCTGCTCGAGGCGCAACGGATAGAAGAACGGGTAAAGTATGATCTTGAGATGCTCCGCGAGATCGGTTTCTGCTCGGGCGTTGAGAACTACTCGAGAGTGCTTTCGGGGAGAGAGCCGGGGTCGACGCCGTATACACTCATGGACTATTTTCCGAAGGACTTTTTGCTCTTCGTTGACGAGTCGCATGTGACGCTGCCGCAGGTGCGGGGCATGAGCGGAGGTGACACGGCGAGAAAAAGGAATCTCATTGATTACGGATTCCGTTTACCTTCGGCGTACGACAACAGGCCGCTTTATTTCGAGGAGTTTGAGAAGAAGATAAACCAGGCGCTGTTTGTCAGCGCAACTCCGGGCGATTACGAGAAAGAGAATTCGGACGCGGTGGTCGAGCAGATCATACGCCCTACCGGCCTCATAGATCCCGAGATCGAGGTCCGTCCGGTAGAGGGGCAGGTCGACGACCTGATGGGCGAGATACGCGAGCGGGCCGCGAAGAACGAACGCATACTCGTTACGACGCTGACTAAGAAGATGGCTGAGGACCTGACTGATTATTTCGAGAACAACGGCATCCGGGTAAGATATATCCACTTCAACGTTGAAACTATCGAGCGAATGGAAATTATACGTGATTTGCGTCTCGGTGTCTTTGACGTCCTGGTTGGTATAAACCTGCTTCGCGAGGGACTTGACATACCTGAAGTTTCGCTTGTGGCGATACTTGACGCCGACAAGGAAGGGTTCCTCAGAGCTGAGCGGTCGCTGATTCAGACGATAGGCCGCGCCGCGCGGAACGAGCACGGCAAGGTCATAATGTATGCTGACACTGTGACGAGATCAATGAATGCCGCCATCGCCGAAACCAACCGCCGCCGTAAAATTCAGAGCGAATTCAACGAGAAACATGGAATTATACCACACACAATCAAGAAGGGCGTACGCGATATAATTGATATATCGGCGCCGGATAACGATGAAAAGTCTGCTCGGCGCGGCAGGAAAGACGGAACAAAGGCGGAGAAGAGCGGGGCAGAAAAGAAACTCACGAAGGAAGAACGCGATGCCCTTATCGAGCGTCTGACAAAGGAAATGAAGGACGCCGCGCGCCGGCTTGAGTTCGAGCAGGCGGCGTTCATACGCGATAAGATCAAACAGCTTCGCGGGGAATAAACAACTGGTACTGAAGAAAGGACAACAAAATTATGGACATAATCGCAACGCTTGCAAAGGAATTCAAACTTGGCGCGGGTCAGGTAGAGAAAACGGTCGCACTGATCGACGAGGGGAATACAATACCATTTATTGCGCGCTACCGCAAGGAGGTCACCGGCTCGCTCGACGATACTGTGCTACGTGATTTATTTGACCGGCTGACATATCTGCGCAGTATAGAGAAGCGCAAGGCCGAGGTAAAGGAACTGATCGCGGGCCAGGAGAAACTGACGCCCGAGATCGAGAAGGCAATTGATGCCGCGACGACAATAACCGAGGTCGACGATATATACCGGCCTTTCAGGCCGAAGCGCAAGACCCGCGCGTCTGTTGCAAGGGAAAAGGGGCTGGAGAATCTGGCGCTGTTGCTGCTCTGTCAGGAGACCTCATATAAGCCTGCGATAGAGGAGCAGGCTGCCGCATATATTAGCGAGGAAAAAGGTGTTGCGAGTGCCGAGGAAGCTCTTGCAGGAGCGATGGACATCATCGCTGAGGAAATGTCAGACAACGCCGATTACAGAAAGGCTATACGCGCACTCACCTGGGATGAGGGTGTGTTAAATTCAACCGGAGAGGGAGACTCGGTTTATACGCAGTATTATAACTATACCGAGCGTCTCCGCAGAATTCCGGGGCACCGGATTCTCGCCATCAACCGCGGCGAAAAAGAAGAGATACTCAAGGTCACACTCACCGCGCCGAGAGAGCTGATTTTAAAATATCTCGGCAAGAAAATGCTGAAGGAAAACGGCAGCCCGGCCGAAAAGTACGTGAAGGCGGCGATTGAAGACGGGTATGACCGGCTCATAGCCCAGAGCATCGAACGCGAGATAAGAAACGATATGTTTGATGCGGCCAGCGAGGGGGCGATAAAGCTTTTCGCCGACAACCTGCATCACCTACTCATGCAGTCGCCGCTCAAAGGCAAGACAGTGCTCGGATTTGACCCGGGGTACCGCACCGGCTGTAAACTCGGAGTCGTCGACCCGACCGGCAAGGTGATCGACACAGCGGTTATATATCCCACCAAGCCGCAGGAGAGAATCAAGGAGAGCGGCGAAACAGTCGTGAAGCTGATCCGCAAACATGGCATTAACGTTATTGCCATCGGCAACGGCACTGCTTCGAAGGAGAGCGAAATATTCATCGCCAATCTGCTTAAAACAATACCCGAGGATGTCAAATACATCATGGTGAGCGAGGCGGGGGCGTCGGTTTACTCTGCGTCAAAGCTGGGAGCTGATGAGTTCCCGGATTTCGACGTCACGCAGCGCTCGGCGGTCTCGATCGCCCGGCGGCTTCAGGACCCGCTCGCAGAATTGGTTAAAATCGATCCGAAATCTATCGGTGTGGGGCAGTACCAGCATGACATGAAGCCGGCGCGTCTCGACGGGGCGCTGACAAGCGTGGTTGAGGGCTGCGTCAACTCGGTGGGCGTCGACCTGAACACTGCTTCGCATTCGCTGCTCTCATATATTTCTGGCATTAACGCGACGAGCGCAAAAAATATTGTTAAATACCGCGAGGAGAACGGTGAGTTCCGTTCCCGCGCCCAGATACTCAAGGTTCCGAAGATCGGAGCCAAGGCTTTCGAGCAGTGCGCGGGATTTCTGCGCATTCCCGGCGCGTCTGAAATTCTTGACAACACCGGCGTTCACCCCGAATCATACGAGGCGGCAAAAAAGCTGCTCGCCATGTTCGGTTATACCGAAAAGGATGTCAAAGACGGAAAGCTGACATTCCTTGCCGAAAAGGTGAAGATCAAGGGTGCAGACAAAGTTGCGGCTTCGCTCGGAATCGGCGAGCCAACTCTCTGCGATATAATAGGAGAGCTTGAGAAGCCCGGCCGCGACGTCCGCGACAGCCTGCCGCCCCCTGTGCTGCGCGAGGATATACTTGATCTCGCCGACCTCAAAGAGGGAATGTTATTAACCGGAACGGTCAGAAACGTCATCGATTTCGGTGCGTTCGTAGATATCGGCGTGCATCAGGACGGGCTTGTTCATGTCTCTCAGCTGTCCGATAAATTTGTGAAACATCCGTCCGAGGTGGTATCTGTCGGTGACATTGTAACCGTAAAAGTACTCGGTGTTGACCTGCAGAAGAAAAAGATTTCACTCTCAATGAAGGGTCTGACGCAGAAGAAATCTTAATATATTAAGATTGTAATTTTGCGGTTGTTAAATTCCGGACGATATCCGATGAATATCGTTGTGCAGTCTGTACAAACAAAACTAAAAAAATTTGGAGAATTAACATCTTCCATTTTGGCGTTTTTTTTGGTACAATATATATGTTGAAAATCAAAAGTCCGGGGTCTGCTCAGCGGCGATTAACCTTGCGGCGGCGTCGGCAGAAATTCAAGGAGGAATTTTTTCATGGCAAGTTTGTCCTTTAAACATCTTTATAAGAAGTACCCGGGCGGTGTCACCGCCGTATCCGACTTCAATCTTGAAGTCAAGGATAAGGAATTCCTGGTTCTTGTCGGTCCTTCCGGCTGCGGAAAGACAACCACGCTCCGTATGATCGCCGGACTTGAGGAGATCACCGAAGGAGAACTCTTTATCGGTGACCAGCTGGTCAACGACGTAGCTCCGAAAGACAGAAAAATCGCAATGGTGTTCCAGAACTACGCTCTGTATCCCCATATGTCAGTTTTTGAAAACATGTCTTTCGGTCTTAAGCTCAACAAGACCCCGAAGGAAGAGATCAAACGCCGCGTCGAGGAAGCCGCGCGTATTCTCGACATAACCCATCTGCTCGACAGAAAGCCGAAGGCTCTCTCCGGCGGTCAGAAACAGCGTGTTGCGCTCGGCCGCGCTATCGTCCGTAACCCGAAGGTATTCCTTCTTGACGAGCCGCTCTCGAACCTCGATGCAAAACTCCGTGCTGCAATGAGAACCGAGCTGACAAAGCTCCATCAGAGCGTCGGAACCACATTCGTTTACGTTACCCACGACCAGGTCGAGGCTATGACAATGGCGACCAGAATCGTCGTCATGAAGGACGGTCTTATCCAGCAGGTCGATACTCCCCAGAACCTTTATGATTATCCCTGCAACATGTTTGTCGCAGGCTTCATAGGCACTCCACAGATGAACTTCATCACCGGCATGCTCACAAAGAAGGGCGAAGACATATACTTCAACTTCGAAAACAAGGCAATTAAGCTGCCGGCTGATAAAGCCAACAACCCTGCTCTCAAGGAATACATCGGACACGAGGTTACCCTCGGCATACGTCCTGAATGCATCCACGACGAGCCCGTTCATATCGCCACCTTAACCGAAAGCGTCGTCGATACATACGTTGACGTCACCGAGCTTATGGGCGCCGAGATTTATCTCTACCTCACAATCGGCGAAACCAAGCTTACCGCACGCGTGTCATCCCGCTCTACATCAAGAGCCGGCGATACCATCAAGGTTGCCTTCGATATGTCCCGCATCCATATCTTCGACAAAGATACAGAGCGCTTCATAGTGCACTAAAAATAAACCGGCTGCCGGAAACGGCAGCCGGTTTTACGTAAGGTACGGAGGTACGGGGACGGGCGACGGGAGAGACGCGGCTTTCTTGCAAGAAAGCCTGGCAAAGAACCTTTAAGTAAAATTGGCTTAGATGCTCGACACAAGCTGCAAGCGTTCATGAATCGCGGCGCAAGTTGGGCCCCACATCCCTACTTGCGCCGTGAAGGACGCGGATGTGCGAAAAATGTTACATACTAAAAAGAGAAGTAGTATTTTACATCCCAACATGCGAGCTTCACGCCTTCGCGTAAAATTACGCGAAGGCCGGCTGTACAAACACTTTAGTATAGGACGCTATATAACCGGTAAAGATCGAATCAAGTGTAAGTCTTTCGTCTATTTCTTTTTCACGTAAAAAAGAAATAGACACGTACCTTCGCATCTCTGTATCCAAAGTTCAATACCGCCGGGAAAATATAAAAAAGACTTTCTAATATTTCATTTGGAAACCTGTTATTGAAATCCCACTCATCCCCTGTGTATTGACAAAACCCTTTCAAGCTATTATAATTGTATTGATATTAGTCACCTATCCCGAAAGGAACATATATACAGAATGAATCAGACAGAAAAAGAATATCGCAGTACCATGCTGCGCATCGGCGCCGCCATGCTTCTTTTTATTACGCTTTTCCAGGGATTGAATGTAATACTTATCTTTGTTGACAGCATTACGGAATCGCTTATGAGCGAGAAAAGTGCAAAAATATTCAACGATATTCTTTACGACGTGGTATATCTCTTTTCTTTCCTGTTCCCGGCGGGCTTTTTCTACATGATAAGCAAGGGGAAGCACACCGAAAAGGTGCTTACAGAACCGAGGCTCGGAAAAAGGTACCCGCTTATGATGTTGGCAGCGCTCGCGTCAATTCTTGCCGCAGCGTATATAAACAATTCGATAATGAGTTTTTTTAATTATTCGGAGTTTTCGCAGCAGTTTTTCGTGCACCAGGACTATAACGAGAATTACCTTATTGTATTGTCGTTTATCGGCACAGCACTGGTCCCGGCGTTCTGCGAGGAATTTCTCTTCAGGGGAGTCATACTTTCAAATCTGTTGCCGTACGGAAAGACAACCGCAGTGATCGCAAGCGCTGTACTCTTTGCTCTTATGCACCAGAACGGAGGACAGTTGTTCTACACTTTCGTTGCCGGTATAGTTCTCGGCCTGATTTACGTGCGTACGCGCTCAATCTGGGGAGGTATCCTGCTTCATCTTGTGAATAACCTTCTGTCTGTCATCGAGGAATTGATATTTGCACGGTTCAACGAGACTGCGGCATCAGCGATTTGCATATATATTGAGGCGGGGATATTTGCGGCCGGTATCGTGTCAGCGGTAATTCTGATTATCATCAGCAGAAAAAAGAAGAAAAAGGACTTTTCGTCGAGCGCATTCGGTGTCATGCTTGAACCCGACGAGGATTTTGTGGAGAAGCCGATTGAAAGAGGAAGGGCTGCGAAGTTATTTTTCACGCCTACAGTTATCGTTTTCACCTGCATATCCTGCGCCGAGATGCTGCTCTATATTCTCTTTGCCATAAGCATGTGACGCTATGACGAGGGACGAAAAATTCATGAACGCCGCGCTTATGCAGGCGCGGCTTGCAGGGGACGCCGGCGAGGTGCCGGTAGGCGCAGTGGTGGTTTATAACGACGAGATAATTGCTTCGGCGTACAACAGGCGTGAGTCTGACAAGTGTGCTACCTCCCATGCCGAGCTGCTGGCAATTGAGGCGGCCTGCCGCGCCCGTGGCGGCTGGCGGCTCTTCGGGTGCGAGCTTTACGTCACCCTTGAACCCTGCGTGATGTGCGCCGGCGCAGCGGTGAACGCGAGGCTTGACAGAGTGGTCTACGGAGCGCGCGACCTGCGTTTCGGCGCCCTTGGAAGCATAACCGACGTCAATTCAATAGGGCTGAACCATAAATACGAGGCAGTCGGCGGCGTTCTTGAGGAGGATTGCCGCACGCTGCTTCAGGAGTTCTTCCGGCGGAAAAGATAAGGATACAGGGAGATACGGGGGATACGCGGCTTCTTTGGTAAAGAAGCCTGGCAAGAAACTTTATATAAAATAACTGAAATAAAACAACTCTATATATATATTGCTCACAATGGTTTTATTGGTTAAATTGCTTGAAAGCTTTTGCGGAGCTTTTCTCCGAAAAGCGAC
>JAEAME010000704.1_pt1 | contig 30247 bp, 26 predicted proteins | sample 8958731 | NCBI WGS metagenome assembly JAEAME01 (sample SAMN16933194, study PRJNA681113) | bioreactor sludge metagenome | isolation source: anerobic bioreactor sludge (Control) | place: India:Bengaluru | collected 2018-10-24
ATATGATGGCCATTGAAGGAAGAAAGACGATTACAATCACGAGCGGAAGAGCCGGAGTAGGTAAATCATCAATTGTTTCCAATATGGCATATATATTGGGGAGCATGAACAAGGCAACGTTCATTCTTGATGCCAATCTTTCTGTTGGAAATAATCAAAAAATATTCGACAAAGCCCCGAAATCCAATGTAAAGGACTTTTTTGAAGGGACGAAAAAAATAGATGAGATCATCGCGAAAGGCCCCTGCGGCATAAAGATAATTCCTGCCACGTCCGGTATCAGGGAATTTTCCAAACTCTCAGAAAATGAAAAAAATATGTTCTTTTCTTTTATACAGGAGCTTCCTGAATACGATTATTTGATTGTTGATACTTCCGCCGATATTTCAACCAATGTCGTCTACTTCAATGTTATGAGTCAGGGTATTTTTATAGTTCTCACACCTGATCCGTCAAGTGTCAATGATTCGTATGCGGTTATAGAAGCCTTACATAAAAAGACAGGCAGAAAGGACTTTAATATCATTGTAAATATGGTAAAGGATGAAAAAGAAGCTCTGGAAATATTCAAGAATATTGTAAGTGTGACGGATAAACTATTCGACGTCTATCTCGATTATTTCGGCTATATTCCGCTTGATAAGAATATTAGTGACGCGACGAGAAAACAGGAATTATGGGTGGAACATTTCCCCGATATCTGTGCCACGCAGGCGCTCGTCCAAATTTGTAACAGGTTGGTGTTATAATGTGGAAAAGAGCATACGCGAAAACATATGTGGATGAAAGAGAAAAAATTATCGACGAATTCGTACCAATCGTCAAACATCTTGCCTACAAAGTATCGAAACGTTACGATGACGGCGATATCATTGAAGACCTCATCTCTGCGGGTATTGTAGGACTTCTTGAGGCAATGGAAAAGTATGATGAAAGCAAGGGAAATAAGCTGAATACTTTCGCGTACCTCAGAATCAGAGGGGCAATGATCGATGAATTACGCTCCAGAGACTGGTTCCCAAGGAGTGCACGGTCGAAATCAAAAAAAATCAATGAAGTGATCAGAAAGCTGGAAAACAAACTGGGCAGACTTCCCAGCGAAGAAGAAGTTGCCGAGGCTCTGGGAATTGGTCTTGAAGACTATTTCACGATGCTTAAGGATTACGGAAATCTTTCCGTATTAAGTATAGAAGATTTGCATGAACTTCTGGGAGAAGACAAAGAAAAAGTTATCCGCTATGTCATGAATGAAACCGATGATCCTGAAAAGTGCGCGGAGATATACGAATTGGAAGACCTGCTTACTAAAGAATTTGATAAACTTCCGGAAAGACAAAAATTTGTCCTTAGTCTTTATTACCACGAAGACATAAATATGAAAGAAATTGCCAGAGTACTGGGCATTACTGAGGCAAGGATATGCCAGATTCATTCACAGGCTATTATGAATTTGCGTATGTCGATGAAGAAATACCTCAAGAATTAAAAGAATAGAGATAATTGCTTTAGTTTTAAAGAGTTTCTTAATTGGTATGAGGTTTTATTTTGATCATGGAAAGCTTCGGAGTGGGGTTGATATCTGCTGAAAAAATAAACAGGCGGCAAGGGAAAAAATGATTAAGGTTCTCATTGTGGACGATTCTCTCGTTATGCGAAAAGCGATATCACGCATGCTGTCAAAAGACCGTGATATTCAAATTGTGGGAACCGCCATGAATGGCCAGGACGCCATAGAGAAAGTGGAAGCTTTAAAGCCGGATGTAATAACAATGGACATTGAAATGCCCATCATGGATGGCCTTGAAGCATTACGTCATATTATGTCTCAAAACCCTATCCCTGTTATTATGCTGAGCGCCTTGACAAAAGAAGGCGCTGACGTGACCATGGAAGCGCTTAATCTTGGTGCCTGCGATTATGTGACAAAAGATTTTGCCAACATGGCAAACTCATTGGCCGCGAAAGAAGCGGAGATTCTTGCCAAGATAAAAAACATTGCTAAAAATAAAGTCAAATTCCTATTAAGGAAACTGGATGTCATAAAAAAACCAATCGTTCTGGATCCTGATCAAAAAATTAAACATGAAATTTTATCCATTGGAGCATCCACCGGCGGCCCGCCAGCTCTCCAGCATATTCTTTCAAAGCTCCCGAAAGATTTCCCCGTTCCCGTCATTATAGCGCAACATATGCCGAAGCTTTTTACGCAATCTTTTTCCCAGAGACTCGACGCTGTTTCTCAGCTTCACGTAAAAGAAGCAGAGGAAAATGAACAGCTTGTCCCCGGTGTTGCCCTTGTCGTGCCCGGAAATACCCATGTTGCCCTCAGAAGGAAAGGGAAGGAAGTCATTGTCGAGTTTGTAAATGAGGCACAGTATATTTACAGGCCTTCAGTCGATCTCCTTATGTCGTCTACCGCAGAGGCTTATCAAGAGCAATCAATCGGTGTCGTCCTCACAGGTATGGGTAATGACGGACTTATTGGCATGAAAGAAATGAGATCGAAAAATGGATACATTATCGCGCAAGACGAGGAGACATGCGTAGTCTATGGTATGCCGAAAGCTGTCATTGCAGCGAAACTGGCTGATGCCGTTCTTCCCATAGACAAGATATCTGAGGAAATAATGAGGGTGCTATGAAAAAACATGAGACTCAAAAACCGGCGAAGAAGAAGATGACTAAAAAAACACTGTCGCATAATATTGATCTTCTGAGAGATGGTGATAATTTCGAAAAAGAAAAAGCCATAGATGCCCTTATAGCCTCTCCAAGTAAGGAGGTTGTGGAAGGCATTATTCCTCTTTTGCAGCAGAAGAATACCAGCGCAAGGATGGCCGTCCTCGATGTTTTAAAAAAAATCGGCAGCAGTCATGTTGAGGGTATTATTAAAATGCTCTACGATGAAAACGAAGATATAAGGGTTTATGGCTGCGAGGTCCTCAGTTTTTTAAAAGACCCTCGGGCCATCCCCGGTCTTATTGATAAACTGAGCAACGATGCGGACAATGTAAGAAACGCAGCCTGCATGGCACTGGGAGATTTTGATGACGAAGAAGCGATAAAGGCGCTCTTGAATGCCCTGCAGGATGACGAATGGGTTGCTTTTTCAGCGATATACAGCATCGGATCAAAAAAGCTCAAAAGTGCCGTGCCGCGGCTTATGGAATTTTTTAAAACAGGCGGCGAAGAACTGTCAATCGCTGCGTGCGAAGCACTCATTGAATATAAGGATAATGATATTCTTGATGAGATTTTTGAAACACTCAAGACCTGGGACAGGCCGAAGAGAAACATCTATTTGAAAACCATTCTTGAGAAAGGCAACGAAGAGCTTTTCCGAAAACTGAAAGAAAAAATCGGCGATGAATTATATGAGCATCTTTTAAGCAGTGTGCAGCACGAGAAACAGTATTCCCTTGAAATAATACGGATGCTCACAAATTTCAAACACAGAGAGACCTGCGAAGCGATCCTCGAAGCGCTCAAAGAAATGAATACTGACAGTGAAGATTATGAAGCAATATTGGCGCTTTTTGCTTCCCTCAGCGATGTCTGGGGTCTTTATATAGAAGAATACATGAAAAAGGACGAGAAGTACCTGATACCGATTATCAAGGCTTGCAAGATAGCCGGTGTTAAACTGGAAGAACCTGTCCTTCTGGATGTGTATCTTTCCTCCTCTATCGATGTTAAAAGGGAGATTATCACCGGTATCCCCGGTATTATCCGTGAAAACGGCAGCTCAATCGTGCGAGAAGCCATTAAAGACACTGACGGCCATATAAAAGGATATGCCGTGGATGTAGTTGGGGCTCTTTCGCTCCATGAATTAAAAGATGAAATAATATCTATTATACAAAATGATTTTCCTGACGTAAGAACAAAAGCCATCAAGACGCTCCTCTCTCTCGATAAAGACGGGGCGATGAAACTCATAAAGAATTTTGTATATGGTGGTTCCGCAGAAGACAAGAAAATATACCTCTCGGCGACACACCTTATCGATGGAGAAGATAATTATCCCTTTATTGAAAAACTGGTGTTCGATACTGATGAAAACGTGCGAAGAAGTACGACAAGAGTCATCGGTAATTTTGTCGAAAATCAGCGTTATGTTGATCTGCTCCAAAAAATTCTCAAAGATGACAATATATCCCACGAAATATTAAAGGTCATTAGAGATAAAAAAATGAGTATGTTTTCAGACAGGCTGGTAGAAATTTTTATCGACAAGAAGAAAGAGATGTGGACGCGATATTACGCGCTCACGGCGCTCGGAGCTTTTGAAGACAATTCATTGTTTGATATTTTCGTGAACGGTCTTAAAGACCACAATGGCCTCATTGTCATAGGATGCATGAGAGCCCTTGCGGATTTAAATGATAAAAGGGCGATACGTTACATAAAATCTTTTACGGAGAATTCCAACGAAGATGTCAGGTCAACGGCAGAGTCGGTGCTGGAAAAACTTGAAGGAATATAGAGAAATTTTATGATGACAAAAGACGAATTTGTCATGTTACGGGATTTTATCTACGAGAAATCGGGAATATTTTTTCCTGAAAACAAAACCTATCTTTTAGAAAGCAGACTGGCCAACAGGCTTGGTGAGCTCGGTTTAAGTTCTTTTGAAGACTATTATTACAGGCTCAAATACAGCAATGATAAGGCGATGAATGAAACTCCCAATCTTTTCGATGTCGTTACCACGAACGAAACAAGCTTTTTCAGAAACCCGCCTCAATTGGATGCGTTCAAAATTATTATGCAGAAGAATTATTTAAACGGAACCAAATCCGCTGCCGCACCTTTGAAAATATGGAGTACCGCCTGCTCAACAGGAGAGGAGCCATATACACTTGCCATTATGATGGAAGAGCTTATCCAGACAACAAAACAGAACATACCTTACATCATTTACGCAACCGACATCAGCCAAAAAGTCCTTGAATCGGCAAAACGGGCCGTATTCAGTCAATACAGCATGCGCAATACCGATGAGTCGCTTAAAAATAAATATTTCATTGAAGAAAATCACATGTTTAAACTAAAGGAGAACGTGAAGAGAAATGTTAAGATAGATTTTATGAATCTGGTTGATGAAAACTCGTATCGAGCATATAGACAGATGGATATAATTTTCTGTAGAAATGTTCTTATCTATTTTGATGAGAAGGTGAAGAAAAAAGTCATCGAGAATTTGTATGAGTGTTTGAAACCAAAAGGATTTCTGACAATCGGCCACGCGGAGTCACTTCACAATGTTTCAAGAGCGTTTAAACCCCTTGTATTTCCGGGGACTATTGCCTATCAGAAAGGATAATCTATGAAAACAGTACTTATCGTAGACGATTCATCGACAATAAGAAAACTACTGGGTTATATACTAAAAAAGAAAAACTTTGTCATCGCCGAAGCGGAAGATGGAATTGATGCTATGGAAAAACTGGGTCACGTACAGGTGGATCTCGTGATAGTTGACCTTAACATGCCTAATATGGATGGAATTGAATTCGTTAAAAACCTGAGAGACAATTACTATTATATGGATACTCCCGTTATTATGCTCACGACAACGAAGGATGACAAACTAAAAAAAGATGCTTTCGATGCTGGAGTCAATATGTTTCTCAATAAACCTATCCAGCCGAATTTTTTGCTTTATAAGGTAGAGAGCCTTTTAAGCGAGGAGGAAGACCATGGATGACCAGGCCTTACAAAGGGATGAAATGCAGGAAATCATTGACGAGTTTATAGCTGAATCCAGCGAGTTAATGGATAATGTTATTCGAGATGTAATTACCATAGAACAAAACCCCGATGAAGAGATGATTAACGGCATATTCCGTGCCGTCCATACTATAAAGGGAACATCGAGCTTTTTAGGCTTCAATCAGCTCTCCAACCTGGCACATAAAGCTGAGGATGTTCTCGGGCTGGTACGGAAAGGAGAATTAAGGACCGATCAGGAAACGGCGGATATACTCCTCGAGACCTCTGATCTAATAAAAACGATCATTAACGATATTCGATCGGACGGTACAGAGAAGCACGATATTTCTTTAGTCCTGGAAAAATTGAAAGGCCTCATGGAGGGCAATATAAACAAAGAGGAAAACCCCGCGGGAGAACCGAAAAAATTGGGCGAGATCCTTCTTGAAGAAAATATTTTGACTAAAAGTGAACTTGATGATGTTTTAAAAAAGCAGAAAAAGGAAAAGGATAAAAAAATAGGTGAAATCATTGTTGAGGAAAAACTTGCCACTGAAGGACAGATGAAAAAAATGCTCTCCCAGCAGAAATCTGTCAGCAAAGAGGAACAGAGCGTCCGCATCGATGTTAAAAAACTTGATGAACTGATGAACCTTGTTGGTGAGCTTGTCCTTGGGAAGAACAGGCTTATTCTCGTAAACAGCCTGGCAAAGAGAGAAGAGACCAATGAAGTCGTATTCGATAATCTCACCGATGTGACAAGCTATATCGAAACCATAACAAACGAACTCCAGCTCTCTGTAATGCGGGCCCGTCTGGTTCCTATAAGCAAAGTGTTTAATAAAATACCCAGAATGGTAAGAGATCTCTGTGCTGAATTTAAAAAAGACATTGAACTGAAAGTTGAAGGCGAGGAAACCGAGCTCGACAGATCATTGATAGAAGCGCTGGTTGACCCTATAGTCCATATTATCAGAAATTCCATCGACCATGGTATCGAACTGCCTGATGAGCGGGAAAAGAAAGGAAAAGACAGAAAAGGTATACTTTCAATTCAGGCATATAATGAAGGTAACCACGTTATTATAGAAGTTTTCGATGATGGGAAAGGAATCAACTTACAGGCTGTGAAAGATAAAGTGGCGGAAAAAGGACTCATGACCGAGGCCGAACTGACAAGCCTTTCAACAAAGGAAACAATGAATCTTATTTTTATCCCCGGACTCAGCACAGTCCAGAAAGTGAGCAGCGTCTCCGGCAGGGGCGTGGGAATGGACGTGGTGAAAACAAACATAGAAAAAATGAACGGTCAGGTCTACATTGATTCGGAAGAAGGCCAGTGGACAAGACTTACTATTAAACTCCCGCTCACACTTGCCATTATGAGGGCGTTGATTGTACAGGTTGAAGATGAGCTTTTTGCGATCCCTCTGAATACCGTTACCGAGCTGGTGAAACTGAAAGAAGGGACCATTAAGACGGTTGATAAGAATGAAGTCATGATACTGAGAAACGCAGTTATTCCTCTGGTAGATTTACTAAGAACTTTTTCGATACAGAAAGAAGAAAGAAAAGACGGTTATGTCATTATCTGCAACATAGGAGAAAAAACAGTCGGAATCAAAGTGCATTCCGTGGTGGGTCAGGAGGAAGTGGTGATTAAACCGCTTGGAGAATTTTTAAAAAATATTAAAGGTATCAGCGGCGCGACAATAAGAGGCGACGGAAAAGTGATCCTGATCCTTGATATTCCTTCAGTAATTATCCATTACAGCAATCAAAAGAAGGTATACGCGCATTTACACAATATTGTCGGCACAGCCGCAAGTACCATGAACTGAAAAACAGCTCATGGTTGAAAATGAATGTTGAGCGTTTAGAGTTTGGGAAAGTAATAGCGTTGTGACAACGCAACGGCAATAGTTGATTTTGCTGTGGTTTTTAAAAATTATCTAAAATAATTTAAGTATAATAAAGATTTTCCGATTAAATACAATAAGGAGGAAGGTCTTATGAATGAAGCGAAAATCCTGCAGCTCGTAACGTTTAAACTTAGCAGTGAAGAATTTGGGGTGGATATCCTGAAAGTGCAGGAAATCATTAAGATGATGAACGTTACAAAGATTCCTAATGCCCCTGTATTTATTGAAGGGGTGATAAATCTCAGGGGTAAAATTATTCCTATCGTTGACCTCAGAAAAAGGTTAGGGTTCAAGGACCGGGAGTATGACAAATCAACGAGGATCATTGTTGTTGAACTTGACGGGCTGGTCCTCGGATTTATAGTCGATTCCGTTTCGGAAGTGTTGAGGATACCGGAAAATACAATAGAACCGCCGCCGTCAATGGTCGCAGGGATAGAATCTGAGTATATAGAAGGGGTGGGTAAACTTGATGACAGGCTCCTCATATTACTTGAACTGAAGAAAATCTTTACGTCACCGGAGAAAAAAGATATAGAAAATATCGATGTTACTTAGGATATAAAGGGTTTTAAAAGCTATTCTATGCGGCAATCTCCTCACGAGCGTTGACCTTATTGGCAATAGAACTTTGTTTTAGAAACAGTCCCCTATTCTCAATTCAAAGTAAGCGAAAAACAGGAAAAAAGACAAATAAGAAAGAATGAGGCATAGGAATTGGAATATGTGGACAGTTCCGATATCCGATCTCACAGAGAAAGATAACAGGATCGCAAGGATCAAGAGACACACAATAAAAAATGCATCTTATTCGCTGTGATGATAATGGAAATGCTAAAGTTTTATGAAAAAGCAACGATAATATAATTAAGCAGGGAAGGCAGATCGTAAATAATGGATGACAAAAACAGCAATTTCCTTGATAGCCTGATAAAGGTTACGGAAAATAAAGCTCAAAAAAAACGAGATAGCGGGAAAAAAAACAGCGACAACGCCATTGTAAGGGTCGCGCTGTTTGGGAAAAAACAGGAAATCAACGCCCTGAAAGAAAGGATTAGAACTGAACCTGTCGTACGAGTGGAAAGAGTTAATGAGATAAGAAAAATGATAAGGAATGAAGCTTTTACTATTAACAGCAAGCTTGTCGTGAGAAGCATTTTAAAAAGCCACCTCCTTGATGAGTTGTTGCGATGAATGATCGTGCCCTTTTAAAGATAACGCGCAAAGAAAAAGAAGCCCTTAATGAATTCTTGAAGGTTCTTCGTAGGGAAAGGGATTCAATTATCTCTTTCTCGCTCGAGGGTATTGTCCAGGGAAACAGTAAAAAAGAGGAATTATTTAAAATAATCGAGCACTTAGAGAACGAGAAAAACAGGCTTACCCAATCTATTGGTAAGGAAAATGCGCTGTTTGAAAGCGAAACATGGAAGTCGCTAAGGGTAGAAATAGCGCGAATAGTAAAGGAAATTAAAACGACCCTCCAGAACAATATAAAATTACTGTTATTTTCGGTAGATTTTACGAAATCATCTATGGAGCATGTCCTCGTTTTTATAAATAACTTCAAGTTTGATAAAAACGAAGAAAAAAAGCCAGTTTTTCTCTCAAAGGCAATTTGAAATGGATACGAACTCAATGCTGAGAATCAGTTGGAAACCCCGTGCGAACACTACAAATAGATGTGTGGAATTGCATAGAAATCTTAAGTATTCAGTTTTCTATCCGATAATATAACAGGAGTTATTCATGACAATAACAGATCATCAGATAAACAGCGTTATAAAGACATACATGAAAAGCATGAAAATCAAGACGGCATGCAGGGACAAGAATACTGACGACCTGATGAGAAAAGATGAAATGAACATTTCAAGGGAAGCCGTAAAAAAGGTGATATATAACCGGATAGGAGAGCGGGTAACAGAAAAGCTGAAAAAGAATGAACGATAATAGCGGCGATTTCAAAATACTTGTTGTCGATGATAGCAGGGAATTACGGGAGATTCTTGAAGAATATCTCGGAAGTGATGGCGATAACGTAGAAGGGGCCGGCAATGGGAAAGAGGCCCTCGAAAAATACAGAAATAATTATTACGATCTCATTATCACTGATTTGAATATGCCCGAACTGGCCGGTATGGAATTGATTAAGACCATTCGGCAAGAAAACGATATTACGGAATTCGTCATTATTACAGGCTATGCTTCAATAGACAGCGCTGTTGAGGCAATAAAGAACGGTGCTTTTGACTACATTGTGAAACCATTCAGAATGGAAGAACTGAAGGTTGTTGTAAAGAATGTGCGAGAAAAGGTAAGACTTAAGAAACTCAATGCGCAGCTTTACGATACGCTGAAGAACTTTAATGACGAAATAGAGAAGTATCGTCATCAAAGCGGAGACAGTGTCATCAGCAGTGAACCGAAAGAACTTATCTTCCAATCCATCAGTAATGCGGAAAAGATTGTCAAAGAAATAAAAAACTTTGAAAAACCCAGGAAAGGCAGACCCTCCTGCTGATTAGCTATAGGGTTGTTGAAAACGAATAGGGAAAATACAGCATGATTAGTGGTTCCCAGGTACTTATCGTTGATGACAGTCCCGAGATTATTGAAATACTCTCGGATTTCTTTACCCTTAATAATTGTGATATTTATAAGGCGCTGACAGGTAAAGAGGCCCTTAAAATCCTCAACAAGAAAGATGTCGAAGTCGCTATTCTTGACGTGAAGTTGCCTGATATAAACGGCATATCACTCCTTGGTATGATCAAAGAGAGCAAACCTGCCACAGCCGTCATCATGGCTACGGGCCATTACGATCCTAACTTTGTCGTTGAGGCTATGAAAAGGGGCGCTTCTGATTTTTTATTCAAGCCTTTTGAGTTTGAAAAACTTATGCTTGTCATGATGAGAGTTCTGAGAGAAAGGAAGCTGTTAATCGAGAAAGAGAATATGCTCCATAACCTTGAAGACAAAAGAAAGATAGAGGTATTAAACAGGGAACTTCAGATAAAGATAAAAGAACTGACAACCATGTACTATATTTCCAATAAATTTAATTCCATCAATATATATGATGATGTCTATGAAAAGATGATACAGATGGTGGGGGACATTTTAGACGTAAAGTCATGCGGATATTATATTGCCGATAGTGACAGCAAAGAATTCGTATTGTATACGGGATTTATGAACAATGATAATAAGGAACTTATAAAAGGACAGAAGATTGCCATTATTGACGAGATATTAAAGGAATTCTGCACATCCAGAAGATATGCCATAAAGGGAAACAGGGTATACTTGCCTCTCGTCATTAAGGGCGAATCAATCGGGTATATTATGGCCGAAACAAACGGGAATGGGAAAAACAATAATCGACTTGAAAACGACGCATTTATTTTAAAACTCATCGCGGAGAAAGCTTCCACACATATTGAAAACAGAATGCTCTACGAAAGTCTTTTTGAAAATATTCTCCATACGTTAAAATCTCTTATCGCTGCCATTAATAAGAGAGATTTATATACCGAAGGCCACTGCAAGCGTGTCACGGAGATGAGTCTCCTGTTGGGAGAGAGAATGGGGATCAGCGAGTATGAAATGGATGTCATACGAGTGGTGGGACCTGTTCATGATCTTGGGAAAATAGGCATTCCTGATTCGATATTGCTGAAGCCGTCTAAACTTACAGATGCGGAATATTCCATAATGAAAAGCCACTCAATTTATGGAGAAGAAATAATGAGCAGGTTCGAAATCCTTTCCAATGAAGCAAAAATCATACGTCACCATCACGAGAGATACGATGGAACCGGATATCCTGATAAATTATTCGGTGAGGAAATACCTGTATGTTCCCGCATCATAGCCGTCAGTGATGCCTGTGACGCTATGACCGACAGACCGTACAGGAAAGCAGCCACAAAAGATGAAATAGCGGTTGAAATAACGCGTTGCAAAGGAAGTCAATTTGATCCCCCCATGGCTGATCATATTGCCGACATAATACGAGAAAGCCATTGAATCAATAGCAACAGCCTTTTCTGAATTATTACCGTCTGCTTGTAAACCGAGATGGACAATTCTCCGAAGATAATTTATATATAAAGTTTACCGCATATTTCATTTTGCTTTCGGAAGGCATGATATGCTATGTTTTCCCGGCTGTTATTATTCAAAAAGGGAGGCGTAGAAAGGATGAATGAGACCGATCATCGTCCATGGGGATTTTTTGAAGTATTATCCGACAGAGAAGACCATAAGGTAAAACGTGTTACTATTGAGCCGGGAAAACGACTGAGCCTTCAGAGACACAGGCAAAGAAGCGAACACTGGTTTATTGTTTGTGGTGAGTCTGTCGTGACGGTTGGTGATGAAGAAAAGAAGGTCGTAAGCGGCCAGACTGTTGATATACCCCGGGGTATGCTTCACAGAATATTGAATACAGGCAGGACAAATCTGATTTATATAGAGGTTCAGTTGGGAAGTTATTTCGGGGAAGATGACATAGAACGCATAGAAGATGATTACGGGCGGATTTAGAAGAAAAGAAAAAAATAAAAAAGAAAAAAATAATTGTTGCATATTGTGTAGAATAAGGAGTATAAACTATTCATCAAGCGGTCGTATTGAAAACCGCCATAATTTATAATTCTAAAGGAGGGGCAAGTATGACAAAGGCAGAATTAATCGGTAAGATGGCTTCGGGGGCAAAGATTTCAAAAGCCGCGGCAGGAAAAGCACTGGAGGCTTTCCTCGACGGTGTAAAGGCAGCCCTCAAGAAGGATGACAGAGTAACGCTCGTAGGTTTTGGTACCTTTTCAGTTTCAAAAAGAAAAGCGAGAAAGGGAAGAAACCCGAGAACCGGCAAAGAAATCAAGATCCCCGCACGGAAAGTGCCAAAGTTTACCGCAGGAAAAGCCCTCAAAGGAGCACTCTGATTTTTTAAGTATTAATAATTGTAAAATGCCTCCCGGATTAAGGGAGGCATTTTTTTACGCGAGGCCCGCAGTTACTTTGGAAAGTACCTTTGAAATGAGAGCGTCAATATTGTTTATGCTGCCGGTGTAAAGGTTGTGTATAAAAAGCGTGCCGTTATCTTCACCCATTGAGATGAAAATTTTTACCGTATTCCCGGTTATTACCGTGTGTATGCCGAGAGGCAAATGACATCCGCCGCCTATTCTCGCGAGAAGCGTTCTCTCGATTGCTATTTCACGAAAACTGTGTTCATCATTTATTGGCTCAAGAAGTTTCAGCGCTTCTTTTTCCTTTCTGACTTCAATTCCGATTGCTCCCTGACCACAGGAAGGAATCATAACGTTCAAGGGAATGATCTCGCTGATATGTTTTTCCAGGCCCAGTCTCTTCACTCCGGCGCATGCCAGAATAATACCGTCCAGGTTATCTGTTTTTAATTTTTTCAGACGTGTTTCAACATTTCCGCGTATCGGTACTACCTGTAGGGTTTTATTCTGGTTGAGGACCTGGGCTTTCCGCCTGAGGCTGCTTGTCCCTATTCTAGAGCCTTTTTTTACTTCCGCCAGTTTATTGTACTTAAGAGAGATAAAGGCATCCCTGGGGTCTTCCCTTTTCAAGACTGCCCCGAGGAGCAGGTGCTCTTCAAGTTCAGCGGGAAGGTCTTTTGCGCTATGCACGGCCATATCAATTTCTTTACTGAGAAGTTTTTCTTCTATCTCTTTTACAAAAAGTCCTTTGCCGCCGATGAGGTGAAGCGGCTTGTTCTGAACGGCATCGCCTGCTGTTTTTATGACCTTGATGATAAATTCATGCCGCGGATGCGAAAACTGAAGTTTATGTAATGCGATCTGCGTTTGCCTGAGCGCGAGTTTGCTACCCCTGGTCCCGATTATCCATTTCTTCTTCATTATTTTCCTCGAAATGAAAATATCTTCTGTAAATATCCATAAGAGAAGCGTCGCTATTTTCCCTGATGAGCGCGATGTGTGAATGGATCAGCTTATTGGTAATAGTTCTTGTCAGAGCGTCGATAACCTGCGCGGTATTATCATCAATGATATTCAGTTTTTTCAATGTCTTGTCAAACTCTCTTGACCGCATCGTTTCCGCTTTTTCAATAATATGTTCAATAAGAGGATTCATGTTCAATTGTCTTAAAGTCTTTGAAAACTTTTTCACTTCTTCCTCAATAATGATACGGGCTTTTTCCGATTCCTTTAATCTGTCGGAAAGATGTTTTTGGGAAAGCTCTTTAAGATCATCAATATTATACAAATAAACGTTCTCAACATCGTTCACTTCAGTTGCTATATCACGGGGAACCGCTATATCAATGAGAAAAAGAGGCCTGTTTCTTCTCTTTTTCATGATGGTATGGACAAAGGTTTTATCGATAAATGGTTGTTTTGAGCCGGTGGATGTAAGGACAAGATCAGCCTTGATAAAAAGCTCCGCGAGTTCCTGAAAAGGGTAAGCGGTACCGAGGATATCTTCCGCGAGCCGGCATGCTTTCTGATAGGTCCTGTTGGCTATGAGAACTTCCTGAAGGCCTTCTTTTTGGAAATATTTCAGTGCCGTCTTGCACATTATACCGGCACCTATAACGAGTATCTTCTTTTCTTTTAGTTCACCGAAAAGATTTTTTGCGAGCTCAATTGCCATTGAGCTGATCGAGAGAGTGTTATATCCTATTTTTGTTTCTGTACGAATTCTTTTTGCCACGTTGAATGTTTTATGAAAGACCTTATTCAGAAAAAATCCCGTAGTGTTATGGAATCCGGCAATCCTGTACGCATCTTTTACCTGTCCCAGAATTTCCGGTTCCCCTATGATGAGAGAATCAAGACCGGAAGCAACGAGAAATAGATGTCTGCAGGCCTCCTCATTATGGAAAGTGTACGTATACTTGTCAAGCCATTCTATTTGCGCTCCGACCGTTTCCGAAAATATATTTTTTGTTTTTAAAAGAGATGTTTCATGGTGAGGAGAATGGAAATATATTTCTGTTCTGTTACACGTGGAAATAATGACAGACTCGTCAATACCGTTTTTCTTCAGTCTGTTGAGAAATCCCGGAATGTCCGATTCTTCGATGAACATCTTTTCCCGTATCTCAACAGGCGCGGTATTATGATTAAGACCCAACAAAGTGAGATAGACGTTATACACGAGACGCGTCCAAAACGTAAATAATCGTGTTGTCTATCTTAACCATAGCATAGTCTCTTCTATAATAAGAATGCCTTTTTTTTCATTCTTGTAAATCCAATTTCGACAACTTCCTCCATGTCCATTTTTGCGATTGCTTTCATTATTGAGGTTCTTTTACGGGCATCTTTGACTGTTTTCAGCAGATAAGTTCTGAACTCTCCGACGATATGGAGATATTCAAGATAATGATCCGTTACAACCTCTTCAATCTTTTGGCGGAGTTTCTTTGAAAACAGGGGCAATTTTCCGGACGTTGAGATTGCGATTGTAAGGTTATTTTTTCTGATGATTGAAGGAACAATAAAATCACATAAATCAGGACAGTCTGCCACATTGACGGGGATGTTTTTCATAATCGCGTCTTTTTTTATTTTGTTGTTGATAACGCTGTTGTCTGTACAGGCAAAAACCAGGGCTGTGTTTTCAAGATCTTTTGCCCTGTATGTCCTCCGGAAATATTTAATTTTATCTGTCTCACCAAGCTTTCTGAGGATTCTTGTCGTTGTTGGACTGACCACGGCAACGCAGGCATTGAATTGAAGGAGCATTTCTACTTTCCGTTCAGCTACCTTACCGCCACCGACAACAAGGCATTGTTTGCCTGTAATGTCGAGAAACACAGGGTAGTAGGTATGTTTTTTATCTGATTTCAAAGGCATTGAATTCCCCGGTATACTGTCCCCATGTTGTTTCTATTTCTCTCACATAAGCCCCTTCGGGTCCTTTCTTACACCATCGCACTATATTATTAATATTTTCTTCCGTGCCTTCGCAGACTATTTCCACGCTACCGTCGGTCTTATTTCTGACCCAGCCCGTAAGATGGCATTCCTCAGCTTTTTTCAGGGTGTTGTAACGATAATAAACTCCCTGGACAATTCCTTTAACAACAATATGTATTCTTTTCAGCATGATGGAACGACCTTATCCGTTTTTTTATCTAATGCGTTGCCTGCAGCTATTGCCCTTGAAAGAGCGTGTATGTTTTGTCTTGATAAACATACATTCAGTATGATATTTTTTAGCATAAAATTGCTTTGAAATCAAAACCTTGGTGTGCTACGGAGGTTTCATGAAGAAGATCGGTATAGACATCGGTTCGGTAAGTGTCAATTTTGCTGTCATGGATGAAAACAATAAGATTGTCACAACGAAATATTTTCGGCACAAGGGCAGGCCCTTTGAAATCGCGCGGGAAATTATACAGGAATGTAAAAACGGCTACGGTATAGATTTTATTGCCACAACAGGCACCGGCGCGAAATTATTTTCATCCCTCGTTGGAGCTTCTTCTATAAATGAAATAGTGGCCATCACGAAAGGGTTCAGTCGGTTTTACCCTCATGCGGGCAGTGCTATCGATATCGGCGGTGAAGATTCAAAGCTTATCATTTTTGAACCGGCCGGAAATAATGGGGCCTTGCGCGTAAAAGATTTCTCCATGAACGCGCTCTGCGCCGCCGGCACCGGCTCCTTTCTTGATCAACAGGCGTCGCGGTTATGTTTCACTATTGAGGAATTCAGTGAGATCGCGCTGAAATCAGAAAATCCTCCACGTATAGCAGGCCGCTGTACCGTGTTCGCAAAATCAGATATGATCCATCTTCAGCAGATAGCGACGCCTGACTACGAGATCGTGGCAGGCCTTTGCTACGCTCTTGCCAGAAATTTCAGGGGAAATATTGCGAAGGGTAAAGACATAAGGACCCCCGTGGCATTTATCGGAGGTGTCGCGGCAAATGCCGGAATGAGAAAAGCTTTAAGAGAAGTTTTTGATTTACGGGATGAGGATTTTTTTGTTCCTCAACATTTTACTTCCGTTGGAGCCATCGGGGCTGTCTGCACTGTCATCGATGAACCTTCGTTGAGGCAGGATTTTCGTGGCCTTGAAAAACTCGATGAGTACCTGCGGGAAGAAATACTTCAGGCATCTCTCGAACCGCTTGCCATTTCCGAAAAGAACCTCCGTGTATCCTACAATTTGAGGCCTATTCAGGAAAAAACAAAGGTATATCTCGGTGTAGATGTCGGTTCTATCAGTACTAATCTGGTTATCATCGACGAGGAGAAGCATCTTATCGCGAAGAGATACCTTATGACAGAAGGCAGGCCCCTTGAAGCGATGAAGAGAGGGCTCTTTGAAATTGGTGAAGAGGTTGGTGAACTGGTTGAGATTGTCGGCGCCGGAACAACAGGCTCGGGCCGATATCTTACGGCAGATTTTATCGGTGCCGACATTGTGCGGAATGAAATTACCGCGCAGGCCGAAGCGGCTATTGATATCGATCATGAGGTGGACACGATTTTTGAGATTGGTGGGCAGGATTCAAAATATATCAGTATAGAAAACGGTGTTATAGTCGATTTTGAGATGAATAAGGCATGCGCTGCAGGAACAGGATCATTTCTTGAAGAACAGGCGGAAAGGCTTGACATCTCCATAAAGGAAGAATTTGGAAAGCTTGCCTTATCATCGAAAAAACCTGTTAAAATGGGCGAGCGGTGTACTGTTTTTATTGAATCCGATGTTGTGCACCATCAGCAAAGAGGAGTTCCGACAGAAGATATAGTAAGCGGGTTGGCTTATTCAATAGTCCAGAATTATTTGAACAAGGTAGTGGGCGACCGGAAAATAGGTAAGAGAATATTCTTTCAGGGAGGAACGGCCTTTAACAAAGGCGTTGTGGCAGCATTCGAAAGGGTACTCGAAAAACCCATTGAAGTACCTTCTCACCATGATGTTACTGGCGCGATCGGTGTTGCCATTCTTGCTATGAAGGAGAGAAACTGGGAGAAGAGCGGCTTCAAAGGTTTTGATTTGAGCAAGCGAAATTATGAAATTGAAACGTTTGAATGCAAAGGGTGTGAGAATCTCTGTGAAATCAGACGAGTCACCGTGGAAAAAGAGGCACCGCTCTATTACGGAAGCAGGTGTGAAAAATACGATGTTGTAAGAAAAACCGAGAAGAAAGATATCGCGGATCTTTTCAAGGAAAGAGAAAGACTACTCGACTCTGTCTACGATAAAACGGCTGACGGTCCGCAGATTGGTATACCCAGGCTCCTCCATATGCACGAATTCGCTCCTTTCTGGAAAAGTTTTTTGACGGAGCTTAAATTCTCAGTTTGTTTTTCTGATCAGACAAATAAAAAAATTATCCGTAATGGTGTTGAAAATATTATTGTAGAAACATGTTTCCCTGTCAAGCTTGCCCACGGCCATGTCCTTAACCTCATTGAGAAAGGGGTAAAACGGATTTTTATTCCGAGTATTATCAACCTGAAAAAGCCATCAGAAGATTCGTCAAACGCTTTCGCCTGTCCATATGCTCAGTCACTCCCGTATTTAATGAAGGCGTCCATCAATTTTAAGGAAATGGGTGTCCGTGTCCACACACCCGTGGTGCATTTTGGTGAAGACGATAATGCTGTCATGGATAGCCTTGTGAAGCATTTTAAGAAATACAAAATCTCCAAGTCGCGTGTTGAGAATGCTTTCCGAGTGGCCACGAAGACTCAGGAAGAATTTTACCGGAAGTGCATTGAAACCGGCTCCTCGTTTCTGTCGTCATTAAAAGAAGATGATAAGGTTATGGTGATTATCGGGAGACCCTATAACAGTGCCGACGCGGGGGCAAATCTTAACATCCACAAAAAACTGATCAACCTTGGTGTTTATCCTATCCCTATGGATATGTTGCCTCTGAACACGGTTATCGGGGAAACAGATGACCTTGAACATATGTACTGGGGATATGGACAGAAAATACTGAAAGCGGCGCGGTTCATCAAGTCCCGTAAAAATATATATGGTATTTATCTCACCAGTTTCGGATGCGGCCCCGATTCTTTTATCGTTCACTTTTTTAAGAAAATTATGGGAGATAAACCCTATCTTCAACTGGAGATCGATGAGCACAGCGCTGACGCGGGAATGATTACACGTCTTGAAGCGTTCATCGACAGTATTAAAAATGCCAAGTCTGAAAAAGAGAAGGTCCAATACAAAAAAACAAAATTCGGATCAAACGGAGAGAGAAGAAAGATTTATTTACCGTATATGTCTGATCATGCTATTACACTTTCATATGCTTTTAAGGCGTGCGGTGTCGATGCCGAGATTATGGAAGAATCTGAAGAAGCCACTGTGGTCGTGGGAAGGAAGTTTACTACAGGTAAAGAGTGTTATCCGTGTATCCTCACCACAGGTGATATGTTACGGACAGTACGAAAAGAAGGTTTTGACCCGGACAGAAGCGCTTTTTTTATGCCTTCCGGCGACGGCCCCTGCCGTTTTGGCCAGTATCACCGATTTCATAGAATGGTCCTCGATGAGGCCGGTTTTGACAGTGTTCCGATATACGCTCCCAATCAGGACCATCGGTTTTACAAAGAACTCAATATTTTAGGCGGGAAATTTTCACGACTCGGGTGGCGCGCTGTTGTTGCTACAGATCTTCTCGTCAAAATGCTCCACGAGATACGTCCCTATGAGAAAAATACTGGTGAAACCGATGGTGTGTACAGGGAAGCCCTTGCTTCCGTTTGCAGGTCAATAGAAGCGGGAGGGGAAGATATCGTTGCTGTTCTTCGGTCTGTTTTAGACCGTTTTTTAAACGTTGAACGGATTAACACGCAAAAACCGATTATTGGTATTGTCGGTGAGATTTACATACGTTCAAACCGATTCAGCAATAATAATCTTGTGAGAAAAATAGAAGAATATGGCGGCTCGGTCTGGCTCGCGCCAATCTGTGAATGGATATCCTATGTGAACTATACCGGCAAAAAGAAGAGCAGGAAAAAGGATAATCTCATGGGGCTTGTCAGGCTTCTTCTTACCGATTACATCCAGCATAAAGACGAGCGTTTGCTGGAAGAGATATTTACGCCTTATCTCAAATATGGCAGAGAACCTCACGTAGAAGACATTCTTCAAAAGGCAAGTCCGTATATCCATGAAAGTTTTGAAGGAGAGGCGATTCTCAGTGTAGGAAAGAGTATTGATTTTGCCCGTAAAGGTGTTTCCGGTATTGTGAACGCCATGCCTTTTACCTGTATGCCCGGCACTATATCCAGTGCCATTATGAGGCTTATTCAGAAGAACCATAATATTCCGGTCATGAATGTGGCCTATGATGGACAGGGCGCGACGAATATCCTGACGAGGCTTGAGGCATTTATGTACCAGGTAAAAGACCAGTTCCAGGGCAGGCAAAATGAGTAATTCTGTTTTGGAAATCTCTCTCATTGTAATTCTGATTATTTTAAACGGTATTTTTTCAGCCGGGGAAACGGCGATTATTTCTTTGAGAAAAAGCAAAATCAAGGAACTGACGAAAGAAAGAAAAGATGAGAAGGCAGAAAAGCTTATGCGCATGAAGGAGAATCCCGAAGGATTTCTTTCAGCGGTGCAAATCGGGATTACCCTTTTTGGGACACTTGCTTCAGCAATCGCCGGTACGCTTGCCGTTCAATATCTGATGCCTTTGTTCATGAAGATTAACCTTCTCAAGCCTTTCGCGGAAACTATTGCGCTTGGTATTGTTGTCGTTGTTCTCACCTATCTATTTCTTGTTTTTGGAGAGCTTATTCCCAAACATATCGGTTTGAGCAACAAAGAGAGGGTTTCCATTTTCATCGTGCCCTTTTTTGATTTTGTTTCCCGTTTCTTCTTCTTGTTTGTAAATATTCTTTCTTATAGCACCGCTTTTTTTATGAAAGGAATCAAGCTGAAACACGGGGAAGAACATGTGGGAGAAGGAGAGATCAAGATATTGCTTGAAGAAGGCAGGCGAAAAGGGGTGTTCGACCGTACCGAAGAAGAACTGATTCATGGTGTTTTTGAATTTGCAGACCGGTCTGTCAAGGAGATCATGGTCCCCAGGCCGAATGTCTATGCCATTGATTTTGAGGATAACAAAGATAAAGTACTTGATTACATCATTGAAAACGAATTTTCACGTTACCCCGTTTACAAAGACAGCTTTGATAATATTGTTGGAGTTGTTTATCACAAAGAGATTACAAAACATATTTGGCGGGACAAAGATCCTTTTAAATTAGAGAAGATACTCAAAAAACCATTCTTTGTTCCGGAGACAATGGAAATCAGCATCCTTCTCAAGGAGATGCAGAAAACGCGACAACACCTCGCAATTGTTGTCGACGAATACGGCACCACGGTTGGGATTGTTACCCTTGAGGATATTATGGAAGAAATCTTCGGTGAGATTATGGATGAGACTGATATCGAAGACAAGATTGAACGGCTCCGTGACGGTACATATATTATTGATTCATCGTATTCCATACGGGATCTGAATGAACGGTTACAGATCGACATACCCGAATCGACCGATTACGAAACGCTTGGCGGATTTATTTTAACGCAATTGCAAGGCATGCCCAGAGGCGGAGAGATTATTTTTCATGGCCCCTATAAATTCACTGTTGTGGGCATCGCGAGGAGAAGGATCACAAAGATCAAATTTGAAAAGAAAAACTGATACCATGCCGCCTTCATTTGTCNGTTATGCCCGCGAGAAATACACCGGTCAGAATAAATAGTGAAGCGAACATAATGGATAATTTGAACCATATTCCGGCGTGCCCGAACTCTTCCCGCGTAGACTTTCGATACTTTCCCAACAGTTCCCAGTGGAAGAAAAATCCTGTCATAAGCCTCCATGCGGGGAATAGTTGCCTCTTGTACATGTATATTCGCATAAAAAAATCAGATACAGCGAAGCCTATCCCGCACAGCAAAGCACAAGCAATGAGAATATTGACAATGATATCAACTGTATTCATAAACTGAATGCTTTTGTAAAATGTTCACAGATGAATATAGATATATATAATTAAACATCAGAATGTAAAAATTGTTCGCGACAGAGAAGAGAGCGTTTCTATCTTCGAACGTTCAGTTTCTAGCCCTTTCTTCCCCATGATTGCCTTTGTGTAGATCTTTCCCTGTTCAACGCCAGGTTGATCAAAAGCGTTGACCTCATAAAGGAAGCCAAGATAGACAATGACCATTTCAAAAAGTGAAAAGAGGGCGCCCAGCGTGTAACAGTTGATTTCATCTACTTCAAACGTAAGATTCGGTGTCCCCGCGTCGATGAGCGAAAGGCCGGTGCCTTGAAACTCGGCGAAAAAAAGTTCCTTCATATCTTTTCCGGCCAGGTAAGACACATCGTCGAGATAGGGGAAACTGTCGGGGATAAGTCTTTTATCCTGTGCCGAGTAGAAAAACATAACGCACTTGTCTTTCGGGCCATCAACATAGAGCTGAAGTTGAGAATGCTGGTCAGTTACACCCATTGACTTTGTGGGTGTGGGCCCGTAGCCGCCTTTGCCAAGACTTTCGCTCTCAAGCTGTCTGAACCAATCGGCAAATCCGGAGAGCCTTTCACAGTAAGGCATGATCACATGGATATACTTACCTGTTTTGTCCATGCCGTAAAGTATAGCGGCAAGGATAAAGGCCATGTTATCCATCCCGGTGTTTTTCTTTATGCAGATAAACATCTCCCGGGCTCCATTCATGATAGTATCGATGGGAATATCCATTATGAGAGCAGGGAAGAGGCCAACAGGGGTAAGGACAGAAAAGCGTCCGCCTACACCGTCGGGCACGTTGAGCGTACGGTAGCCTTCTTTTTTCGCTATCTTGTTGAGGATGCCTTTTTCATTATCGGTGATCAGTATAATCTGCTCCTGAAAGCCGCTGACTTTCTTTTTCATCAGTTTTTTAAAAACCATGAACTGTGAAATCGTCTCAGGAGTTTCACCTGATTTGCTGATAACGACGAGAAGTGTTTTGTCTATTTCCGGTTTTACAATCTCGATAATAGCGTTTATTTTATGAGGATCGATATTATCGACGATGAAATAACGTGGTTTTTTACCGCGTATTTTTTTGTCGTAGTTGTGAAAAGGATGAAGTAATGCATTAAAGATTGTCTCTGTGCCGAGTGCAGAGCCGCCGATTCCAAGGAGAACGATATTATCAATACCTTTATGCCTGATGGTTTTTGCAAACGATTTCATCTCTGTAAACTGAAACCGCGTTTCGGGAAGCTCCATAAAAGGATAGGGCGCCTCTATAAGCTTTTTGTTATATGTATCGAGAGCCGTAATGTATGTGTTCAGAACGTTCCGGTCGAGCCCGTGAGGGCCGATTCTATCGGAAAAAACATTGCTTATATCCAGTGTTATTGACATCGTCTATTCCCCCTCTCACGAAAATATCAGCCAATCGCTAAAATACAAGTTACGATTACCGATAGCCGGATACAATGCGTAAAGTTGTTCGCTTTGCAGTAAGTATTTATGAATGCTTTTCCTCAAAGATCCCCATGTTTCTGAATTTCTCGTATCGTTTCTGTTTCACTGTTTCGGCGGGCATCGCCATGAGTTCTTTCAGGTTCTGATCGAGGATTTTCCCGGTGTTGTTGAATGTCTGTTTCCAATCTCTATGAGCGCCACCGAAGGGTTCCTCAATAATTTTATCAACGACCTTCAGCTCAAGTAAATCATACGAAATCAGTTTCAGCGCATCGGCCGCAAGCGCAGGCCCCTTCACGTCGTTTCTCCAGAGAATTGACGCGCACCCTTCGGGAGAGATGACGGCGTAATTTGCGTTCTCGAGCATCAATATTCTGTTGCCGACGCCTATCGCGAGGGCGCCCCCGCTTCCGCCTTCTCCGATAACAATGGAGATTATGGGAACGCCGAGGGAAAACATGAGATAGATACTCGAGGCGATTGCTTCTGCCTGTCCCCTTTCTTCAGCGCCAACTCCGGGATACGCGCCTGCGGTGTCAATAAATGTGATGATGGGCTTACCCCACCGTGCCGCCATTTCCATAATCCGCATTGATTTTCTGTACCCATCCGGGTTTGCCATACCAAAGTTACGGTAAGCCATCTCGCGCACGTCCTTGCCTTTCTGATGACCCACAACGGCAACACTCGTCCCGTTGTAACGGGCGAATCCGGCGACAATGGCGGGATCATCCTTGAATTTCCTGTCTCCGTGCAGTTCCACAAAATCCGTGAAAAGATTATGGATATAATCAAGGGTATGAGGCCTGTTGAGATGTCTGGAAAGCTGCAGCCTCTGCCAGCTTGTAAGATCGCCATAAATTTCCTTTTCCAGTTTGGCAATCCTTTTTGTGAGATATTCAGTCTCCCTCGCGTAATGGGGATCGTGAGTGTCATAAAATCGTTCTATTTCGTGCACTCGTCTTTCGAGCGGCTCCAGTTTTTTCTCGAAATCAAGATAATGTCTCATCTATCACCTCTACCTCTATGCCGTTCGTGAAATGCTTCAAAAGCAGGTCTTTTTTCTTATAGTCAATTTTCACGTTAGGCAATTTTAATGATTGTTTTTCTCCGTTAAGTTGAAATTCCAGAATGACAGCAGCGTTTCCTCTCATGCTGTTAAAAATGTCCCTTAATTTCTTCAGATCGTTTTTTGTGAATAATTCGCATCTCACTTTTATCTTAACGGTCTTTCCAAGTTCCTGGGTCAGGCTATCCAAAAGAGAGACTGTTTTTGCCTTTATCTTCGGATTTCCATCCTCTGTCTTTTCAAGTGATCCCGAAATCATAATGGGTTTGTTGCTTTTGATTGTCATGAATTCTCTGGCGAAAAGATCGGGGAACACAATGATTTCTATGATGCCCTTTGTGTCTTCCAGAGTCAGATAGGCCATCCTGTCACCGCGTTTTGTCGTAATTTCTTTCGAGGTACTGACAATACCCGCGATAGTAACATCTTCCGCTGTATCAGTTTCTTTCAGATTTTGACTATCGTATGGAGTAATTTGCCTTATCAGATGTTCGTAAGGTTTGAGAGGGTGCTTGCTGAAATAGAACCCGAGTGATTCCTTCTCGCCGTTTAAAATTTCGTCATGAGAGAGTTCCTCCATGTCTGGTATTTCAAAAGTAGCCGTCGACTCAACAGAAGTACCAAACATGTCCATCTGAAAGAGGCCGTTCTTATTTTCCTTTTTTGTGAATTTGTCCGATTTTTCCTGGATGAGATTGAGAATCTGAGAACGTTTGAGACCCAGGGAATCAAAACAACCGCCTTTGGCCAGGCTTTCAAGCACTTTTTTGTTCGCTTTCCGGGAATCCACGGTATTCATGAAGTGGGCAAAGGAGTTAAATTCGCCGATCTCGTCGCGGACCTGAAGGATGTTATCTATGGCGGCATCACCGACATTCTTGACCCCGGAGAGACCGAAACGTATCTTGTTCTCTATAATGGCAAATTCCTTGGCGCTCTTATTGATGTCAGGCGGCAGAATCTCAATACCCGCGTCGCGGCATTCGGTGATATATTTGATCATCTTGTCCGTATCGTTCACTTCGTTTGTGAGCATAGCGGCAAAGTAGTGGACAGGGTAGTGTGCTTTAAGATAAGCGGTCTGGTAAGCGATGAGACCGTAGGCGGTGCTGTGAGATTTATTGAAACCGTATTCACCGAAACGGACAATAACGTCATAGATTTTCTCCGCCACAGGACGCGAGACACCGTTTAGCTTAGCGCCTTCAATGAATTGTGTTCTATATTTGTTCAGTTCTTCCGGTATTTTTTTGCTCATCGCTTTTCTCAGGATATCGGCATCCTTCAAAGAGAAATTTGCCAGGACACGGGCGATCTTCATGATCTGTTCCTGATAGATAATAACGCCGTAGGTATCTTTCAGAATATCCTCAAGAAGCGGTGTTTCATATGTCACCTTATCGGGGTTATTTTTCCGTTCAGTGAATTCTTTTACCATACCACTGTTCAATGGGCCCGGTCGGTAAAGGGCTATGAGGGGCATGATATCGTCAAATTTAGAGGGTTTCAATTTCATGAGAAGGTCTTTCATGCCGCTGCTCTCAAGTTGAAAGACCCCTGAAGTATCACCCGAGGAGAGAAGCGTAAATTTTCTATGCCGCGATCCACTGAAACGATCAGTTTGGCGATTTTATCTACTTCCGCGTATGGCATACCGAGGGCGCGGCCGACATCTCTCACCGCCGCTTTTGATTTCATCGTTCCGAAGGTGATGATCTGGGCCACGTTGTCTTTGCCGTATTTCTCGGTTACATAACGGATGACCTCGTCCCGTTTATTTCTGCAAAAGTCGACGTCGATATCAGGCATGCTGATACGTTCCGGGTTGAGGAACCGCTCAAAGGTGAGGTCATACTTAATTGGATCGATATCGGTAATTCCCAGGCAGTAGGCAATGAGACTTCCTGCAGCGGAGCCTCGACCGGGACCAACAGGAATATTATGGGTCTTAGCGTAATTGATAAAATCGGCAACGATGAGGAAATAGCCGGCAAACCCCGTTTTCTTGATGACGCCAATTTCGTAATCAAGTCGTTCCCTGTATGTTCTCAGGAGGTTTTCACCGAATTCACTGTACAGTAAACGGATTGCAGGAAGCCTGTGTTGAAAACCGTCACGCGCGAGCCCCTCAAAATAATCGTTGAGGGCCGTACCGTCAGGAGCTTTGAATTCAGGAAAATGATAGGTGTCGGTATCGATGGTAAGGTCGCACCGTTCAGCGATCCGGACAGTATTGGAAAGCGCTTCGGGGTAGCCTGAGAATGCGATGTCAATTTCGTCGGGTGATTTGAAATAGAAGTGATCGCTTGAAAAGCTCATGCGGTCTTTGTCGTTCATGGTTTTCCCCGTCTGGATACAGAGCAGAAGCTCATGGGCTTTTGCCTCTTCTCGCAGGAGATAATGGCAGTCATTCGTGGCTACAATGGGTATGTTGTAATGACGGGAAAGGCCGATAAGCGCTTCATTGATGGTTTTCTGCTCGGTGATGCCGTTGTCCTGAAGTTCAAAATAGAGCCTGTCGCCGAAGATGGAATAATATTCTTCAACAAGAGCATTCACGTGAGCGTTATCGTATTTGAGGATTGCGTTGGGTATCTCCCCTTTGAGACAGGCTGTCAGGCAGATAAGTCCTTCGTTATATTGTCTGAGTATTTCTTTATCTATACGGGGCACATAATAGAAGCCTTCCGTGTGCGCCAGGCTGATGAGTTTCAGGAGATTTTTATATCCCTGATGGTTCATGGCGAGGAGAACCAGATGATACGCGTTATCTTCGCCTTTCACCTTTTTCTGGTCGAAACGGGATTTTGGTGCCAGGTATGCTTCGCAGCCGATGATCGGCTTTACACCCGCTTTTCGCGCGTCGAAATAGAAATCAACAGCGCCAAACATGTTGCCGTGATCTGTAATAGCGCATGCGTTCATGTTAAATGATTTGGCGAGATTAAAAAGACGGTCTGAACGGATAGCGCCGTCAAGAAGACTGTATTGGGTGTGGACATGGAGATGGACAAAGTCTTTCATGAATCCTCATTCCCATTCAATGGTACTTGGCGGTTTCGATGAGATGTCGTAAACAACCCTGTTAACGCCGTGTACCTCATTGATGATCCTCCTTGCCGTTATATCAAGTGTGTCGTAGGGAATACGGGACCAGTTGGCGGTCATGGCATCTTCGCTCTCGACAACGCGCAAAGCGATGACATTGGCGTATGTCCGTTCGTCGCCCATGACACCCACTGTGTTAACCGGTATGAGGATGGCAAAGGACTGCCAGATGTGTTTGAATTTAGGGTTTCGTTCCACTTCTGATGGCTTTTGATTGTCGCTGATGGTCCTTTATGAGAGACGCTTTCAATAACATCGGGGTAGAGGGTTCCCTGCGCGAGGAAACGAACGTTGCCGATGGCGCGCGCTTCTTCCTCGAATATTTCTATAAAGAGTCTGCCGATAATCTTCCTTTTCTTTTCCGGGTCTCTCACATTTTTCAGAGCTTTCAGAAATGTTTCTTCAGCGTCAACATATTTCAGGTTCATGTGGAGCCTGTCTTTGAAAATTTCAAGGACTTCCTTTGCTTCATTTTTCCGGAGAACGCCATTATTGACAAATACACAGCGAAGCCTGTTGCCGATTGCCTTATGAATGAGGGCCGCAACGACAGATGAATCAACGCCGCCTGAAAGGGCGCAGACGACAATTTCGTTACCCGCTTCCTCCCGTATCTTCTCCGTTGCCATTTCAATAAATGATTTCGGTGAAAAGAGTCCCTTTATTCCGCATATCCTGTAGAGGAAATTTTTAAGAATCCTTTTCCCTTTCGGGGTATGATGAACTTCGGGATGAAACTGCACTCCGTATATTTTTCTTTTTGTGTCCGCCACGGACGCGCAGGGTGAGTTGTCGGAATGGGCGAGGACGGTAAAGCCTTTCGGTATTTTCAATACCTTGTCCTGATGGCTCATCCACACGATATCACCATCTTTTATACCATCTAAAAAGATATCCTGTTTGTCGATGAATATATGAGCTTTGCCGTATTCTCTTTTTGTTGATTTTTCAACCCTGCCGCCGAAAAGGAGTGTTGTTAGTTGGAGTCCGTAGCAGATGCCGAGGATGGGGATACCAATATCATATATCTCCCTTGCGCAGATTGGAGCGTTTTTATCATTGACACTTTTCGGACCGCCTGAAAGGATAATCCCTTTCGGTTTCAGAGAAATAATTTTCTTTATATCAATATTAAAGGGGTAAATTTCGCAGTAAACCCCGAGTTCTCTCGTTTTGCGCGCGATGAGCTGCGTATACTGGGAGCCGAAGTCGAGTATAAGAACAAGTTCCTTATGGTAGTCTCTGCCGGCGCTCATAATTTTCATTCAATCCTGTAGTTCGGCGCTTCTTTCGTGATGATGACATCGTGAACGTGGCTTTCGCGGAGGGCTGCGGGAGTAATACGCATAAATGAGGCATTTTTCTGGAGTTCGGCGATCGTCTTCGCGCCGGCGTATCCCATACCCGCTTTAAGGCCGCCCACGAGCTGATTGATGGAGATCGACAGCGAACCCCTGTAAGGGACCCTGCCTTCGATGCCTTCCGGAACGATCTTGGATTCTATCTCATTTTCAGGGATACAGTAGCGGTCACGTGTTTTTCCCTCTTTCATCGCTTCCAGGGAGCCCATACCGCGGTAGACTTTGTAGGTTCTTCCCTGATAAAGGACCATTTCGCCCGGTGTTTCATCAGCGCCGGCGAAGAGATTTCCAATCATGACCGTATCCGCTCCAGCCGCGATGGCCTTTGTAATGTCACCGGAAAACTTGATGCCGCCGTCAGCGATAATAGGGATATCCTTGCTCTTCGCCACCTTTGCGGCTTCCATGATTGCCGTTATCTGAGGCACTCCCACGCCGGCCACGATCCGTGTCGTGCAGATCGATCCGGGCCCGACCCCGATCTTTACTGCGTCACAGCCCGCTTTAATGAGGGCTTCACAACCTTCTTTTGTTGCTACATTCCCGGCGATAAGTTCAATGTTTTTGAATGTTTTTTTTATGTCTTTTATGGATTCTATGACGTTTTTTGAATGTCCGTGGGCGGTATCGATAATGATGACATCACATCCGGCCTTCAGCAAAGCTTCAACCCGTTGATTTCTATCGGCGCTGACTCCGACGGCCGCGCCTACGTGGAGCCTGCCGAGGCTGTCTTTGGAGGAATGGGGATATTTCCGCATCTTCTCGATATCTTTTATGGTAATGAGCCCTTTGAGATTAAAATCCCTGTCAACAACGAGGAGTTTTTCTATCTTATGTCTGTGAAGGATTTTCTTCGATTCCTCGAGACTGATGCCTTCCTTGACGGTGACGAGGTTTTCCTTCGTCATGACATTCTCTACTTTTTCTTCAAGATTTGTTTCAAATCGCAGGTCTCTGTTGGTTATGATGCCGACGAGTTTCTTTCCTTTTGTTACCGGTATGCCGGAGATATGGTATTTTGCCATCAGATCCAGTGTATCTTTAATCTTCTGATCAGGAGAAATAATAATGGGGTCGACGATCATGCCGCTTTCTGATTTTTTTACCTTCTCAACTTCCTGTGCCTGCTCTGTTATGCCCATATTTCTATGGATTATACCAATGCCGCCTTCCTGTGCAAGGCAGATTGCTGTTTTGGACTCTGTTACCGTGTCCATGGCAGCGCTGAGAATGGGGATGTGCAGCCGAATTGAACGAGTAAGGGGAGCGGACACATCAACATCAGCGGGCATGATCTTGCTGAAAGCAGGAGCCAGCAGGACATCGTCAAAGGTAAGCCCTTCCTGGAAATTGCGTGGACCTTTTTCCGGCATTTTTCACCTCATTTTTATAAATTGTACAGCTCTTTGTTGGTTCTTTATATATAGTTTCATATATTTTTTTACCATTAAACCGGATTGCTACAATGAAATGCCCATGAAAAAAAATAGTACCTGTCTTCTTTTCCGTTTCATATATACTGTATGCATGAATACTTTCCATAAGGAAGCATCTATACACAAATGGTTTGCCATTTTATA
>JAEAME010000713.1_pt1 | contig 30233 bp, 22 predicted proteins | sample 8958731 | NCBI WGS metagenome assembly JAEAME01 (sample SAMN16933194, study PRJNA681113) | bioreactor sludge metagenome | isolation source: anerobic bioreactor sludge (Control) | place: India:Bengaluru | collected 2018-10-24
TTGTTATGCCAAAGAAAACACCAGAAATACCATCGGCGTCGCTGGCCGACATCGCCTTCCTGTTGTTGATCTTCTTCATGGTGACCACCACCATGGACGTGGACAGCGGGCTGGAACGGCGGTTGCCGCCCCTGGCACCCGATGTTGAAAACAAGGACACCCCTCCGATCAAGGAACGGAATGTCTTTATTGTTTTGGTCAATAAAGACAACATGTTGCTGGTGGAGGGCGAGTGGATGCAGGTTGGCGAATTGCGCGATGCGGCCAAGGAGTTCATGTCCAATCCCGGCAACTCCGAAGCCCTGCCGGAAAAAGAGATCAAGGAGATCCCCTTTTTCGGACCCATGGAGGTGACCAAGGGGGTGATATCGCTCCAGAATGACCTGGGAACCCAGTACGGAACCTACCTTGCGGTTCAGAACGAATTGGTGGGCGCCATCAACGACCTGAGAAACGAAACGGCAATGGCCAAGTTCAACAAAAAGTACGACCAGTTGCCCAAAGAGGAACAGGAAGCCATCAAGGAGCTGATCCCGCAGCGTATTTCAGAGGCCGAACCCAAAAGAGTAGGAGGAAATTGAGATGAGCAGATTCAGAAAATCCGGAAAGAAGGAAACCCCCCCGATTTCTACCGCCTCGCTGCCCGACATCGTCTTCATGCTTCTTTTCTTCTTCATGGTGACCACCACCATGCGCGAAGTAACCCTGAAAGTACGCCAGACCCTTCCCCATGCCACGGAGCTTACCAAGCTGGAGAAGAAATCGCTGGTGAGCTACATTTACGTGGGGGTGCCCCATGCACAGTATCAAAGGGTTTATGGCAGCGAACCCCGCGTCCAGCTGAACGACCAGTTTGCCGAAGTCAACGACATCGTCGACTACATCGTGGTTGAGCGGCAGGCCAGGGATGAAGCCGAAATCCCCCAGATGGTGACTTCGCTGAAGATCGACGAGTACACCAAAATGAAGATCGTACAGGACATCAAGCAGGAGTTGCGGCGCGCTTCGGCCCTGCACATCAACTATTCGGCCCGTAAAAGGGTGGAGAAACTCTGAAAAGGCCCGGCTGAACCTTCCTGTTTTGATGGATGGGTACAGCCGGCTTGAGATACCGTTTCGGTTCTGCCCGGCCAAATGGGTGGACTTGCGGTTGTAATAAGAAACAAGTTGTAAATGAAGGAGGTTGTCCCGCAGGGACAACCTCCTTTTCTTTAAACCCCCGGCGGAGCTGCTGAAACAGCGTCCTGCAGGGTTACGATCCGGCCGCCGGCCTGACGGCGATGCTCAGTTCGGCCAATTGTTCCTGCGGGAGGGGTGACGGGGCATCGTTCATCATATCCCTGCCCGCGTTGTTTTTCGGGAAGGCAATCACGTCGCGGATGGAATCAAGGCCGGCAAAAAGAGAGACCATCCGGTCGAATCCGAAGGCGATGCCTGCATGAGGAGGTGCCCCGTACCGGAAGGCATTCATCAGGAATCCGAATTGCATTTCAGCCTGATCAGGTGTGAATCCCAGCACTTTGAACATGGCCGACTGCAGTGCCGGGTCGTGGATCCTGACCGACCCACCCCCGATTTCCACGCCGTTGATCACCAGGTCGTAGGCATTGGCTCTCACCTGCCCCGGGTTGCTTTCCAGCAGGGGGATGTCTTCGGGTTTGGGAGAGGTGAAGGGATGGTGCATGGCCGACCAGCGCCTGGCTTCATCATCCCATTCCAGCAGGGGGAAATCGACCACCCAGAGAGGCCGGAAGCTTTCTTTGGCACGCAATCCCAGCCGGTTTCCCATCTCCAGCCGCAGCTGGCCCAGGGCGTTCCTGGTTTTACAGACATCTCCCGACAGGAGCAGGATCAGGTCGCCGGTTGAGGCCCTGAAATGAAAGGCGATATCTTTCAGCTCCTCTTCGTTGAAATATTTGTCGATCGACGACCGCAGGCTTCCGTCGCTGTTCAGTTTTATCCACACCAGTCCCCGGGCGCCGATCTGGGGCCTTTTCACCCATTCGGTCAGCTCATCCAGCTGTTTGCGGCTGTATCCGGCGCACCCTTCCACGCAGATCCCTCCGGTATAGGCAGCGCCGTCAAACACGGGAAAGCCTTTGCCCCTGACATTTTCAGAGACATCGGCCAATGGCATCCCGAACCGCAGGTCGGGTTTGTCAGAACCATACAGGGCCAGGGCTTCGCTGTAGGGCATCCGGGGGAAACTCCCCGTTTCCACGCCTTTCACCTCCCTGAAAAGCTGCCGGGTAAGGCCTTCGAAGGTGTTCAGCACATCCTCCTGCTCCACGAACGACATTTCGCAGTCGATCTGTGTGAATTCGGGCTGGCGGTCGGAGCGCAGGTCTTCGTCGCGGAAGCATTTCACAATCTGGAAATATTTATCGAAGCCGGCGACCATCAGCAGCTGTTTCAGGATCTGGGGCGACTGGGGCAGGGCGTAAAACTCACCCGGGTTCATGCGCGAGGGAACCACGAAGTCACGGGCCCCCTCCGGGGTGGAGCGGATCAGAACGGGGGTTTCCACCTCGATGAATCCCTGTGCGGAAAGCCAGGTGCGGGCCGATTGGGCCATCTGCGCCCGAAGCATCAGGTTTTGCTGAAGTACAGGCCGTCGCAGGTCGAGATAGCGGTATTTCATCCGCAGGTCGTCGCCTCCGTCCGAATCGTTCTGGATGGTAAAGGGAGGCAGGGCGGCGGCGCTCAACACCCGCAGTGCGGAAAGCGTCACTTCCACGTCGCCGGTGGGCAGGTTGCGGTTTTTGTTCGACCGTTCCCGCACGGTTCCCCTGACCTGGACCACAGATTCCCTTCCCAGCCGCGATGCCTGTTCCCGGATCTCCCCGGGGGTGTTTCCGTCGGTCACCAGTTGGGTGATCCCGTAGCGGTCGCGCAGATCGATGAAGAGCATGCCTCCCAGGTCGCGGACCCGCTGCACCCAGCCCGCCAGGGTCGCCTCGCCGCCGCAATGGCCGAGCCTCAGTTCTCCGCATGTATGTGTCCTGTACATAGATTCCTTTTGTTTGACAGGTTGCGAAAATAGCCAATTTTATGCAATTTTGAGCCGGCAGCCTGTGGATTTGGGCGCCGGCCAAAAAAAAGGAGATGAAGCCGTACGATGATTCCTGCTATATGAAAAAGGCGCTGGCAGAAGCCAGGACCGCCTTTTCGCTGGGTGAGGTGCCGGTGGGGGCCGTCGTGGTGTCGGCGGGCCGGGTGGTGGCCCGGGCCCACAACCTGACGGAAAGACTGAACGACGTGACCGCCCATGCCGAAATGCAGGCCATCACGGCGGCAGCCAACCTGCTGGGCGGCAAGTATCTGGACCAGTGTACCGTTTATGTGACGGTAGAACCCTGCGCCATGTGCGCTGCGGCCCTCGGATGGGCACAGGCCGGCCGCCTCGTGTACGGGGCTTCCGATAACAAAAAGGGATACACCCTGCACGCCCCGGGAGTCCTTCATCCCAAAACCGCCGTGACCGGCGGCATCCTCGAAGAGGAATGCGCCACCCTCATGAAAGAGTTTTTCCGGCTCCGGCGCTGACCCTTCCCCTCCGGGGATCGGCTTGCCACTCTTGGTGGGAGCTGGTCACCCCCGGTGTTTTTCTTCCGGAGGCTGACGATTCCTCCCTATGCGTCCTGCGCCTTGCGACGAAGGAGTTGTTTTGGCCGCCAGCCTGTCCTGCCGGCTTCACCCCCCTGCCGCAGGCCGGATGGTGACCGTGCGGCTTCCCCGTCCGGCGGCATCGAAAGCCTTCAGCTTCACCTCACCACCGGCGGCCACCGGTTCCGACCAGAGGGCTGCCGCGCGGGTGGGCTCCGTGCCGTCAAGGGTGTACCGGATCTCCAACCCCGGGTATTCACTGTTGGCCTTCAGCATCCCCCCTTCGAGGAGCGCTCCGGGCGGCGGTACCCTGTAGCGGAAACCTCCGGACAGGAAAGCCAACCGGGGCAGCTCACGCTGACCCAGAAGGTTGGCAAACCGGTTCCATTCCTTTTCCGTCAGCTGCCTCCGCCTTGCACGATGGGTTTCCTTTTCCCAGGAACCCGCCTGGCTCCAGGCTCTTTCTGCCAGCCCCGCCAGCTTGGGCAACGCGTAATACTCCAGCATCCCGTCGCCCCGGATGGTCTCCGCCCATAACTGGGCCTGCAACCCGATCAGGTTCTTTTCCGCCCCGGGCCGGAGCCTTTCCATCCCCGCATATTCCTCCTCCGGGTTGATCTCCCTGCCCATGCTGCTCCGGAGGTTGGTGGTAAACGAATTGTACGGGGCAAACTCCCAGGCATCCCGCACATCGCAGAAACCCGCCCAGTAGAGTCCCGGCTCTTCCGGCTCCCGGGTGTAGGCCAGGTCAAAATAATAGCGCGAAACATTGCACAGCACCACGGGATAGCCGGCATTGGCCAGCCGGTAGGAGAGATCGGCCCACCTCCCCTGGTCGTTCCATGCCCAGGCAATAACCCCTTTTCCGGCAAACTCCGGATTGGGACGGTATTCCCCCCTCTCATCCCTGAGGAGGGCCACCTCTTCCCATCCTCCGGTCTGCAGTTTTTTGCCGGACAGGATCTGCACGACCCTTTGCAGGAAATAGCTTTGCAGGTTCCGGGGATCCCCGGTTTCCGGCAGCGAAGCCAGCAATTCACGGCACAGCGGAGAGTCCGTCCAGGCTCCCCCGGGTACCTCGTCGCCGCCGGTATGGATAAGCTCCAGCGGCACCCCTGCTTCGGCATACATCCCGATCAGCTCGTTGGCCACCGTTTCGTAGAACCGGTATACCGATTCGCGGGCCACGCACACCACGTTGTCGTCGTAATGCTGGGCGGAGCGGTAAACAGACCGGTCGTCAGGATCGATCAGCCTGTATTCGTTGGCTTTTTCTTCGTTCCCCTCCTCCATGTATTTCCGGTAGCGCTCTTCCATGGCCATGATGGCCGCCCTGGCATGGCCGGGAAAATTTATGGTTGGAATGATGCGGATGTGACGCTGCCAGGCGTAGCGCAGGATACCGATGAACTCTTCCCGGCTGTAAAAGCCGCTTCCCATGCTGCCGGCTGCATCGGGGAAGGGCCCCGACCCATAGGAGGGATGAAGCATGCCGGGTCCTTTTTTGCCGGTATGGCCTCGCCGGGAAGCCACTCCGGTCAATTCCGGCAAGGCCTGAATGGCGATTCGCCATCCCTCATCCTCCGACAACAGCAGTTGCAGGGTGTTCAGCTTGTAATAGGCCATCAGGTCTATCATTTTCCGGAGGGTTTCAGCCGTCTGGAAATTGCGTACGATGTCGATGTGAAGGCCGCGGTAGGGAAAACGGGGGGCATCCTCGATGGTAACCACCGGTATGCCGGAAACCGGTTGGCCGCTGCCTCCTCCCGGCGGTACCAGCGCCATAAGGCTCATTATTCCGTGAAATACGCCCGCCGCATCGCTGCCGGTAATTGTCACGGACCGGTTCTCCCTGACCACCAGCCGGTAGGCGCCGGCGGTCACCCCCCTGACCGTCATGGGTCTCAGCCCGAGATAAAGGGAGTTGGCTTTGGGTTCCGAAGCTTCTTTCGGGGTAAGACTCTCCCCGGCAAGGGCTCCCACCATCCCGGCCAGGTATGATGCTTCCTGCTCCAGCCCCTTTTCGTACAGCACCTCCGGGATATCGTCGAAAACTATCTTTTCCCCTGACAGTTTCACCGATACCGGAGTGGGCAGCAACAGCGGCAGCGAATCGGCCGGCAGCTTTCTAAGTCCGAGGTTGGCATGATAGCGCTCTGCCGGCGTGGGCAGCAGCTCCAGGTCGCCGCGGTGCCGTAAGGACTGCTCCGGGGCCGTGAAGGACCCGACGGTGAAATTCCCCGCCGGTGTGACAAAGGCTTCTTCCCCCTTTTTGTCATAAAAAACAAAATAGGCGCCCTGCGGGGCATCCGTCTCCTTGATCCACCAGGCATCCGCCTCGACGAGGATTTCCCGCTTTTCTCCCGGTTTCAGGAGAAAACCCTCCCGCGGAACCAGCTTGTACCAGTCGCCGCTGAGATGGATAACTCCGGCATTGCTGTCCGTCTTCCGGATCCCGCGCGGCGTCTGGTTGTAAAACAATGCCCAGTTTTTCTCATCCAGCGTCAGGCGGCTGAGGTTCTCAAGGGTGAACCGGGCCCTGACACCCGGCCCGGAGCCGATGTCGTTGCTGATCACCTCCCATTTCACCGCAAACCGGTCGCCCTCCGGCCAGGAGGCCTGGTTGCACGATAACAGAAAAAGCAGCATGAAACCCGGCCAATACGGAATTCTTATTCGCTTCATAATTGTATATTTGTTTGTCGGCCATCATGGCCAATCTAAAGATAGGATTATTTCAAACGCTAAGAAACCCGCCGGTATGAAAGAAAATGAACGTCTGATTTCGCTCGATGCCTTCCGCGGCTTCACCATTGCTGCCATGATCATGGTGAACAATCCCGGAAGCTGGAGCCAGGTGTATGCCCCCCTGCAGCACAAACCATGGCACGGTATTACTCCCACCGATCTCATCTTTCCCTTTTTCATCTTCATCGTTGGGGTTTCCGTTGTCCTGGCCTACACCAAAAGGCTGGAGGCCGGGCATCCCAAAAAGGAGATGTTCGGCAAGATCCTTTGGCGGTCGGTGAAGATTTTCGCCGTGGGGGTGTTGCTGGCCCTTTATTCCAAAGTCAACAGCAGCGACCTTGGGGGAGCTTATATCCTGTGGCTTCTGCCGGTACTGTTGCTGATGGGCATTTTTGTACTGCCGGAACAGCCGGCCCGAAACAGGTGGGTATCCGGGGGAGCGCTCTGGCTGCGCATCCTGGCCGTGGCCGGGGTAGCCGCCCTGGTTGTTTTCAAATTCCCGGATGTGCGCATCGCGGGTGTTTTGCAGCGGATCGCCCTGGTGTTTCTGGCCTGCGGCCTGCTGTTCCTGACCACCCGCTGGCAAACCCAGGCCTTCGTCGCAGGTGTGATCCTGGTGGCGTACTGGATCGTAATGACGTTCATTCCCACCCCCGGACAGGGCAGGGTCATGCTGGAACCCGGGGTTAACATGGCAGCCTGGATCGACACTTTTATGACCCCCGGGAAGCTGTACCACAAAACCTGGGACCCGGAGGGTTTCTTCAGCACCTTCCCCGCCATTGCCTCCGGAATCACCGGCATGCTGGCGGGAACACTGCTGGTCAGCGGCAAAAGCAGGGAGCAGAAAATCATCCGGCTGTTTACGGCGGGCTTTCTGGCAGCCACGGCAGGGGTGGTCTGGAACTGGCATTTTCCCCTGAACAAGCCCGTCTGGTCTAGCTCCTATGTACTGGCCACCTCCGGACTGGCCTCCATGACCCTTGCGGCAAGCCTCTTCCTGGTCGACCAACTCGGGTACCGGAAGGCTGCCAGACCCTGGGTGATCTTCGGCTCCAACGCCATATCGGTCTATGTTCTGGCGGGCCTTCTGGGCTACTGGTTTTACGGGGCCTCCCTCGGAAGTGCGCCCCTCAGGACCCACTTCATGAACCTGCTTACCGGCGCCGGTGCCGCACCGAAACTGGCAAGCCTGGTCTACGCCCTTCTGTACGTGGGGATCCTGTTTATTCCTGCGCTTCTGATGTACCGGAAGAAAATATTCGTCAAGCTGTAAATTAAACCTGCCGCTTCTGCTGTGCGCCAACCGAAATCACCGGAGCGAAGGGCTGATTTTCTGGCAGGCATGCGAAACGGGGTGGTGCGGGAAGGCAGGAAATCAGGTTCACAGTCCGGCCCCCGGGATGCCTCTGTCGTCGCATGGTCGCCCGGCGCGCCCGCTGAACCGGGCGTTTACCAGGGCTAAAGCCTGCCGTCAGGGGGTAAGGGGAGGCCGGCAGGGCAGGGCCCGGAAGCAGGGGCGTCAGTTTTCGGGGTTTACCGTGAATCCGGCCGTCCGTAGATCATCCCAGAAATCCGGATAGGACTTGGTTACCACTCCGGGATCGGCGATAAGAAGAGGTTGGCCGGTGAGGGCCAGGGGCGCGAAGGCCATGGCCATGCGGTGATCCAGGTAGGTTTCCACCACCGGCGTTAATCCGGCCGGCGTGGGTTCTTTTCTGCCGTCCCATTTCAGCTCTCCCTCCGCCGGCTCGGAAAGCCTGGCGCCGAATTTGGCAAGCTCTGCCGCGAGCGCCGAAACCCGGTTGGTCTCCTTGATCTTCAGGGTCTCCAGCCCTGAAAAGTGAAACGGAATGTTTTGCCCCACGCACAGCACTGCCATGGTCTGGGCCAGGTCGGGGTTTTCGTGGAATTTAAGAAAGACGCGGCTCGGCCTGTTCCCCCGGGTTTTAAGCAGCGTGATGCCGCGGGGGGTTTCCACGGTTTTGATACCGAATGCTTCGAACCAGTGAAAGAGGATTTCATCGCCCTGGAGTCCCGACAGCCGCAGGTTTTCAAGTTCCAGTTCGCCCGACGGGCAGAAGGCGAGTATTTCATACCAGTAGGAGGCGGCCGACCAGTCGGCCTCTACCGTAAAGGGCACCGGCCGGTAAGGTTGTTCCGGAACCCTGATTTCAGACACCGGTCCGGGTTTCAGCATGCAGCGGACCCCGGCCATTTCCATCAGCCGGAGGGTCATCCGGATGTAGGAAAAGGAGGTGACCCGGCGGGTGAGCCGCAGGGTGAGGCCTCCCGGCAGCGTGGGGGCGATCATCAGCAGGGCGGAGATAAACTGGCTGCTGACACTTCCATCCATTTCGACCGTCCCCCCGGAAAGAACCGATGCCCCGATTTTCAATGGCGGAAATCCCCGATTTTCGAGGTATTCGATGCGGGCGCCCAGCTGGTTGAGGGCTTCCACGAGGATTCCCACCGGACGCTGCTTCATCCTTTGCGAGCCGGTAAGTACATGTTCTTTGCCTGTCCGTGCCAGATAAGCCGTAAGAAACCGCATGGCGGTACCTGCGTGGCCGGCATCGACAAGTGGACCGCTGTGGCGGAAAGCCTCCTCCATGACGCGGGTATCATCGCCCGAAGAGAGATTCCCGATCGGCTGTCTGCTGCCTGCCAGGGCGGCAATGACCAGCAGCCGGTTGCTGATGCTCTTCGAGGAAGGCAAGGAAATGCGCACTGTCAATGGTCCGGGGGGGGCGGTGACTCTGCAACGGGAAAGTCCGGTATCCATGCGGGAGAAAGATTATAGGGTGCGCAGATAGTCGAGCGCCCTGAAAATATCGCTTTTGGAGCACTCCTGGTTGATGAGGCAGCGGCCGGTGGCAGCCAGCAGGGTGAAACGGATCCTGCCCGACTCGTTTTTCTTGTCGTGGAGCATCCTTTCGAAAAGCAATTCATAAGCCTTTTCTTCCAGGGGGGGCTCGCCGTACAGCTGCCTGATCCAGCGCGCATGCTCCTTGGTTTCCTTTTGCGGATAGCCTGTCCGCAGGGAGGACAGAAAAAGTTCGGCAACCATTCCCCAGGCCACGGCATAGCCGTGCTGCAGGCTTTGCCCCCTGCCAAGGGCCAGGCTTTCCAGAGCATGGCCGACCGTATGGCCGAAATTCAAAGCCTTGCGAATCCCTGTTTCACCGGGGTCGGCCTCGATGAAATGGCTTTTGACAGCCACCGACTCCGCAATCAGCGCTGTCAGGGTTTCTTCGTCATCCCGGCAGGCAGGGCCGCAGCTTTTCAAAGCTTCCAGATGGGCCGGACTGTGGATCAATCCGTGTTTGATCATTTCGGCGAAACCCGACAAAAAACCGGAGATGTCAAGGGTTCTGAGAAAGGCCGGACGGATGAGAACCGCCCGGGGAAGAGCAAAGGTGCCTATTTCGTTTTTCAGGCCGTTGTAGTTGAACCCTGTTTTTCCGCCCACCGAGGCGTCGACCTGCGCCAACAGGGTGGTGGGCAGGTTTATGAAACGGAGTCCGCGTTTAAAGGTGGAGGCGGCAAATCCTCCGAGGTCGGTCACCATGCCGCCGCCTACGTTGAGCAGCAAAGAGCTGCGGTCGGCACCCTCCCGGCCCAGAAAATCCCATACCGCGGTCACCGATTCCAGCTGCTTGTGCTCCTCGCCCGGCGGCAGCACCCAGCGGGGAAACCGCTCCCAAACCGGCTCCCTGTCCACCCACAGCCGGTTCACATTTTCGTCGGTGAGCAGGAATAACCTGCACCCGGAAAACTCCGAAAGACATTTTTCCAGGTCTGCGACCAAATTACGGGTGAAGAGGGGCGCACTGCCCGGGGCTCCCTGTGCCATGCTGCATTTCTTTGCGAAGTAAAGGTAATAACTTTTAGGAGGGAAAATTTTAGCCCGCCGGGGGCTGTTCATATTTCAGATTTTGATAACTTTAGCATTATGAACATCGATAATGCCGACCGCATAAAAAGAATCAAGGCCTTGTTCTACCCCGGGGCTGTGCTGATGGCCCTGGGCGCCCTGGTTTTCGTTCTCGCCGGGAAGGATCTGCCCGCTTTCCTGTGCGGCCTGGTCCTGGTGATCTGGTTCATGGTTTTCCAGATGGCCGGCTTTATGCGCATTCAGTTTGCCATTGCGGAGAATGTAATCACCCTGCGTTACTATCCCGCCGTCAAATTCGGCAGAAAAGAGTACCAAAGCATCGAGTTCCCCGCCGGCACCCTGCACGATGTGGTGGTGGAAAAGTCATTTTTCGGACTGGTGAGCGACCTTGTCCTGGTTGTCCGGACCCGGCGCGGCATCGCCGAATACCCTCCGGTAAGCCTTGCGGCGGTCAGCAAAAAGGAGCGTCAAAAGATGGAACAGGCACTCCGGGAACTCCTGCCTCATTGATGTGACCCTAAAACACCCCAAATATGTCGGACGACGCGCAACGCTTTCAGGTTGCCCTATCGCTCATTCCCGGTATCGGAGGCGTTCTGGCCCGCGCGCTGGTTAGCTATGCAGGCAGCGCTGAAGCGGTTTTCCGGGAGCGGCCGGCAGCCCTTACCCGCATCCCGGGAATCGGCGAAGTAATGGCCGGGCGCATCCGGGATCCCGGTATCCTTGCCAGGGCGGACGAGGAGCTCCTCTTCGCCCGCAAATACGGGATCCGGATCTTCTATTACCTCGACGCAGATTATCCCCGGCGGTTCGGCCCGTGTCAGGATGCCCCCGTGCTTTTCTACCTGAAGGGTCCCGTGGACCTGGATGCTTCCAAAATTATCAGCATTGTGGGCACACGGAGTGCTACCGATTACGGAAGGCAGGCATGCGACGACCTTCTTCTGGCGCTGGCGGGCCGGGGATACGACCTGGTGGTCGTCAGCGGCCTGGCCTACGGTGTCGATATCCAGGCGCACCGCTCCGCCCTGAAGTACGGGCTCCCCACGGTGGGTGTGCTGGGTCATGGCCTCGATACCCTCTATCCGGCCGCCCACGCCAGGGTGGCCCGGTCGATGGCCGAAAAGGGGGGGCTGCTGACCGACTTCCCAAGCCGCACGAAAATAGACCCTTCCAATTTCATACGCCGCAACCGGCTAATTGCCGGATTGAGCGACGCCACCATCGTCATCGAATCGGGGATCAAAGGAGGAGCCCTCATCACCGCCGATATTGCCTCCTCGTACGACCGCGATGTCTGCGCCTACCCGGGAAGGGCCTGCGACCCCTGTTCCCGCGGCTGCAACAGCCTTATAAAAAAGAACATTGCTGCCCTCATCGAAAATGCGGAGGACCTGGAATATGTGCTCGGATGGGAAGGACCCCCGAAAAAGGAGACCCCCGTGCAGCAGCAGCTTTTCGGCGACCTCGACGGTGAGGAACTGCAGGTGGCCGGATTCCTCAGGCAGGAGGGGGAATGCCATATCGACAGCATGGCGAATGCCCTCGGCCTGCCGGTGAAAAAACTCTCATCCCTTCTTCTGGAGCTCGAGTTCAAAGGGATGGTGGCTGCCCTCCCGGGCAATCTTTTCCGGCTCAGATGAAGGGGCTCCCTCCTGCGGATCCCGATTCCCGGCGCTAACCGGGGCATTGCGTTTCTTCAACCGGCGCGCTTTCCGCGCACGGCGCAGGAAAAGGACTGCCACGGGCGGGCAAGCCGGAAACTACTGCTAATGTGAAGCCCCATCATTCCAGTGGTTCCGGCAGCGTGCCTCGCTGCCATTTCCTCACGGCCGCCTCCGGAGAAGAGCCCCCGCCTGCTTGCATACCGCCGGACAGGGCATCGGCAACCTGAAAGAAAGCAGACGTTTCCTTTTCCGCCATGGGACAGGGGGTCAGCGGGTACTATTTCCAAGTATCTTTGCGAAATGGCAAAAAGTTTTGAAGAGCTGAAGGTATCCCTTCCGCTTATGAAGAATCTGGAGAAGGCGGGTTTCAGGGAGCCTACGCCTGTTCAGGAGCTGGCCATTCCGGTCATCAATTCGGGAGTGAACATGGTGGGGATTGCGCAGACAGGTACCGGCAAGACCGCGGCCTATCTGCTGCCGCTGGTCACCCGGCTGGGCAGGGAGCAGGCCAGGGATCCCCGGTGCATCATTCTTGTGCCCACCCGGGAGCTTGCAGTGCAGGTGGGGGAAGACATTGCATGGCTGGCGGCGGGAACGGGACTGCGGCATGCCGCAGTATTCGGGGGGGTGGGCTGGACCCGCCAGGCTGAAACGGTAGCACCCGGCGTCGACCTGGTGGCGGCAACGCCCGGACGCCTTTGGGATCTCTACCAGGCCAACGCCCTGTCGCTCCGGAAAGTCAGGTACCTGGTGATCGACGAGGCCGACCGGATGCTCGACATGGGATTCCTCCCCCAGCTCCGCCAGCTTCTGGAGATCATACCCCCGAAACGCCAGAACCTCCTCTTCAGCGCCACCTTTGACGAAAAGGTGGCCCGGATGGCCGAAGAATTCCTCGACCATTTTGAAATGGTGGAGGTTTCCCCCCAGGCCACCCCTGCCGAACTGATAACCCAGCTGGTATACAAGGTCCCGAATTACCAGACCAAGCTGAACCTGCTGGCTCGTCTGCTGGAGGATGAAGCCCTTTTCAGCCGGGTGATCCTGTTTGTCAGAACCAAGGCGGCTGCCGATGATGTGTACAGAGCCATCCGGCGTAAGACCGAAGGCACGAAGCGGATCATGCATTCCGACAAGGGGCAGACCTCCCGGCTGAATGCCATCCAGGCTTTTAAAAACGGGGAGGTAAGGATTCTGATCACCACCGATTTGTCGGCCCGCGGACTCGATGCAAGCCTGGTCAGCCATGTCATCAATTTTGACATTCCCCCCCATTATGAGGATTACATCCACCGGATCGGAAGGACTGCCCGGGCGGGCAACCAGGGAACAGCGGTCACCCTGGTTTCTCCCGATGAACAATGGCATCTCGAACGGATTGAAGCATTGATCCGGATGAAGATCCCCGTGGCGGAAATTCCACAGGGAGTGGATGTTACGGAAACCGCCTTTGAAGAGCGGCAGCGCCAGAGAAGGGAGATAGACCGACAGCGCAAAATCGACGATCCCACTTTCCAGGGGGCTTTTCATGAGAAAAAAAGAAAACCGGCCCTACTGCCCGCCGCCCACCGCCGTAAAAAGGGCGGTAATCCCCCGGGACGCAAGAGCGGCCGGCGCTGACGGCCGTTGCAATCCATCACAGGGTTTGTACATATGCCACAGGGCTGGAATTGCTATCTCCGGATAGCAATTTGAGGGTTTCAAAGGGCAGGGGTCGCTAATTTCCGGCACGAAGCGCGAGCCCGATGGCATCGAGGATTTCCCCTTTTTCGCGGTGTATTTCGCGGTATAGGGCGGGCTTTGACTGCTTGATCCGAAGCCAGCGGAATCTGCCGGCGGTTTTCCGCAGGAGGATGTGCCAGAACCAGGCGAATTTGCCGGCAAAGGGAAGGGCGGCCAGGAAGAATATTCCAGCGATCCAACCTGGCAGCAGGGGGGAAAAGGCTGCCGTTTCCAGGAGATAAAAGAGCGGGAAAAACAGGATGCCGGCAGCGAAGGTAAAGGTGCTTCTGAAGATCTCTTTTTTCACCTTCTTTTTAACGATCCGGTCGAGGAGAAAAAAGGGAGCTGCGTTGAACAGAAATCCGAAGGCGAAGAGGGGTGCCGTAAACAGCAGGAGCAGCAGACGGAGCAGCAGTTTCAACGGTTTCTCCTCTGTGGTGTCAACCAGCCAGTTGCGGATGCCGAGCGACCGGGTCCTGGCGATAAACTGTTTGCCCCTGGCGGCGAGTTGTCCGGCTTGTTGCGGATCTGCGGCCTCCAACCTGCCCAGGGCCCCCATGGTTTCCTGGTCGGTGAGCAGGCGGTTGTACAGGGTTTCGGATATTCCCTTTTCCCGGAGCAGCGGTTTGGAGGCTATTTCGCGGAGCGCCTCTAACCCTTCGTAATGATTGGATTCGTCGAAATTCAGGGTCAGGGGAAGGATAGCCCGGTAGAGATCGTTTCGCAGGGCAAGGATGGCCTGCAGTTCATTCTCGCGGTACAGCGGGTAATAGCGTGCTACCTCCAGCGGTTTGCCGAAAATGATCAGCAGCCTGCGGCCATATTCCTGGTAGCGGTCGAAATAGATCCCCACCGGCACGATCCGGATGTCGAGGGTAAAGCCGCTTTTCTCCCCGGCCAGGAATACGATCCGGGGGATACCCTTTTTATGGGGAAGCATCCGCCGGTTTTCGGAATGGGCGGCTTCGGGGTAGAGGCCGATGGCGTGGTTCCGGCCGAGCTCTTCGGCAGCTGTGGCAAAGGTCTCGTCATTGCGGTGCAGGTTTTCCTTTCCGTCGCGGATCCGGTATACCGGAATGATTTTCAGAAACCGGAGAAAAGGGCGGGCAAGGGCTGATTTGAACAGATCGGCCCGTCCGAGCCATACTACCTGGTGGCGCACCGTGTTGACGATGGCCAGGTCGTCGTTCAGGGCATTCGGATGGTTGGGGGCGTAAACGACCGGTTTCCCGCGGGGGATGTTTTCCCTGCCCGCCACTTCGATCTTCCGGTGGAAAAGCCACCAGGCGAAGGCTACATATCCTCTGAACAACCAGTATACCGGCGACCAATTTCCGACCATTCCCCTATTTTTTGAGAAGTGCTTTTCTGATTCTGCGGTGCAGGTCGGTATTGTCCATGATTCCGGTGAACTGCTCCGCGCCCGGTCCGTAGGCAAAAAGAGGCACCATCACGGCGGTGTGCCCGGTGGTGGTATAGCCGGCTTTGACCATGCCGGTGGAAAGGTCGCCTCCGCTGATGCTCACCCCGCCGGTTTCGTGGTCGGCGGTGACGATTACCAGCGTTTTGCCGTCGTCGGCGGCGAATCGGAGGACTTCCCCGACGGTCCGGTCAAAGTCGAGCATTTCCTCCACCAGGTAGACGATGCTGTTCTGGTGCCCGGCCCAATCGATCTGCGACCCTTCAACCATCGCAAAGAAGCCTTTTTTGTTTGCCGAAAGGATCTGAAGGGCGGTGCGGGTGGCTACTTCGAGCATGTCTCCCCGTTTGGCCGCCCTTTCGTTGTGTTCCAGCGCGGTAAGCCCGGCCAGTTTCCCCGAGCGGATGGCGGCGATTTCATCCATATCCTGCAACACCTGGTATCCTTTGTTCCGGAGCTCATTCACCAGGTTGCGGCCATCCTGGCGGTCGGCAAAATGCTTGTAACCGCCTCCGATGAAAACGTCAAGGTCGCTTTTCAGGAAATCGGCGGCGATGGCTTCGTAGGTACTGCGTCTTCCCTGGTGCGCCACAAAGGCGGCAGGAGTGGCGTGGGTGATCGCCGAGGTGGATACCAGTCCGGTGGAAAGCCCTTTTTCTTCAGCCTCTTCCAGCAGGGTTTTCAAAGGTCGTTCTTCCGTGTCGACCGAAAGGGCACCGTTTTTGGTTTTTTCCCCTGTGGCAAAGGCGGTGGCGGCGGCAGCCGAATCGGTGATATAATCGCTTGCCGAATTGGTTTTCACAAATCCGATGTGCTTGAAGTTCTCAAGGAAGAGACGACCTCCGTTGGCCGTCAAACCGGCGAAAACATGCGAAACCCCCATTCCGTCGCCAATCATCAGGATCACGTTCCGGGGTCTCTTCGACCTGAATTTTGCCGGATAGTTTTCCACCTGGTAAGGGGTTTTCCCGTAGTACACCTCCGACCTCTTGTTTTCATAAACCTCCTTGTAGGTTTCCTGTGCTGCCGCCGGGAGGGTCAGACCCCCGGCAAGCAGGATGCATGCGAAAATCCTGAATCTTCTGTTCATTTCTGAATTGAATTGCACCCGGCTTCTCCCAAGGGGCCTGACTTCCGTTGATCTTCCCCTGCGGGCTATCCGGTTTAACCGCCGGGACTGCCGGCCGGAGTCTTGTTTAGAACCGGTAAAAATAAGAAAAATCCGGAATACCCGCGGGGTATCCTTAATCTTTGGTTTTTTTCCCGAATCCGGGGTCGATGGTCAGCAGGGAGGTGGCCGCCAGGGGGACGATGCTGCAGATCATCACCCATAGGAAGAAATGGCGGTAACCCAGGAGTTCCTGAAGCCATCCGGCGAACATGCCGGGGACCATCATGCCCAGGGCCATGAAGGCGGTGCAGATGGCATAGTGGGAGGTTTTAAACTCACCCATGGCGTAATAGATGAGGTACATCATGTAGGCGGTGAAGCCGAATCCGTAGCCAAACTGTTCGAGGGCCACGCAGACGTTGATGATGAGGAGGCTGTCGGGCATGGCATAGGCCAGGTAGAGGAAGGTGGCGGCGGTAAGGATCATGCTCAGGGCCATGGGCCAGAGCCATTTTTTGAGTCCTCCGCGGGCTGCGACGATGCCCCCGATGATGCCTCCGATGGTGAGGCTGATGATTCCCACGGTGCCGTACACCAATCCCACCTCACCGGTGGTGAGCCCGAGGCCGCCTGCGTCTGCGGGGTCGAGCAGGAAGGGGGTGACCAGTTTCAGAAGCTGGGCTTCGGCGAAACGGTAGGAAAGCATGAAAAAGATCCCGGCGGCCACCTGTTTTTTACGGAAAAAGGTGGCAAAGGCGGCCGCAAATCCCTTCAGGATATTGGATACGGTGGCTTCTGCTGCCGGCTTGTCGGAAGCGGGGCGCGGCAGGACAAAGCGGTGGTATACGAAGAACGCGAGGAACAGACCGGCCATGATGAAAAAAGTGATGGACCAGGCAAGGGGTATGTTGCCCGAACTGCCCTTCAGGGAGGCGGTGGTGGGGCTGTTCAGCTTGGGATCGGCTTCGATGACCAGCCAGGCCGGCTGGTTCCAGTTTTCTGCAGTGAAAGTGAAGCGGTCGTGGCCGGCGATGGAGATGCTCCGGTCGCCCTTGTCAAAGCTGAAAACCAGGATGCGCGATTCTCCCTTTTCCGGGGGTTGGCTGAGGCGAAGCTGCACCAGCGCCAGGGTACCTCTGTGGGCGTTTTCTGCCGGGGTCTCCCTTTTCTCTCCGAAGTGGTTGCGGATCCAGTTACCCAGGGGGTGTGACACCCGGTCCGACCACCAGGAATGACCTTCCGCGTCTGTCCGGGCAGCTCCGCCGGCCGGACGCGGTACAAAGCCGTAGGCCTGGTTCTGCTCAGCTGCAAACGCCAGGATTTTTCCTGCGCTGTCGGCCGGAAGGGCACCGGTGTTCATGGTTACCGCAGCAGGCCAGGCGGCGAAGAGCGCTTCCCCCTCCCGGCTGCTTTTGACTGCCTGTTGGTCCACGGCGGTCACCAGTTCCGCAGCATTGCCGGGTGTCGCCTCAATGTCGAGCCTTACCGGCTCCAGTCCGGTTTCCGATTCCAGAAACCCCGCCAGAATGATCAGCACCCCCTGGCCCATGATGGAGGCGATCCGGTAAAAGGTACTCCGTATGCCTACGTAAAAGGCTTGCTGATGGGTGTCGAGCGCCAGCATGTAAAAGCCGTCGGCAGCAATATCATGGGTTGCGGAGCTGAAGGCCACCAGCCAGAATACCGAAAGGGTAGCCCGGAAGAAAAAGGGCGCCGGTATGAAAAAGGCAACCCCTGCCAGGCCGGCTCCTATCAGGAGCTGCATGGCCAGGATCCAGGCCCGTTTGGTTTTGAAAATATCCACGAAAGGACTCCAGAAGGGTTTGATCACCCAGGGCAGGTACAGCCAACTCGTGTAGAGGGCTATGTCGGTGTTGGAAATGCCCAGCCGTTTGTACATGATGACTGAGATGGTCATGACGGCAATGTAAGGGATGCCTTCGGCGAAGTAAAGGGTGGGGATCCAGGCCCAGGGGTTGCGGGTGGAAGGTCGGTTCAGTTCCATGTTCATCGGTTTATCCTGCGGTTGTCAGGGTTGTTGGTTTTTACTCCCCGGGCTGCCGGTTTTATGGCCGGTGGCCGGGGAGGCGGCCGTGCTGCTGCGGCTTCCCCGGCTTTCGAGCCAGGAAAAATACCAGCACAGGGAGGCGGTTCCGTCCATGGTGGGCTCGTTCGAGGTGTAATCGCCGGGGTCGTCATGGTAGGTGGCTATTCCGTTCTGGAATGGCTGGTAGGGATCGTCGTACAGCAGAACGTTGCCAATCTGGTTTTTAAAGATGTGCCGGTATACGGGACCGTCGACCAGTCCTCCGGTGGTGGTCCGGCCGGTCAGGATGGTCAGGGAGGAATGGGGAAGGAGCGGGGAGTCGCCGCCGGAGGGAAGGCCGCAAATCATGGAGGTACCCCAGGGATTGCATCCCAGAAGCCAGTCGCGCAGCGATGCTTCCAATTCATCGAAGGAGAGGTCTCCGGTGATCTCCCGGTAGATGCGTGCCTGGGTTACCGCTGCCGCCACCAGGTTGTTGGAACACCAGATGAAAGGCACCCCCGTCCGGAAGGGATCCCCGCTTCCGTTTTTGCGCAGCGCTTCCAGTCCGGCTTTCAGATAGCCGGTGAACCGGCGCTGCAGGGCGGAATCGCCCGAAGTGGCCACAAGGGGATGGCCGTAGTTCAGAAAAGGGTAGAACTGGTAATGGCGGGCGTTGTGGAGGGCCATCCAGGGGGTGACCGGTTCGGCATCGCCCCAGAAGGCCGCCTCCTGCAGGTAGCGGTTTTCTCCGGTGAGCCGGTAAAGCTCTGCGGCTGCCAGTTCCATGTCGTCCACCCAGTTGTCCTCTTCATAGAAATAGGGCGACAGATAGCAGGCGGTCTGGGTGGCCCCCGGATCGGAACACCCGTATTGGTATGCTTCGGTTGCTTTTTGGCGGAGCAGCCTTGCCAGGAATGGGTCGGTTTTCTCGAGGACCTTTGCTCCCAGGGCAAAGGCGGAGGCCAGTTTCCCCGCTACAGAGGCGACGCCCGTGGTCCGGTTTTTATGCCGCGAGAGTCCCTGGGGTTTGCCGGTGACATAATAAACCGGCCGGTGAAGTCCTTTGCCGTACGATACCGTGTCGCAGGCCGGCAGCCTGAATCCCCGGTGGTCCCGGTCATCGGCAACCTGGTTGTAGATCTCCCCCGGGGCGGGGTTCATTTTCAGCAGCCACCGGAGTCCCCAGAGGGCCTCGTCGAGAACGTCGGGGAGGTGGTTGCTTCCCGGCAGGCCGTTGCTCTGGTGCTGATCGCCCCAGGCCCCGGGATGGTCGTGCCAAGCCCGCAGCAACTGGTAGGTGGCATGGGCCGAGGTGGCCGTGTACTGAAGGTAGTCGGAGGCATCGTGCCAGCCGCCTGTTGCATCAACGACCTCCCCGCTGCGGGTGGGATGGTCGGCAAGATACCCGTCGTGCCGGTGACATGAATCACCGTAGAAGGGATTGAAGCCGCACCGCTGCTGGCGCATGTACTCAAGCAACAGGGAGGCGATGCCATCGTACACCCCGGGCCCGACGCGGAACGCCGGCGAAGAGCTTTTCCCGCAGCGCAGGAGATAGCTGCCGGGGGTTTGCAGGGCCGAGAAATCCAATCTGGCCGCCGATGCCATGCCCCAGACCGTCCCTTCTTCCCACCAGGCTTTTCCCCTGAACACCGTTTTCCCGGTTGAGGAATCCACCACCCGGAAGGTGCGGCTTCCGGCCCCGGCCTCCGACAGCAGCAACGCCACCTTGGTGGCGACGGGCTGATAGCCCAGCTGGTTGATGCGTATCCAGGAACGGCCCCCGGGCGGTGCAGCCATGGCTGAAAACCAGCCAGTGAGAATCCACATCATAAAGAGGATTCCCGTTCGCACAGGCTGGCCGCTGCCCCGAAAGGCATCACCGGGCATACAGTTTCCTGATCTGGACATTGGTGAAATAGTGGTTCAGAATCTCCCGGTATTCGTATCCTTTTTCGCCCATCACCGCAGCTCCGATCTGGCAAAGCCCCACCCCGTGGCCCCAGCCGGCGCCGTGCAGGGTGATGGTGCCGGGAAGGCCCTCCTGCAGGTCGTGGTATTGCACCACGAAAGCTGAACTTTTCAGGTGGGTGGGAGAGAGCCATTTGCGGATCTCCAGCTCCTTGCCAACCACCAGGGTTCTGAGGCTCCCTTCGATGCGGAGCCTCACAATCCTGCCCGAACTGCCCCTTTGGAGCGGCTCAAGCCGGATAATTTCCCCGAAGTCGATGCCCGACCGTTGCCTTATCAGGCGGGATAGCTCCTGCCGGGAATAGGTGACCCGCCAACGGTAAAAATCACGGGTTTTCTGGTCGTACCCCGGAAGGACCTGCGCAAGGGTTTTCCGGCTGACGGTATTGCAGAAAGCAGGGGGCGACCCAAGGATCCAGGCACCCGCTTCGCTTTCAACGGTGAGATCCCGGGCAGGCTTCCGCCCCGTGGGCTCGGTGTCTTCAATGGCCGTAAGACAGGCTTTGGGCTCCGGCTCCCATACATTCTCAAAACATTCGGTGACCCCCCCGCAGCACTTTGAAAAACGGGCGTCGCAGATCTCCTCCCCGCAGGTCAGAACCTCCCCGGTTGTCGATTCCACCGCCTCCAGGGCCTGCGAGGAGATGATCCGGGTGATGCCCTGGTAACGCTGGCAATGGTCGTCGGCGCATACGTCAAAGTTCAGGTGGTCTTCACGGTCGTACCACCGGGTGATCTCTCCGGGTTCCTCGCGGCTGGTCCGGTACTGACTGCCCGACTCCCTGATCCTTTTGTTTTTTTCCAGCTGGGCCAGCAGCCAGCTGCGCGAAATCACCGCATGGGCCTTCAGCAACCCCGGGGAGCCGGTGGCGCTCATCTCGCTCGATATCACGCTTTTCAGGTAGTCCTCCAGATGAACGGTGTTGATAACCCTAATATTCCCCATCTCGGGAATAAACCGGATTCCTCCCGTGAACCGCTGGTCCTCCTTTTGCTCCCAGTGAAACTGAATCCCGATGGTGACCTCCTTCAGCAAAAAGGAGTTGGTGCGGAACAGGGGCAGCAGTACGATCTCATCCTCGGCAATGATCAGCACATCCTTCCCTTCGAGGATCATTTTTCCGTTGTTCATCCGGATGGAATAGCTTCCCTGTTCCAGGTTGGTGCTTCCGGAATGATAGCCGGTATCCAGGTGGAAACCGACCGGATTTCCGGCCATGATCCCCACATGCAGGATGGGTTGTTTCTTCATTCGGGTTGTTGCTTTGGTCGCTGGTACAACTGCTAAAGTAAGCAAAAAAAAGCAAATCCGCACCTTGCAAAGGATGTGGGGAGCAAGGCCCGGCATTTGTCTGTCTGCCCAAGTGAAAAGGACAGGGCGCTTCGAATGACAAAATATGCAATGCTCTGTGCGAAAGGAAATTCGGAGGAGAAACGCGCAGTAGGTTATGCGGGGTTGCAGAATCGGAGCGGGCCAGAAATCTATGAACGACCGAATCGCATCTTAATGAAGGGAGGATATCTCATTGAAATCTGCTGCTGTTGCAAATTTTCTCCTTCAGGAAGGCGAAATCCGCTTTCCCGGCTGTTACCTGATTGAAAATGCTGACCAGGTCCTCGTCACCGATCCTGCGGAAATCCTCCTCCCTGGGCAGAACAACCAGTCCGGCCAGTTCGACGGCTGCCGGGCTGACCAGCAGTTTCCGGGGCTCCTCGGCGAAATACTGCCAGGGGCGTTGCAGGGCGCGCGGAAACAACAGCACAAGCCAGCCGTCCCGGTCTGCCCAGCCCAGGAGATTGACCATGGGTTCTTCCCCCGGAGTGGTTTCGCAGAGGGTTACTGCGGTTTCCAGGGCGTCGGCCAGGATTTCCGCCTCCGTTGAGCGGAAGGCAAGAAACCTTCTCAGCCCGTCGTCGGCGGCGGAAACGGTAAAGCCGGGGCGGTGGACCAGGATCTCCCCATGAAGGTCCAATACCTTGTCGAGCTCCTCCCCGATGGGCAGTTGCCGTTTAACGGCCCCCTGAAAATGAAGATGGTCGGGGGCTGAAGCTCCGCATTGCGGACCGTTGTAAAAGAGGGTGAACCGGTCCAGGGCTTCGCAGAATTGCAGAAAGGCAGACACATTGCCCCTGATCTGCTGTGGGATGTGGGAAAGAGAGCTCAGGGTGAGATGGCAGGGGAAAATGGGATAGGGGTTGATAAGCAGTTCAAAATCGCCGGGCAGCGGGATTCCGGATTGCCGGAGGGGCCTGTTTTCCGGACAAAGAAAACAGGGACGGGCGCGGATGGCTCCGGCCGAGGTGTCGGCGGCCGACGAACGGATGCGGCCGGGATTGAACTGGCATTCGATGCGGAAAGCGCCGAACCGGAACCGCCGGGTTTCAACCCGGTTCAGGGCTCCGTAATTGGCCGACAAGAGTTCCCAGGTTTCCTTCTGCTGGGCGAGCAGCGAAAAGGCCCTTTCGGAGAGGGTGCCGGCGGGGCCGTACCTGCTCAGCTCTGCCAAGGTCAGATATCTTCTGTTTTCCATGTTCCGGTTTTATTTCCTGGGTTATGGGAGGCAGGGAACCAATCCTTTCCCCCTGCAAAGTCAAGCTCCTCCTCCGACTTTCGCATCGGCGGGTGTCAGTCTGCGGAAACCTCTCACAGCCTGACGGCCACCGGCGGGGAGGGGGGACTTTCGTTGTTGAAACGGTCGATGGCGGAGACCCTCACCTGGTAAGTCTTTTTTTTCTTCCCTGTTTTGACCAGTCCGAAAGAGGTGCCGGCGGTGATGCCGGCTATGAATCGGGGATTCCCGGAATCGAAGGGCATGCCCTGTTCGTTCAGGTAGACGATATAGCGGAGGGCTTCTCCGGAAGGCGTGGCGGTCGGTGCATCCCAGGTCACCTTCCGTCCCGGGGTGGAAAGGCCGGAGGGTGCGGCGGGCAGAGGCACCTCCGGCCGCCGGAAGGGTGGCGTCAATGCCGGGAAACGGTAAAAATGCCTTTTGAGGCTGTCCTGGAAACCCAGTAAATCGCCCCTGAAACGGGCGCTGCTGAAATAGACGCAGCCCGAGACATGGGGATAACGCCTGGCAATCCGCAGTTGTCCGGGCAGCTGGCCGGGATTCTTCCAGGCTGCCGACGACCCTTCCCGGATTACTTTGTAGGGCGCCAGTCCGATGTATAGCTGCCTCCCGCAGGCGTGGTCGTTCCACCATTTCACCAGGGTTTCATAATCGGCGGCGGGGTGACCTGTCTCAAAATACACCTGGGGGGTGACGTAATCGATCCATCCGTTGCGCAGCCATTTCAGGATATCGGCGTAAAGGTGATCGTAATTGGTCACCCCGGCGGTGGTGGCCGAACCTTCCGGATCGTCGGCCCGGTTCCGCCAGACACCAAAGGGGCTGATCCCGAATCTTACCCAGGGCTTGATAGCGCTGATGGAGTCGTGCACCATTTTGATCAGTATATCGACATTCTCCCGTCGCCAGGCCTCCTTTTCCTCCGGCCGGAAAGCCCTGTTGTAGCGGGCAAAAGACCTGTCGTCGGGGAAGGGCTCGCCGGTCGGGTAGGGGTAAAAATAATCGTCCATGTGAATGCCGTCGAGGTCGTATCTTCTGACCAGGTCGCACACCACGGAGGTGACATACTCGCGGGTGCCCGGAATGCCGGGGTCGAAATAGAGCTTGTCGCCATACCGGATCGCCCACTCGGGATGCGAAAAAATAAAATGGTTGCCGGCGAGGGGTTCGTCGGCATGCTGGGCGACACGGTAAGGATTCAGCCAGGCATGCAGTTCCATGTTGCGCTGGTGGCATTCTTCGATCCACAGGGCCAGCGGATCGTACCAGGGCCAGGGAAAGCGGCCCGGACTGCCGGTCAGGTAACGGGACCAGGGTTCCAGCGCCGAGGGGTAAAAAGCATCGGAGCAGGGCCTCACCTGGAGGATGATGGCGTTCATGCCCAGTTCCCGGTGCTGGTCGAGCAATGCCGTGATCTCCCGTTTCTGTTCTTTGACTTCCAATCCCGGCCTGGAAGGCCAGTCTATGTTGTTGACGGTGGCTACCCACACCCCCCTGAATTCGTGCTTCGGGCCGGCGGATTGGGCAGAAGCCGCCAAAGCGGCCCCCAGCAGGAACCCTGCGATCGCTGCCCTCCTCCCGGCGCCTGCTTTTCCTTGGTTGTTCATTGGTTGATCGGTTGTGAATTTGGCTTTCTGCGGCATGAATGGTTTTACCCGGTTAAATATAACGAATCAAAATTAATCCGGATCGTACGGCGGGATTATTCGTACGGTTCGAAAAACGGACCCAACAGCCCGGGTATTCCGGCAGCGGGGCTGTCCCTGTTTTTGCGGATGTGTGCACCTTCCAAACGGGCTTACCTGACCTGCCCCTTCAGGGCGAAACAACAGATTGCAGATTCCGGAAGTAATTTTTCACTTTTCGTTTTTCACTTTTCGTTTTTCGTTTTTTCTCTCCGCTCTACGCTAATTTTTCCGCTTTACGCTGTTTTTTCATTTAACAGCCCTGAGGGCCGGACAACCAGGGTTTTTGCCGGTGATGACCCCGGAGGATACTGTTTTTCAGGGTGGGGGTAATACAAAAGGGGAAGAATGATTACTTTCGGCCTTTCAACGGTTTATTATGGAAGGTTTTGACCCCTCAGGAATCAGGGTGGTGGGTTTTGATGCCGACGACACGCTGTGGGTGAATGAGCCCATCTACCGCGATACGGAGCGGCAGTTCTGCGAACTGCTGAAAGCCTATGCAGGAGCCGACGAAATCAACCGGCAGCTTTATCAGGTTGAAACCGGCAACCTGGAATTGTACGGGTACGGCAGCAAGGCATTTGTCCTTTCGCTGGTCGAAACGGCGCTCCAGGTTTCTGACGGGCGGGTCACGGCCCGTGAAATTGCCGGGATACTGGAGCTTGGCAAGGCGCAGATCAACGCCAGCAATCCGTTGCTGCCGGGGGTTCCCGACGTGTTGCTCAGGCTGTCGCACCATTTCCGCCTGATTGTCGCCACCAAGGGAGACCTGCTTGATCAGGAGCGGAAACTCCGGCGATCGGGAATTGCAGGCTGCTTTCACCATATAGAGATCATGAGCGACAAGCGGGAGGAGCATTACCGCCGGTTGCTCGATCATCTGGATATCCGTCCCGACGAGTTCCTTATGGTGGGCAACTCCCTCCGCTCGGATGTTTTACCTGTGATCAGGCTGGGAGGCTATGCCATTTATGTTCCTTATCCGGTAACCTGGCTGCATGAGGAGCTGGCACCCGGGGAGTTGCCGGGCGGCCATTTTCTTACGGTCAGCGAGCTGCCCGGGCTGTTGCCCCTTCTGCTGCCGGGTGAGGAGGGAAATCCCGCGGAACGGGGTTCAGCGGAACACGGAAAGCAGGCTGGTGCGGACGGGTAAGAATAACCACACAATTATAATAATCAGTATCGTGTTCACGAAAAGCGGCCGTTTTGAGTACCGGGAGCTGATGCCCGGGGTCCGGATGCGTCCCCTGGCAGCCGGCCAGGCAACCCTTTTGTGCGAATTTCTGCTGGCGAAAGGACATCGCCTGCCCCTTCACCGGCACCTTTTCGAACAGACCGGTTTTCTCATTTCTGGGAGACTGCGGTTCCGGATCGGAGAGGAATGGTTTGATGCAGTCGCAGGCGACAGCTGGTCCATCCCCGGGGAGGTGCTCCACGAGGTGGAGGTCGTCGAAGAGAGTCACCTCACCGAAGTTTTCAGCCCTGTCAGGCCTGATTATCTTCCCGAAGAGTGGAAATGACAGGGGCAGGACCGGATTGTGCGGTGAATGGCAGAAATGTTACCTTTGGGTCTCAGTAATGTCTTCTGCAGATGAGGCAACTGGAGTTTGACACCATTGTGGTGGGCAGCGGACTGGCAGGTCTGGCGGCTGCCTATCATTCATCGGCTTATGGCAGGGTGGCCATTGTCACCAAGTCGGAACTGGACACCAGCAATTCCTGGTTTGCCCAGGGGGGTATTGCCGCTGTTACAGCAGCGGATGACGCACCCGAAATTCATCTGCAGGATACCCTGGCTGCGGGAAGGGGTTTGTGCGACTACGATGCGGTGGAAGTTCTGGTGACGGAAGGGCGGGAACGGGTCCGGGAGCTGATAGAGGCGGGGATGCCTTTCGACCGCGATGCCGGGGGGAAAATCCTGTTGGGGCTGGAGGGGGGCCATACGCGCCGCCGGATTCTGCATGCGGGAGGCGATGCCACCGGCAGGGAGCTGACCCGGTTCCTGCTGCAGAAGGTGGTGGAAAAGGAAAACATATTTGCCTTTGAGTTTACGGCGGTGGTCAGGTTCCTGGTGCGCGACGGCTGTGTCTTCGGGGTGCAGGGGCTTGATTTTTTCACGGGTGAGAACCTTCTGTTCCGGGCGCGGGCGGTGATCATGGCCACGGGAGGCCTCTCGCGGGTCTACAGCCGGTCGACCAACCCCCACACCGCCACGGGCGACGGCATCGCACTGGCCTACCAGGCAGGAGCCCGGATCGCCGACCTGGAGTTCATACAGTTTCATCCCACCGCCCTTTACATGCCAGGCGATGACGCTTTCCTGATCAGCGAGGCGGTGCGCGGCGAAGGTGCCTGGCTGCTCAACAGCGGAGGCAAACGCTTTATGGAGGGGATTCACCCCATGGCTGAACTGGCCCCCCGCGATGTGGTAGCCTATTCCATTTTCCGCGAAATGCATCAGCGGGGCGACGACTGCGTCTACCTGTCGCTCAGCCACCTGAACGCCGGGAAAATCCAGTCCCGTTTCGGAACCATCGGACAGAAGCTCCGGGAATACGGGCTGGACATGACCCGCGACCGGATACCGGTGGCGCCGGCAGCCCATTACATGGTGGGAGGCATTCGGACCGGCCTTTACGGGGAAACCAACCTGCGGGGGCTTTTCGTATGCGGCGAAGCGGCATCGACCGGCGTAATGGGAGCCAACCGCCTGGCCAGCAACTCTCTGCTCGAATGCCTCGTCTACGGGAAACGGGCCAGCCAGAAAGCCTCCGAATTGATACCCCTGCAGTGCAAGGCTGAAAAAATGAAATCCTTTGCCGTATCTCCCGATTACGAAAACAGCTTCCTGGAACTAAAAAACGAAATCGCCGGATTGATGGCCACCAAACTGGGGATCATCCGTACCCGGCAAACCATGCTGGGCGCCCTGAACCGGCTGGAAGCGATTGCCGCCCGTTTCGGGGAGCACAAGTACGACTATAATCTATTGAAGATAAAGAATATAGCAGATATATGCCGTTTGATCGCCAGGGCGGCCATCACCCGCGAAGAGAGCCGGGGCGGCCATATCCGGCAGGATTTCCCCACCGAAGATCCCCGTTTCAGGGTTCATATCATTCAGCAGAAAGATATGCCGGTTTCTTTTGAACCGGTGAAGGACAAAACAGAGGGCTGACCCCTTTCCCGGGTGCGGCTCTTTCACCGCTCCGGAGAAACAGGCGTGGTGCGACCTTGGGCAGGCATGAAAGAAAACAGGTGGATGTAACATGTCAAGGAGGCTTTCAATGAGAATGAACCAGGAAGAACTTGCCGCAGCCCGTGTGCTGATCGGCATGGCCCTGCAGGAAGATGTCGGTACGGGCGATGTGACCACGGAGCTCCTCATTCCGGCGGCCCTGCGGAGGAATGCCTATATGTTTGCAAAAGAGGAGGGCGTGGCAGCCGGCATGGAGGTGGCGTCCATGGTCTTTGGCCTGCTAGATGACACCCTAGAATGGAACCCGGAAACAGAGGATGGAGCCACCTTCAAAAAAGGAGAAGTCCTGGTTCGCTTCTCGGCCGGCTACCGGGCTTTGCTCACCGGCGAGCGGACAGCCCTTAATTTTCTGCAACGCATGTCGGGGATCGCCACCGCGGCCCGACACTATTCCGGATTGCTGGAGGGGACCAGTGCCAGGATACTCGATACGCGAAAAACCCTGCCAGGCTTCCGGCTGCTCGACAAATACAGCGTCAGGGCGGGCGGCGGACTGAATCACCGGATGGGATTGTACGACATGGTCATGGTGAAAAACAACCATATCTCTGTTGCCGGAACCATCCGCAAAGCGGTGAGTTCCATCCGGAGGAACCTTACCGGAAACTTAAAGGTGGAAGTGGAAACCACTTCCCTGGAAGAGGTGAAAGAGGCGCTGGAGGCGGGCGCCGATATCATCATGCTCGACAACATGGACCTCCCCACCATGCGCAATGCGGTGCTGCTGATCGGCAAAACCGCCAAAACAGAGGCCTCCGGCAACATGACCCCGGAAAGGCTGCGGGAAGTCGCCCTTACCGGCGTCGACTACATATCGGCCGGCGCCCTGACCCATTCGGTACGGGCCCTCGATATCAGCATGCGGATTGAGGGAGATTAACGGAAAACGGACCCGCTGCTGCATTCCGGTTTTCATCTGCCGAAGGTGAATCTGTTTGGTAATCTTGCGCTTATTTTTTTGATAGAAAAGCAAAAAATCATTTCTTTGTGAAATAAAACAGCCTTGTTCGTCCTTCATTGGTTGAAATCCAACTGGTTTTCCCCTGGGGTTGTTTTTCCAATTTGCTTGATGTCAATATGTTGTATTTTTTGGCATGAGATTTGGTATTGAATGGGTGTTTGCGTGGAAACATGGTTCCACTTGATCCGGAAACCCGGAACGGCGGAGGCACAAACAGGCAGACCCCCGGAAGAGCAGCCGGAAAAACAAAATAGAGATGAGGATGGCAGGTATAAAAAAGAGAATAAGGAATACAACGATGAAATATCCATGCACCGAACAGGCATCAACCGGAATGATTCACCGCATGGGCAAACCATCTGTCTCATAGAATTTACCACAGCAACTAAATATTTTTAACAGATGAAAACAAGATTCTTTAAAACCGCAGCGCTGGCACTGATGGTTTTGGGGCTTACAGTCAACGGGTTTTCACAGAGGGTGATCAAAGGTACCGTTTACCGGGAAGGGAAGCCTGCAGGCGGGGTGACGGTGGAGGTCCACCGGGGCGCAGCCTCTTTTTATACCGGGTTTGACGGGCAATATGAGGTAAACACCGACGACAAGGCCAAATGGATCCGTTTCACCTATCTGGAGGAATCCAAGCGGGTGGACCTGACCCCGGAAACCGGCGATGAACTGGATTTCAGTTTTGACGGCAAGATACCCGAAAAGGTGGATGCCGACCTTGTGGGAGTCAACCTGAAGAGCCTGCAGGAATTGGTTGCCGCCAACGACCTCGATTTCATGAACAACCTTTCGATATACAACGAGTTCTACAAGCAGAAGGACTACAAGTCGGCCATGGAACCCTGGAGGAAGCTTTACATGATGTATCCGAAGTCGACCCTGAATGTATATATCCACGGGGCCAACATGTTTGAGCAGCTGATCGAGAATGCCCCTGACAAAGCCGGCAAGATGCAGTTTGTGGATTCGCTGATGAAGCTGTATGACCGCAGGATCCGCTTTTTCGACCAGAAGGGCTATGTGCTGGGCCGGAAAGGGACCGCCTGGCTGAAATACAACCTGCCCCCTGACGAGGATATGACCAGCGAGGAGCTTACCACGGTGTACCGGAAAGGATATGGATGGCTGCTCGAATCGGTGAAGGATCAGGGGAAGGAAACGGAAATTCCGGTGATAGTGCTGCTGATGCAGACCTCCAAGTCGCTGCTGGGTCTCGGCGCGCTTCCCAAGGAGGACGTGGTCAGGAATTATGATCTCGTGGCAGGATTGCTGAGTCAGAAGGAAAAGGACAAACCCGACACCGAAGGTTTGGCGGATGCGAAGAACGCGGTTGAAATGATCTTTGGCACTTCGGGGGCTGCCGACTGCGAATCGCTGGTACGGATCTATACTCCCCAGTTTGCAGAGAAATCGGGTGACCTGGATTTTCTGAAATCGATGCTGCGCCGTCTGGCCCGGGCCAAGTGCGACGACAGTCCGCTTTTCTTCGAGGCTTCCGAAAAGATGTACCAGCTGGATCCTTCGGCGGAGGCAGCCTTTAATATGGCCAGGATGTTCGTGAAAAAGGACGATTC
>JAEAME010000716.1_pt1 | contig 29999 bp, 37 predicted proteins | sample 8958731 | NCBI WGS metagenome assembly JAEAME01 (sample SAMN16933194, study PRJNA681113) | bioreactor sludge metagenome | isolation source: anerobic bioreactor sludge (Control) | place: India:Bengaluru | collected 2018-10-24
GGGATGGCGGGCCCGCTGGGATTTGAACCCAGGACCTCCGGCTCCGCAGGCCGGTGTCATAATCCGTACTAGACGACAGGCCCTCTTACGCAGAATACAACACGCGAATAATAAATACTTTGTAACAACTGACCTAAGAGCGACGAAAAAAGCAATGTCAAAATTGGAAACCTGAACTTAAAGGGAAAATAAAACGCCTTGTACCCTTATGAATTCAGATGCAGGATGTTTAAACACTATTCGGGGGGGCGTAGGTAGATGTTGAGCTGTCCCTTGGATACTTTGAGTTCAATACCTCTACCTGATAAAGCTTCCGCGCCTTCCTTAACAGCTGAAATTGCTAGGATGTTTACAAATGCCCTTTTTGCACCGAATAATTCCTTGGTTGCTTTATTATTCAATTCTACTTCTAAGTGAGTGACTTTCCATTCTTTTGGGTCCAAAATAACGTTTTTGACTTTACCTAAAACGAAATCTCCAGAAAACACCATTCTGCCTATGGTATCCAATAATTTTACCATTCTTATCACAAATTTTATTTGTGTATGATTTATTAATAAATGTTATTAATCCTAAATAATCATCCTTCACCAATAATAGTAATAAGGAAAAAGAATCATCTTAAACGCTCCCTATCTTTTATTTAGCACTCTCTCAAGCGCTGAGATGACGCTTTGTTTGCCCATAGCAAGAACGTATGGACCAAGTCGTGGACCCTGCGGTGCGCCCATCAGAATCTGATATAGCGCCTTGAAGAGGGCGCCGGGTTTTATGCCGTTGGCTTTTGCGGCGTTGAAGATGGCGTTTTGGATTTTGTCGGGGTCGTCTTCGGTTTTTAGGTTTGTGAGGAATTCTGTGATGGCTTTTTTCTCTTCAGCTGTCAATTCAACGTTGGTTTCTTTAATTTCTTCAAAGTCCCTTGTCCAGTTTAAGGCGTACTCGATGCGGTTCTGTAAGGGGGCGTCTATGACTTGATTCTTTTGTAGATAACCATAGCTTTGGAGTTTTTCGCCGACGTAGTCATTTATGCATTCTTTGGGTGCCATTTTGACTAAGAAAGCCATTAGGTTATAGGGCACGTGGATGCTTGGCTTTGTTGGTGGCTTCATTACATAGCAGTATTGGAATAATCCTTTGAGGCGAATGGCTTCTTTTTCGCCGACCTGTTTTTTGCCAAAATAAACATCCTCTAAGGAGTCGAGTTCGTTCATGTAGGCTGGGATATCTGAGACGTCTAGGGTGCGTGTGCCTACAAACCTCTTAAGCATGAGTAGCAGTAGCGACTGTGGTGAGCCATAGTTGAACCAGACCTGAGGAGTGAATACATTTCCTGCTGATTTACTGATTTTCTTTCCACCCTTATCGAGAAACATCTCATACCTTGCATGTGATGGTGGTTCAAAACAGAGAACTTCACGACAGATTCGGTCGTTGACGCGTACCGAATCTGCGATGTCTTTGCCGTAGGCTTCAAAGCGAATGTCTAGGGCTTTCCAGCGAGCTGCAAATTCGCTCTTCCAAGTCAGTTTACCTTGACCGCTTTTTATGTCCACTTCTCCTTCATGACTGCAGCCAGCTAATAATTTGCCTCGGATTTCTAGACCTTCGCATTTGTAGGTCACCTTGTCTGTTTTGGGATCAAACTTGTATGCTCTTGTGGTGTAGAGATGTCCGCATTTCTCGCAAACTGCAAAATACGGTAGGACTTCGGTGTAGGTTTCTTGTCCTACTTCTTGTTTGACTATTTCGCCTACCTTCTTTGCGTTAGTTAGAATGGTCCTGATTTCGTTTAGGAGTAAGCCTTTTTCATAGACTTCTTTGGCAGAGTAATACTTGTACTCAATACCGCATTTATCTAAAGCTTCGAGTAGAAGGCTGCTCATATGTTTGCCATAGCTTTCGTGACAACCAAATGGATCTGGAATAGTAGAGACAGAGTAACCGAGATATTTTCCCAAGTCTCTAGACATGTCCACAGGTAATCCGGCTGGGACTTTGCGTAGACCATCTTTGTCATCACAGAAGGCAACGAGTTCCGAGTTAAAGTTGAGGTTCTTTAGCGCCAAAGTTACTGAATAACTACGAGAAGCATCACCTAAGCTTCCAATATGTGGAAAACCTGAGGCACCCAAACCCATTTCTGTTCGGATTCTGCTTGTGTCTCTTTTGAGTGATTGTTCTCTCTCGATGACTTTCTTTGCCATCATGTCGTACCATGTGCCAAGACCGACAATTTCTTCGCTCATTCAGTTTGCCTTCTGCCAAATGACTATGCAGTGGTATAGAAAAATGTTTAGAGCAAAAAGGGCTCAGGAAACCTATTTCCGTTTTAATGTCGCTACGATTGATAGTGCGGCGATGACTAGTGGGATTAATAGAAAGTAGAGCTCGATTACTCTATTTTATTGCACGTAATGTTCTTACTTCTGAAGTTTTAAAACAATCGAGCTAGAACTTGGCAGAGGGTATATCGCCCTTTAAAACAATCCCTTTTGCGCCGTCAACTATCATCTGGTAACTGCTGCTTTTGTACTCATATTTAATGAACCATATCGGTGCATGCAGATAGACCATTTGCTTAAGTTCCACACTTGTTGTTGCTTCTATAACACGGTCCACATCTTGCTGAAGCAAGAAGCGATGATGTGCATCAATTTGCTGCTTAGCAAGTTCTGCTGCTTCATCACGGTCGATTTCACTGTTTAATAATTTGGCAAACCCCTCGATTTTTCGAAAGTCATATGGTATCTTGCCTGCTAACGGTATATCGTATTCTCGGGTTGGGAAGTCAGCAGCTTCACGTGCTAAAACCAGCCAGTTATACTCTTTCTGGATTTTTCCCTCTTTAACTATGGGTGGGGTGATGCGTTCGAAAATACCTTTGTATTGGGTTGTAGCTTCAAGTGACGCCACCCAAAATGGTAGGTAAACGAGGCTTTTTTCGGTAATTTTAGCTTTTTGTGCTAAATCGTTTGGCTTCATGAAGCCCGAGCGCATCCAATTACGCATTAATTCTTCTAACTGCTCAGGGCTATAGGTGTTATAAAGAATCGAGTGTTCGAAGTTGAAGGCTTTTCCTGTTTGAATTACTGTTGTGAAGCCGCAATATTTACAGGTTGCAATTATTTCCCCTGGCTTAAAATCAACTGGGCCACCGCAATGCGAGCAATGGATGTTTTGTGCCAAAGCCATTCTCATTAGACCTTCAATAGTTTCTCTCGTCTGAGAATTTCTCTAGCAACGATTACTCCTGAGGCTGATGCTTGGATGAGTCCGCGTGTGACTCCTGCGCCATCGCCGATTGTAAACATGTTTTGAATCTTGGTTTCTAAGGCGTTGTTAAGTTGTAAGTGGGAAGAGTAGAATTTGACTTCGACGCCATAGAGCAGGGTTTCTGGGGATGCGACTCCTGGGGAAATCTTGTCTAGAGCTTGGAGCATTTCACGGATATCAGCGAGGTATCGGTATGGTAAAACGAAGCTTAAATCTCCAGGGGTAGCGTTTTTGAGGGTAGGTACGAGGACGCTGTGGGAGAGTCTTTCGGGAGTGGAGCGTCTACCTCTTTCAAGGTCGCCTAATCTTTGCACCATTACTCCTCCGCTTAACAAGTTAGAAAGTCTGGCGATGTATTTGCCGTAGGCGATTGGTTCTTTGAATGGCTCTGTGAATTGTGTGCTGACGAGGATGGCAAAGTTGGTGTTGGGTGTTTTTGTTTCTGCTTGGCTGCCGCCGTTGACAGTTAAGACGCCGTCGTAGGATTCAGTTGTAACTTCACCATGAGGGGAAACACAGAAGGTTCTCACTTGGTCGTCAAAGGATCTTGAGAAGTAAACTAGTTTCGGTTCATAGAGGACTTTGGTGAGGTTTTCCATAACCGAAGCTAACAGCTCGACTCGTACGCCGATGTCGACGGGGTTGTTGACGGTTTTTAGGCCTCGGATTTGGGCTTCTGTTTGGAGCCATTCAGCGCCTCCTCTGCCTGGGGCGATGATTACGTATTTGCCCATGATTTTTTCGCCGCCAACTGTTTCAACGCCTTGGATGAGATGGTTTTCAGCTATGAGTCCTTTAACTTCTGTTCGGGGTAAAAATGTAATTTTTCCTTCAAGGTACTTGCGCATCCGTTGCAGGGTTTCAAGGCATTTGTCAGTACCCATATGGCGGACTTGCTGCTTGATAAGTTTAAGGCCGGCTAGTGAGGCTTTGCGTTCGATTTCGTCTACTTCTGTGTTTTCGGTGCCATACACTTGTTCGCTGGCGCCGAATTTTAAGTAGATGTCATCGCAATATTTCACTAGTTCTTTTAATTCATTGTTTGATACGTATTGGTTTAGCCAACCGCCTACTTCTGTAGATAGAGTGAGTTTACCGTCACTGTACGCGCCTGCTCCTCCCCAACCTGAGAGAACTGAGCATGGTTCGCAGTGGACGCACTCGAAGCCTCGTTTGCTGGGGCATTTGCGTTTGTCGATGTCTGCGCCTCTATCGATTACTAGTACGTTGAGGTTTGTTTTTTCGGTTAGCTCTAATGCTGAGAAGATGCCGGCAGGGCCTGCGCCAACGATAATTACATCGTATTTCAATGACCTTTCTCCCTCTGGAACCTTGAATTAATTACAACAGGTCGCATATATTGTTAGCTACGCAACGTAAACTGGAAGACTATTACTCTTTGGCTATTACTGTTAGAGCGAGAAATCTTAGTACGCCGTCTTTTGTGTTTTTGAATTGATGTTGCTCGTTTGAGGCAATAGAAATTAAATCGCCTCTTTCGATTGCGTCCTCTTTTTCTCCATCAAAAATTACTCCTTCCCCCTCAATGACCAGTACTTTGTGTTCTGAAGAGTGTTTATGTAGCGGACTGTAGCCGTGTGGTTTCATTTCAAAGAGTTTTATGTCAAATTGTCGGCTATCCCATTGTGTGGTGTGCAATTGTTTCACGGTTGTTTTTACACAACAAGTTTCAGGGTTTTCAGCTATCTTTGTGTACTTGTATATTTTCATATTATCTGTCCTTTTAGTGAAATCAAAGATTTAATATGTATATTTTTGAGATATATCTAATAAATATTTAATACTGCAAATCAACCATAGACAATGGAAGCAAAAATGAGCGAAAACACAGACCGCTACAGTATTGATGAATTACTCAGCGACTTCTCACGCTTCTATATACTTACAATACTCTACGAGGGCCCAGCGCACGGGTACAGAATAATCAGCCAATTCAAAAAGCGAATTAAAAAAGAGATCAGCCCCAGCCTAGTGTACCCTTTTCTACAACAATTAGAAGATAAGGGATTAGTAAAGTATACAATAGAACCCGTCGGCGAGAAAGAACGAAAGATTTTCGAGTTAACCGCTGAGGGCAGGGGTCTTTGTACTGGGTTGTTTAAGCGTTTCGCTGATCTTGTGTCCATAGCAATCGCGCCAAGTCTAGATGTGTGTGCCCACTGCGGCTGCAAGGTCTACGAAGGAGCATATCGAGAAGTTATAGATGGCAAAGAAATGGCCTTCTGTTGTATGCACTGTGCCCGTTCGTATAAAGAATGTAAAAAGCCAGCTAACCAGGCAGAGTAACTTTTCTGGGGGATATGGCTTTGAAATCTGATTTTATCCGAGTAGCAGATACTTCGGAACTAAAAGCGGGAAAAACAAAAAAAGTTACAATAGATGGTATAGCCGTTCTTCTTGTCAATGTTGAGGACATATGCTATCGATAGCATATTTCCTCATTATGGTGGTGACTTATCCGAAGGTATACTGCAAGGCAAAATCCTCACCTGCCCAGTTCACGGCGCAAAATTTGATGTGACAGATGGGAAGGTTGTTTCGCCCCCAATCGAGGCGCTTGGGCGTCCAGATATCGAGAACTTAACCGCCTATCCGTCAAGGATAGAAAATCAAAGTATACTCATCAAAATTTAGATAGAAAATTCTCAAAAAAGAAAATTTTAGTCTTTTATGGCTTCTATGAAGCTCATGACGTTCCAGAGTTTAACCCGTGTGTAGGGAGGCATGTTGGGGTCTTGGAGAATCTCATCTAGTAATGCAACGGCGTTTGACGCCTTCACTGCCGGGGTGTATTCTGTACCTTGAAGTGCATTCATTGCATCTTTAGCGGATCGGCGGATGTTCCTGGGTGTTGTACTGTCTTCTGAAACCTCGCCAAGCACAACTAACGCTTGCTTGATCTTTGCTTCATATTCTTCAGTTTTTTTCTTGCGCACCATAAATATTCCCCGTTAATGCATCTGCAGTGAATCAAGATATATATGAATTGATATGTATTTACTTTGGGGTTCTACATGCAACAAGACAGAGAAAACAATCCGATCAAGCGAATGGCTGAACTTCTGCGGCAGGGCGCCACCTTAACGGATCTTTCATGCCCCGTCTGCGCATCACCTCTATTCAGGATCAAGGATGGCACGCTCTGGTGCGCTAAAGACGAGAAAAAAGTCGTCGTAGTCAAGGAAGGCGAAGAAATGCCCAAACAAACCGCCCAACCCAACAGCGTCTATGACAAACTCGAAGTAACCTTGATGGCAAAGATAACTGACATACAGGGCAAGATTGAGAAAACTGAAGATGTGGATGAACTTCAAAAGCTTACCTTAGCCCTAAGTGAGCTATTAAACAGTGTTGAGAAAATCAAAAAAATGAAGGCTTGAGCCACAAACTTGCCGTTAGGCCATTACGATAATTTTCCATCAAACATACACCATGTCGCGAGCTACCTCTCCACAGTTTCTATAAAACAACTCCAACAGAAGCTTATTGAGCTTTTAGGTAGCTTAAACCATAAAGAATTCACTTTCGAGGAAATAGCTATTCCGACAATACCCCATGGTAAGGTAATTTTTGAGTTTGGCTTAGCCGATTCTAAAAGCTTCACTTTCCTCGATGACATTGAAGTTAAGAAGGCAATAGGACTCTTAGCAAAAGTCCAGTTGCATTATCTGGATTTCTTCTGTGCTATACGCTACTACAAGCTAAGAGGAAAAACTAAGGTTGCTTTAAAATTCGACTATTACCTGATCCGTAACGTTTTCAATAAAGGAAACTTTGAATTTCAAGTCTTCCATGAACGGGGTCCTCGGTATATTTCTCCTGAGGAAATATCATCATTTGTTATCTTGAAAATAAATGAGTTTGCAACTAAAAAAATCCTCAAAGAACAAGAAGTATAGCACTCTTTTTGCAAATCACTTTCTAGTTTGGGTTTTTATACAAGTTATTTTTCTACCCTATTGTATCGCCAGCGGGTTCAGTAACCAAACGAACAAAATATTCGAACTATCCGGTTTTCTGGATTTTGCCTAAACCAAGTCCTGTTGGTTCCGCATCGGCTAGGTGAAGTGTCTGTTTAGCAGAAAGGTAAGAAAAGAATTGGGGGTGTTCTAAATGGTTAGTGGAAGAAGAATTGTGGTTATAAGTATTATAACACTCGCCATCTTTATCTTGGAGGTTAAGCTGTTCAATTGGAGAGAAGACTCAACATAACAATTACTTTTTCTTTTTGTTCCTAAACCTTTGCTGAAGAATCCCAGAGGAACTGGAAGTACTCCCGCGCAAACCCCACCAAACCCACATGATTGCTCCAGATTACAAGGCTCGGTTTATCTTCGCCTAAAAATAGCATGGCTTCTTTGCCATCAGCAATTATGCCACCGCCGAACATGTGGTCACGGATTCGTAATTCTCCTAAACCTGAAAATTTTTTTATAGCTATCCAGTCTTCTTTTTTGCCCGCTGCCATCAGCTTTATGGTGACTGTCTTCTTTAAGCCGCTCCCAAGTAAAGGTTCAGCCAAAGTAATTAGGGGCTTAGCAAACTCGGGTGCGGCGACTACGATTTCAACGGATGCTTTTTTGAAGACGTCTTCGATCTTATTGAGAACGGCTTGTTGGCCACGTAGAATGAGCATGTCTGGGCGTTCTACGATTTCGCGTTTCTCGTATAGGGGTTGGAGGGTTTCGGCAACTGTGCTTTCCCATTTTATATATTTGTCTTCGAGGCGTAGCTTAGTCGATCTTGTAGCTTCCATAGGCGGAACGGGGAAGTACTTGAAGGGACGGGTTTCGTTGCTTTTTATCCAGCCCTTATCTTTGAGGGAGTTGAGGACTTCATACATTTTGCTGTATGGAACGTTGGCTTGCTGACTGATTTCCATGGCTGTCATTTGTCCGCCTTCCAGCAGGACTAAGTAGGAGTCTATTTCGTAAGCGTTTAAGCCCATTTCATGGAGTGTATCTCTAGTTTGCTCGTTTACTGCCATCTCTTTCCCCTCAATCACCTTAGGAAACAGTTGGAAACCTTATTATCATTACTTCTGCTCTTAAGGACTTCGAAAATTCGCTTACACGTTAGAAGGCTAACTATCCATGAAAGATATTAAACCAACAAGAAGTATCTGCCCTGAATGTCTAAAACCTCTTGATGCAACTATCTATGAGGATGAGGGCAAAGTTTTTATCAAAAAAATATGCCCGGAACATGGTTCATTCCAAGAACTCTATTGGTCCGATTACGACCAATATGTGCGTGCCGAGAAGTTCCGCCGTGACGGTGATGGCATGGAAAACCCTAGAACAGAGAAGAAACTGGGTTGCCCAAACGACTGTGGAATATGCCCAGAACATCATTCCCACACTGCACTGGCAATCATCGACATCACAAATAGGTGTAACCTAAAATGCCCAGTTTGCTTTGCTAACGCAAACTATGCCGGATACGTATACGAACCAACCATGGAACAAGTTATAGGAATGCTTGAGAATTTGCGTGCAACCAAACCTGTACCCGCTCAGGCGCTTCAGTTCAGCGGTGGAGAACCTACTATTCGTAAAGAACTCCCCGACATGGTTCGCAAAGCCAAAGAACTGGGATTCAACCACGTTGAAGTTAACACCAATGGCTTGCGCCTCAGTCAAAGCGTAGAGTTCGCCAAAGAACTCAAAGAAGCAGGCGTCAGCACCATTTATCTTCAATTTGACGGCCTAACACCTGAAGTTTACAAGTACATTCGCGGCGTCGATTTACTCGATATAAAGATGAAGGCTATCGAGAACCTTCGAGCCGCCGGCTGGAATAGCGTCGTTCTTGTAGTCACACTCGTTAAAGGTGTTAACGATAGCCAACTTGGCGACATCATCAACTTTGCAGCTAAAAACTGCGACGTTGTACGATGCATTAACGTTCAGCCAGTCTCACTTTGCGGGCGTCTACCTCCTGATGAAAGAGAAAAAATGCGTATCACCATCCCTGACTTTATGCGAGAAGTTGAGAAACAGACCGACGGTGTGATTAAGACCAAAGATTTCTACCCAGTCCCCGTGGTAGTTCCAGTTTCTAAAGCGGTTGGTGCCATCAAAGACAAACGCTACGTTGAATTCACAGCTCATCCCCACTGTGGCATGGCAACCTTCGTTTTCATAGAAAACGGCAAAATCACGCCCATCACCCGCTACGGCAATATCGACAAATTCGTCGCTACCCTCCAGAGCGTTTACGATGATGCATCCAAAGGCAACAAAAGCAAAGCTAAACTCCGTCTTGTCGGTGCAGGTCGCCACATCAAATTTGGTTTCCTGCGGAAATACGTTCTAAAAGTACTGGTTAACGGTGACTACAAGTCGCTGGGTGACTTCGCCCGCTCTGCAATTCTGATCTCATCTATGCACTTTATGGACCCCTACAACTTTGACCTTGAAAGAGTTTCACGTTGCGTAATTCATTATGCAGTTCCTGACGGTCGAATCATACCTTTCTGTACAATGAATTCCATCCATCGTGCTGCAGTAGAGAAGAAACTTGGCGTTCCAATCAAAGAGTGGCAAAGCAAACATAAAGTTGAAATAAGCCAGACCGTCTAGATGCAGGAATTAAAATAATCGGCAAGGTGAAAACATGGGTGGAAAAAAGAAGCTAGGCATAAAGCAGATGGAAAAGCAGCAGGAAGACAAGGCAGCAGAAGATAAATCGAAGAAGAAAGAAGAAAAGAAAGGACCGCCGCAAAAGAAAACTACAATCGGCGTTTTGGTGCCAGACGTTAAGGATGCTAAACTTGTTGCTGAAGTCAAAAAGATGAACGTTCTTACTCCATACGCAGTTTCTACACGCTACGGCATACGCATAAGCGCAGCCAAAGACTTCCTAGAGCAGCTAGAAGCTAACGGTGCCATACAGCAAGTTTCAGGTAGCCATAGCCTAAAAATCTATAAACCAGCAGCATAAACTGCTACCAACTATTTTATTATTCCTTAATTTTGGAGTTTGTTTGTTTGAGCTTCCCTGAAAAAGTCTTCACAGGCAAAGAACTCAAAGCGGCTAAAGCACTAGTAGAAAAAGGGTACAAACATACCTTGATAGTCGAGGGTGAGTCTCTATTCACCAAGAAAGTCAATGAAGCTCTTGACCTGATTAGAAACGCAGGATATTATGAATATTTACAGACTTATATACGAAGCATCAGAGAAATCGATGGTATGACACAGCTTCGTCAAGCAGAAGTTTCAGTCTGGGCAAACAAATTTGCTGTAGACAACCCAATAGACGCGGCAAGCCTCTTTATACAAAAAGCATATCATATGCAAGAATATCTTGAAGGTAAACTCTACTATGGTGGTGCCGCAGAGAAACGTTCCATTGCCAAACGTATCGAGTTTTTACAGACTCTCAAAGACAAAACCCAAGACTCCGAAGTGAGAGCGGAATGTGAGCGCCTCTTGGGACTGTGGAAAGACAATTTTCACTAAACTGTTAGTAATTGAACTTTTACTGTTAACCCGCTCTTTGCCTGCTTAAACAAATCCAGATTACTCGTGATTTTTCCTAGAATACTCACTGGACTGTAGGGTTGTGATTTACCGTAGAATATGCATAGGGCGCTGCCCATTGGCCAGAAAGCAATGGTTCCGGGCTCTACGGTGGATTTTGCTTTCTCCTCCCCCATCTTTAGGGGTATTTCAAAGTATACTTCTTCTTTCCAAAGTGCTGCTCTGCCTTCCATCGGTAGCTTACGTACTATTGTATCAATCGTTCTTGGTGCTAGGAATCTTACGAGTTCGCCTTCAGCTTCGCCTAATCCTTCGATAAGAAACTTGACTTTAACACGAGAGATGCCTTCATCATTACTCAACTATTTCATACCCCTTTTTTTAAGAAATCATAAGCCTGTGGAATCAAAAAGTATAGTGTGGAAGGGTAATTTAACTCTTCCACTTTCATGTGAACTGATGTCAGTGATTAGACAAGACTGAGGACTGTTTCACCTATGAGGTTTATGTCTTCTTCACTTACGGATGGATGAATCGGTAGGGAGAATACTTGTTTTGAAGCTTTATCCGTCTCTGGTAAGGCTTGGCTAGGGTAATTTTCCCTGTAGAACGGCATTAGATGTACTGGGTTGACATAGTAGGCTTCTGCACCTATGCCTTTTTTCTTGAGTTCTTCTAAAAGTTTGTTGCGTTGAGCTTCTGTGCCGTCCTTTAGCTTTGCGGTGTAGAGGTACCAACTATGTTGTCTGTCCTTTGTTTCATAGGGCAAAACAAGTTTGCTTGATTTTTTGAGGATATTTGTGAGTTGTTGAGCATTCTTACGCCTTTTGGCTATGAAGCCTGGTAGCTTCTTTAACTGTACAAGGCCAATCGCGGCTTGGAGTTCGAACATGCGGTAGTTGCTACCAAGCATCAGTGAGGCGTACTTGGCCTTTTCGCCATGAGTCCGAATCATCCTAAGAGTCTGATCTATCTGGTCGTCATTTGTTGTTATCATTCCGCCTTCGCCAGTCATAATGTTCTTGCTTGCATAAAGACTCCAGCACACGGCATCGGAGAAAGCCCCTGGAGGCTTACTCTCATATGTTGTTCCATGTGCTTGAGCACCATCTTCAACTAATCCTAAGCTGAGTTTAGATGCAATTTCTCTTAGAGATTTCATGTCTGCAGAAAAACCGTACAAGTCCACTGGCAAGATAGCTTTGGTTTTGTTAGTAATCGCTTTCTCAACGGCTGATGGTGAGAGGTTGTATGTTACTGGGTCAATATCTGTGAAAACGGGTTTTCCGCCAGCCAAAACAACTGCTTCTGCAGTGGCGACGAAAGTGAAACTGGGCAAAATAACCTCATCATCACGCTTAACCCCGACGGCCATGAGAGCTGCATGTAGAGCGGCTGTGCCGGTGTTTACTGCAACGGCATATTTAGCGCCTGCGAAATATGCAAAACTTTTTTCGAATTCAAGAACTTTTGGTCCTGCACCCAAAGCGTTAGTCAAAGGACCTTTGCGCATAACTTCTAAGACTGCTTGAACTTCCTCTTCGTCCATCTGTGGCCTGTTAATTGGTATCACTACTTTTGCCTCTCTTCGTAGGATTATGTTGCGCTTCTATATTTCAATTTGCCAAAATTGGAAATGGAGTGAATTCTGTTATTCTATTGTCATTTCTACTGTGATTTTGTAGTCTGTTATGACACAGACTCCCCGTGTTTTAAATTCGTCATCCAGTTTTTTATTGCCAGTGTCGATCCTCAATCTTTTTAGTCTATCTAATTTGCTCTTAGTGGAAATTACGATAATGTTATCTAAGCCTACTTGACTTATGACTTGTGCACTTATCTGCTGATTACCTCTGCCAAAAATGAAGCCTTGACCGCCAATTGGGGTCACGACTATCTTTGTTTTTTTACCCTTGGTGTGTTCGAGAATTTGTTTTTCGTTTACATCCTTGGCGATTATTCGTTTGTTCTGGATCAAATCGACGCCAAGCAGAGTCTTCTTCTGATCTAACAAATCGACTACTGTGCGTGTGGTTGTTCCAGGGCCAACTATGTAGAGAATGTCCGGGTGCATCTCCTTGATAATATACACTGCAATAGCCGCTTGATTCTCAAGCTCATTTTCGGTCGTGGGACTCTCCAGTTTGTTTCCCTGAATGAGATGCGGCTCAAATGGACTAAGCATGTACCCATAAAGCTCCGCCGAAAGATGCCCCTCCCGGAAAGCTTGCTCATCAATATCCATAACCTCAGCCTCCCTAAGAGGTAACCAATCCCACAGGAATCTAATTGCCACTCTACCCGCAGCTTGAGGCGACACTGCGAATAGGGCGCTATGCATTTTTACACCTGTTGGCACGCCGAGGACTGGGACTCTTTTATCGATCGCTTTTAGGATATCGCGAGTTGTGCCGTCGCCTCCACAATAAACCAGTAAATCTACACCTACCGCGACGATTCCCTTTGCGATGACTTGAGTATCCTCTGGGGTTGTTGCCTGTTTACTTTCACCGATTACTTGACAGGCATAACCTTGCTTTTTTGCCTCGTTTTCACCCATTTCTCCTGCTCCTACGACGAGCTTTATGTGAGGTTTCGCATTTGATAATTCGGCTAGAAAACTTTCTGCTCGTTGTGCGGCGATCGGTTTGGCGCCCAAGATGATGGCTTGTTGTAGAATTTCTTTGCCGTCCGTGCCTTTGAGTCCAACAGCCCCTCCCATGCCCGCGACTGGGTTTATGATGAAGCCGATAGTTTTTGTCGGGATTGCAGGTTTACAGGCCAAGTAACCATCCTCTGGAGTAATAAAGAATCGGTGAAATAAAAAGAAAACAAAAATTGTTAGGATTTTTTCGTCTCGTGCCGCATCCACCAGACGATGCCTATTATGCCTGGAATCGCAAAGATAGCTACTGTCCAGATTAGTATAGTTATCATTGAACCTATCACGTAGTCTAAACTCCAGTTTGCGATGGCTTGGTTCCAGTTTCCATCGATATAGACTTTGATGGCGAACGCGATGAATAGTAGTGGTGATATTGCTCCGCCTGCTCTTGAGCTCTTGGAGCCTTTACCCGAGAGGTGGTACCTTTCGACTTCGGGTAGTCTCTTCCACCATTGCCATCCAATCACTGTTGCTATTGCCACTGGGATGCCGATTAGGACTAGTTCCCAGAATAGGCCGTGGAGGATAAACATGAGTACGTTGTTCATTGACCATAGACTGAGACCTGACGGCACTAGACCTGTTGATTGGGCGTTTCCTGTGAACCAGACAAAGACGTAGACAGCGCCTGCGGCTGCCAATACGGCGGCTGCTGTAAACACTGCAAAAACAGTTGCGTGTCTTCTTATGAATCGTCTCCATTCAGATTCTGTGTCAAGATTGGTTTGCTCGATCATTTCTTTCACCTCCTAGTTCACGTTTGTATTTGCTTTTTTAGCTGATTGTATTTATTTGACTTGTCATGCCTTGATCTGGCGATGTTGACGGTTGAGTGAATCCTTTTCCGTTTGTTGGTGCAGTGTAGGGTTGGTACTCCTTCGGCTTCATGCCAAAGAATCCGAGCGTCGCAAATATCCATGATATGAAGATCAGTATTAAACCGATGCCGATGATTGTCAGTATAGAGCCAATCCAGAGAAGTGTGCCGGCTGTTTCGAGGTTGTGTTCGCCTGATTTCTGTGATAATGTATTGAATACTTTTCTTAAGTGCCCTGCTGCGAGTACATAGAATATGAATGCAACAACTAGCCCAGATAGGATTGAGATTATGCCGCCTATTACTCCTGCAGTTAACGCAAATGTTGCCCCAGCGAATAATCCTGCAGCTGCAAAGCTAACAATACCTACACCAGCGGCTACGCCTATTGCGATTAACGCAACTATGTAATATTTGAGACCGGTCCAGGCATTCTGATAGATGCTCTCATCCTGATAGTAGTAGGATAGTTCTTTCATTGCTTTTAAGAGTAGGACTATGCCGACTATGCCAAGTACCCACCCGACGGTTGGAACTAGGCCGAGCAAAAGCAATATTGCGCCTTCGCCAGCTAGAGTTTTGCTATATTGGAAGTTTACGTTCATTTTCTTTTCCTCCGATTTTTTGATCTGAAATGCATACTGTATAACTCGAGATATAGCCCTAACATTTAGAATAATATAACTAATCTTTAGAAGTTGAACTCTAAGTGTTAGAGTCCTAAATAGATAGGAAAATAGCCTTGAATTGGCGGAATTCGAAGTATAACCTTTTATTTTTATCGCTCTAAACAATAGCAAGGCAGGGTTGGTATTGTCTAAGTCACGCGGGATAAGTGCAGATATGCAGTCGCCTCGAACCAGACTGCTCTATCTAATTTATTCCTCTCCCAACAGCCGCATAAAAGCTGCACCTGGTGCCAAGTCAAGCATAAGTGCCGCCCTCGGATACAAGTCTGATGGGCATTTCCATTATGACTGGAACTATCTGATTGGGGCAGGTATGATAGAAGAGAAAGCTGGCTACTACCAAGTAACCGACACAGGCAAAAAAGAGTTCGCCCTATACTCAACGGCGTCGATGAGCAACTGGATAATGGTCATAATGGGCATAGCCATAGTATCCTTCACTGTCGGGCTACATTTTGAATTATTGCCTGTGGAGAGCATATCTTTCTTCGGAGGGGTCCTCATATTGGTGGGGTCCCTGTTCCTACTTTTAGGTAAACAAAGCAAGCCAAAGCTTTCAGCTGCAGCAAAAGCGTTACTAAAGGAAATAGGGCGGCACTAAAATAAAGAAAAGTAAAAAATAAGAAAGGTTGAGGTTGCGAAGTTTAGTAGGGTTCGCAGCCGATATATTGCTTGGAAACCTCGTTTAGCCACGGGTAGAGTTTGCGTAGTTTCTCCATGGATTCCGCGACTTTTTCTGTGGGGTACTCGTATGGTTGGAGGCGTCCGTTGTAGTATTCTTCGTATGCTGTCATGTCAAAGAATCCGTGACCAGTCAAGGCGAACAGTAGAGTCTTGGATTCGTTGGTTTGTGAGCATGCTCGTGCTTCATCGCAGACGGCTTTAATAGCATGTGCTGATTCTGGTGCTGGGATGATACCTTCGCTGCGTATGAAGATTTTAGCGGCGTCGAAAGCGTCGACTTGGTTGACTGCAAGTGTGCTGATCTTCTTTTCTTGGGCAAGCACGCTGATGGTTGGTGCAATGCCGTGGTAGCGTAGTCCACCGGCGTGGATTGGAGCTGGCATGAAGTCATGTCCCAATGTATGCATGGGGACAAGTGGTGTGAGTTTCGCAGTGTCGCCATGGTCGTAGGTGTAGTAACCTCTTGTGACTTTGGGGCATGCTGTAGGTTCTACGGCGACGAATTTGGTTTCTTTGGCTGCCTTCTTTGAGACTTTGTCGTAGTAGAATGGCCAGAACAAGCCGCTAAAGCTGCTGCCTCCGCCTATGCAGCCGTAAATTGCGTCAGGGTAATCCTCTGCGATCTCTAGTTGTTTTTGGGCTTCTAGGCCAGCGACAGTTTGATGCATGCAGACGTGGTTGAAAACGCTTCCGATTGTGTAGTTTGCTTTTTTATCTGTTTTACCGCTCTCGAGTGAGTCTTCTACTGCTTCGCTGATGGCAATTCCTAAGCTCCCTTTGCTACCTGGGTCTTCAGCAAGGATTTTTCTGCCAGCTGCGGTTTTATCGCTTGGACTGGCGATACATTCTGCGCCAAATGCGTTCATCATGGCTTTGCGGTATGGCTTCTGGTCAAAACTCGCGCGGACCATGTAGACGGTTGCTTGTAGTCCGAACATGCCTGCGGCGAATGAGAGGGCTGAGCCCCACTGCCCTGCGCCTGTTTCGGTTGTGACGCGGGTAATGCCTTCTTTCATGTTGTAGTACGCCTGCGCGACGGCGCTGTTGGTTTTATGACTGCCTGAGGGGCTAACACCTTCGTACTTATAATAGATCTTAGCGGGAGTTTTTAGTGCCTTCTCTAATCCGTATGCTCTAAAGAGTGGGCTAGGCCTCCAGAGCTTGTATATTTCTCGGACTTCGTCTGGGATGTTTATCCAGCGTTCTTGACTGATTTCTTGTCCGATGATTTCTTTGGGGAAAATCAGGGGGACTATGCCGACGCCTGGTTTCCCTGTCTCTGCCTCTATGAAGGGAGGCAGTGGATGTGGTAGGTCGGGCACGATGTTGTACCATTGTTTTGGTATGTCTGATTCTTTGAGTAGTATTTTTTTATCTGGCAATATTATTCGCCTTTGCATTAAATTTGTTCGTTTATGCATTATTTAAGGCTTTTCTGTACAAAAATGTACAAGTTATGAGTTGTAGGAGTACGCCATATTTGCCCGAGTCACTTCAATAACAGTGGAGGTCACAGTTTTTTGAAGCATATCCTTTCTAAAGACGGCACCCACATCGCCTATACTCAGGCTGGTTTAGGTTCGCCTCTTCTGCTTGTTCACGGAACTGGAATCAACCACACTTACTGGGAACCAGTCGCTCCAGAACTCGAAAAATACTTCACCGTATACACTACTGGCCGACGCGGCAGGGGAGAAAGCGGGGACACACAACCCTACGACCTAGAGCGAGAGTTTGAGGATATCGCCGCCTTAATCGATCATATTCCTGGACCGGTGGATGTACTGGGGCACTCATATGGAGCCCTCTGTTAGCTTGAAGCTAGCCTACTTACCATAAACGTCCGCAAACTGCTACTCTACGAAACACCAGTTTACACCACAATAAACTTCTCTTATCCTCCTGATGCTTTTGAGAGATTTGATGCATATGTCAAGGCTGGAGATGCTGAAAAGGCACTTATGATGGTAAACGAGATAGCACATGCCCCCGCCCATGAGGTAGAATTACAAAAATTCCTGCCCAACTGGCAGGTCAGGCTCGACATAGTAGGAACTCTTCCGCGGGAGGTAATTGGTGCTATGACCTGCCACTTTAATCCGGACAGATTTAGAAACTTAGATACGCCCACATTATTGCTAGTTGGCGGTGAAAGCACTGCGTTCTATAAAGCGGCTACCGATGCTGTACAAAAAGGGGTGCCAGGTAGCCGGGTTGCCGTTCTGTCGGGGCAGGGGCATGAGGCTGTGCTTACTGCGCCGGAGCTTTTCTTGCGTGAAGTGCTTGTCTTTTTTGAACGAATGTAATACTGTTGACATGCCACTAGGGGAGTTAGCAAACAACACTTTTATACCTAAACGCACAAAACTATGCACAAGCGAATAATAATGTGGAACAAAATCAAAAACCAACTCCAAGAATACCCCGAACGCCTAAAAGTTGCACGCGTACTTATAGAAAACGGTCTATCTGCCATAGGCAACAAAATTTACCTAAATCAAATCGAAATCCCACCCGTCCGGGTCGCACGAGTCGCAGGCGTAGACCGCAGAACAGTCAAGGAAACGCTCTCCTCCATCCACAACAACCAAGAGTTGCGCATGATTTTTGAGGAAATTCGCCCCGCAGGTCATTCACTCAAGGAAATCGCTAAACACCTAAACCTAGGCGTAGTCGAAATCACCCCTACAAACGCCGCATCACCAGGCATCCTCAGCAACTCAGCTGTAGTCTTAAACAAAGCAGGCCTAAGCATAAGACAAGCGATCGTAGACGACCCAGAACTCAGTCCAGAACCCAAACTAACCTTTATTGTCGAGCGGAAGATTCCAGGCGAGTTGATTCCTGAATTGCTAAAGATATCAGGAGTAGCTAAAGTATCAGTTTATTAGCTTCCATAAAAGTGACCTTGCAAAAAATGGTACTTATTAGACAACTACCTTACTAGTACTCGTTTCGGCTGCAATCTAAACGCCGGTTTGATCGCTAGAAATGATTTAGGTACAAGAACGAAAGAAAGGAGTATTTTTTTGAAATTTACATGCGCCAGAGATAGGTTTACATCATGATTCCTCATCCTCTCAAATATGTCGCCATGTATACGGATGAGGCAAAGCCACGCTCTTCTTATCCTAACGGCAACAGCAAGGCAGTCTGAATTAGAATACCAAACAGGCAAAACAGCCCTCGCATGAGGCGAGGGAGTTTAAACATCCTTATCCTCCCCCCTTCAAACGAGCAAGTGCAGACTAAACTCACCCTAAAGCATACCGCTATTCTCATCCAAAAACTGATAAACAATGCAAAAACTTGCTTACAAGCAGTTGTATCAACATATCAAGCCTAGAAAAATTTATATTGATAAGGCTGTCATGTTGTTGTTCGCATTAATGGAGGTTTATTGATTTGTCAGCAGCACCAACACAAGCAGGCGGAATACCTATTATGGTTTTAAGGGAAGGTTCAAACCGCAGTCGCGGAAGAGAAGCCCAACACGGCAACATTACAGCCGCCAAAGTTGTAGCTGAAAGCGTCCGAAGCGCACTAGGCCCAAAAGGCATGGATAAAATGCTCGTCGACGGCTTCGGCGACGTCACAATCACAAACGATGGAAGAACGATTCTTGATGAGATGGATATTCAGCATCCAGCAGCCAAGATGATGGTTGAGGTCGCAAAGACACAGGACAAAGAAGCAGGCGACGGAACAACCAGCAGTGTCATCGTAGCAGGCGAACTCCTAAATAAAGCTGAAGAGCTCATCGACAAAAACATTCATCCAACCATAATTATCGAGGGCTACAAGTTAGCTGCAGAAAAGGCGCTTGAAACACTTGACAAAATAGCCATCCAAGTGGACTTAAAGAAGCCTGATTACCTAAAGAAAGTGGCAGTTACAGCGATGGGCAGCAAAATCGTCTCAGAATATAAAGAATACTTAGCCGACGTAGCTGTCAAAGCTATGCTTGCTGTTGCCGAAAAACAGGAAGACGGCAGCTGGAAAGCAGACGTAGATGACGTTAAAGTCGAGAAGAAAACAGGCGAGTCTATGGCTGAAACAGCGCTTATCAACGGTATCGTTCTTGATAAAGAAATCGTCCACTCGGGCATGCCAAAACGAGTCGAAAAAGCAAAAATCGCCCTGCTCGATGCTTCCTTGGAAAACGAGAAGCCAGAAATGGATGCTAAAATTAACATTGAGTCGCCTGATCAGATTGAAGCCTTCCTTAAGCAAGAGGAAGTTATGCTAAAGGGAATGGTTGACAAAGTGCTTGCTTCAGGCGCAAATGTTGTCATCTGCCAAAAAGGCATCGATGACATGGCTCAGCACTTCATGGCAAGAAAAGGCATAGTAGCAGTTAGACGCGCCAAAAAGTCTGATATGGAAAAATTAGCTCGTGCTACTGGCGGAAAAATCATCTCAAACATCGACGCCCTCACAAAAGCCGATTTAGGCGAAGCCGCACTTGTAGAGGAACGCAAGACCGGCGAAGACAAAATGACCTATATAGAGGGCTGTAAAAACCCCAAATCAGTCACCATCCTTATCCGAGGCGGCAACCAACGCCTAACCGCAGAAGCCGAACGCTCAATTCATGATGCACTCTTCGACATAAAGGACCTCTTAGAAGAACCACGTGTTGTCGCAGGAGGGGCCGCACCTGAACTTGAAATGGCAGGGGCGCTAAGAAAATACGCCCAAACCCTTTCTGGTAGAGAACAGTTTGCTATACGTATTTTCGCAGAATCGCTTGAAACTATAGCAACCGTTCTAGCTGAAAACGCAGGTTTTGACCCCGTCGACGTGCTCACTCAGCTTCGGGCAAGCCACGAGAAGGGTCAAACATGGGCAGGACTAAACATTCAAACAGGTAAAGTCGACGACATGACTAAACAAAACGTTTACGAACCACTCGCAGTTAAAAAACAAATCATAAAATCAGCAACAGAAGCAGCATCTATGATACTAAAAATCGACGACGTTATATCCGTAGCCAAAATGAAGGCACCTCCTATGCCACCAGGAGGAGGAATGCCCGGCGGAATGGGCGGAATGCCAGGTGGCTATCCAGGAGAAATGTAGTTTGCAAGATAGAACGATTAGTGTAGGACCACCAAAAATCACTCGCTTCGAGAAAGCAAGAATTGTTGGCGCACGCGCCTTGCAGATCTCGATGGGAGCCCCAATCTTGGTTGATGCAGCAGAAAATACAAACCCAATCGACATAGCCGTATCTGAGCTCGATGCTGGCATATTGCCAATTACTATCCGTAGAACGCTGCCGGATGGAACCTTCCAAGATATACCCCTTAAATGGCTTTCTTAAACGCCATTTTTCTCTTTCTATTTCTCAAATTTAGCTTGAGCCTAAATTAGTACATCATTCATATGTTTCCAATGCGCTCCCAGCCAGTAAACCTGTCCACATTTTGGGCACTTCCAGAACTTGTCATAGTAAGTGTAGGTGTTTTTCTCTAACTCATCTCTGAGTTGCTCTTTTGATGCTGCTTGGAGTTTAGTGTTGCAGATGGGGCAAAGCGATTTATCCATATCCACTATCAACATCAGCCCATAGCGTTTGGCTACCTCTGCTAGCCGGTCGGATTCCGTTTTACCCTCAACATAGAACGAATCCAAACCGCGACTTATGGCGCGCTTGTGGAGTTCAAAATCCTTCGTCAACAAAACCCGCCCATCAGTCTTCGCCAATTCCAAAAGCTCATTATCGCTAAATTGCACCGAATATTTGACGTCTTGTCCTAGCATGCGTAGCCAACGAGCAAGTTTCCCCAGCATTCCATCAGCTAGGAACTTCACTGACTACCTCCCCGAACGATCACTCCAACTCCGCCTTTGGCGATGATTTCTCCGTCTTCGAAAACGATTTGCCCATTGACTATGGTTTTGACTGGTTTGCCGTAGACTTCCCAGCAGTTGTAGGGTGAAAACTTGGCTTTAGACTTGAACTTGGAAGCATCAATTCTGAATTGCCGGTTGTAGTCCACGATTGCGAGGTCCGCGTTTTTACCCTCTTCAAGGTATCCTCGGTTCCCAAAACCGTAGATTTTAGCAGGCTTCTCCGCGAGCAAACCAACCACTCGATCGATCGTAAGCCGCTTCTTGCGCACAAGAGTTAACATAAGCGGTAATGTTGTTTCCAAACCAGGGACACCAACTTTAACATCCCAAACGTTGCTTGCGGACTTTTCTTCTAGCGTATGAGGAGCATGATCAGAACCAATGGTATCAACTGACCCATCTTCAATGCCTTTCCAAAGCGAATCAACATGAGTACGATCACGCAATGGAGGCGCCATAATCACAAGACAGCCTTGGCGCTGAATTTCATCACTCGATAGCAACAAATGATTGGATGTAACTTCGCAGGTGACAGGTTTCTCGGCTTTCTTTGCTTCAGAAATCGCCGATAAACCCTCTTTGCTTGTAACATGGCAGAAATGTAGCCGAGCATCAATTTTTTCGTTTAGCTTCAGAACGCGCTGGATTGCTTTTAGCTCAACTACTTCTGTGTGGGCTCGAAGGTAGTCCGCTGGAGTTGCTTTTTTGGCTTGCTTGAGTTTTGCCTCGATAACAGCTATTGATGCTCTATCTTCAGCGTGAACTGCCATTGGCAGTCTTGTTTCAGCGACGGCTTTGAATGCTTGCTTTAAAGCTTCATCGTCGTCTATGTTTAATCCACCCACTTGGCTACCTATGAATAATTTAAAACCAATCGCGCCTTCAGCGGCTATATCTTTGATTTCAGGTAGATTCTTCGGGAACTCGGAGTAAAAGCCAACGTTAACAAGTATCCTTCGCCGGGCAATCTCCATACGGTTCCTCAATCGCTCAACACTCATTGTTACAGGATCATTATTGGGCATATCCAAGACCGTCGTGAAGCCCCCAGCCGCCGCCGCAGCGGTCCCTGATGAAAAATCCTCCTTGTATGCTCTACCCTCATCCCGCAAATGCACATGCTCATCAATCAAGCCGGGCAAGACGAGCAAGCCACGCAGGTCAATTTTTTCATCAGCCTTTGGCATGTGGGTTTCTTTGCCAATTTTCTCTATTTTGCCTTCTTCGATGGCTATGTTGCAGTCGATGATTTGGCTTTTTAGATAGGCTTTAGCGTTGGTGAGGACAGAATCAACAATCACGATAGCTCACAGTATGGAATAGCGCATTGTTTAGTTAATTAAAGTTTATTTGAACAGATATAGAAGAAGGTTAAAAAACGATTACTTTTCTTGTTCAAGCTCTATTCTGCAATCGTCGCAAATGTTCTGTCCGTCACGTTCTTTGAGGCTCTCTGAATAGGCGTTGCAGCGGTCGCAGTATCCTGATAGAGGTACCTCTTCCATGTCATCTGACCTAGCTGCTCCTTCTATTCGTGAGCGTTCTTGCATGATTTCGATTAATTCTGGCATTACACCTAAGATGTCTTTGCTTGAAATGATTCCAACTAGGTTACCCTTGTAGATTACTCCAAGTCTTCTGATGTCAAGTCTAGTCATCCTTCGAGCAGCATCACTTATTGTCTCTTCAGGTTCAATCGTAACAAGTGGGGTAGTCATAATTTCTTTCGCTTTCACAGTGTCAGGTTTGAGATTTTTAGCTACAACCCTCTTCACTATGTCACGTTCAGTTATAATACCGATTGACTTTCCAGCTTTGTTCTGGACGATGACGGCGCCTAAATCCTTCATGTCCATGTTCTCAGCAGCCTTGTTAGCCGTCTCGTCTTCATCCATGGTTACGACGGGACTACTCATAACGTCTCTAACCAACATTTTCGGTCTCAGTCCAATTTCAGACATAGTAGTTTACCTCGACAATTTAGACAGCCTTAGCCTCTAAGTGAACAATTAAAAGGGAACGCATAATTTAAGAGTTGCTTAACCAAAAACCCCCAGTGCAAGTTTATTAGAAACCCCAAGATACACCATCTGTCCATCGAGGAATAATTTACGCTGAAAACAAACGCTGATAAACTCATAAAAATTTCTGTTATGGGCGAAATAGCCAGTCCAACAATCCGAAACGTCTACACAATTTCAGCAACAGGCAAACCGCAAATTTTACCTGGAATAGGTGGAATAACTTACAACCTTAGGGTCGGTGATCCAGCATGCGGCTGGGAGGCAGACCACGTAGAACCTGGCGCAAGCTTGGAAAACAAAGAAAACGACCCACGGTCTGGACAAGCTTCAAACACAGCATTTAACGTCCTCTCTTGTGTAGGTAACCAGGCAACTGTGGTCTCTGGCGATGCAAAAGGCGCCAAGGGAGTAGTAACAGGCAAACATGGCGGAATAGAACACATTATAGCCGATTTTTCACCAGAAGTTCTAGAAAAACTTTTGCCCGGCGACAGAGTCCTAATAAAAGCCTACGGCGTTGGCTTGAAGCTCCTCGATTACCCTGACATAAAAGTGGTGAACATGGACCCATCACTGCTTGAAGCATGGGATTTGCAGCCTAACGGCGAGAAGCTTACGGTGGCAGTTACTCATGTCATACCGGCAGCCATCATGGGTTCAGGCTTAGGCTCAAACCAAGTAAACTCAGGGGACTATGACATCCAACTCTTCGACCAACCAATAATCGAACAATACGGGCTTCAATACTTAAGACTGGGCGATTTAGTTGCCATAATAGATGCAGATCACTCTTTTGGTAGAATTTACCGGCAAGGTGCCATCTCTCTGGGTATAGTGGTTCATACCAACTGCGTCACTGCGGGTCACGGACCAGGAGTGACAACACTGATGACCTCGCCCGATGGTAAAATTGTTCCACAGCTAAACCCGAAGGCTAACGTGGCTTCTCTCTTAAAGTTAAGAACAGATATATAAGATAGTTAACTTCATATTTGCAACAAAAGAAAAAAAGAGGTTAAATTATGCCGTTTAAGCGAAAAAGCCGAGGAAGATCTAAAGGAAGCAAGGGAAGTAGTACTCTAGTTCAATGCGTTAACTGCGGATCGATGGTGCCGCGTGATAAAGCAAAGAAATCCACACGACGTGTCTCATTTGTTGAGCCTCAACTTGCTAAAGAACTCAGGCAAAAAGGCACATTTTTAGCTTCTTGGGTTGACACCAAGTATTACTGCATTTCATGCGCAGTTCACCGTGGCATCGTTAAGGTACGAGCCGAAAACGAACGCCACTCAAAATATCGACGTCCAAGATACTAAAGCAGTTTTTTACTGCTTATCTTTCTTTAATTGTAGATATACATGCAAGACTCTTTGTACAACCGTAAGATTCGCTAGTATAGCCAATACAGCTATCCCAAAACCCAAAGCAGGCAACCAGAAGTACCCGATTATGCCCGCAAAAGCTAAAATAAGCATACGCTCCGCACGTTCAGCAAAACCAACAGACTCCATCTTAATTCCAGATGCTTCAGCCCTAGCCCGCGTGTAACTAACCATCATCGAACCAGCCAATGCTGCCAATCCCCAGATTGGACCCCAAAAAGGCCCCCAAGCAGCATTTGAGAGCCCGGCAATTAGTATGCCTGCATACGCAGCCGCATCAGCATACCTGTCTAGGACAGAATCAAAGAATCCACCAAAATTCGTCGCTTGTTTGTATGTCCGAGCCACTATACCGTCCATAGTATCACAAAAACCTGAAGCCAAAAGTAATAGCGTTGCGACGAGCAGGAGCCACGCCATCTCCGCAGTAGTTACTGCATATGCGATTGCCGAGGCAAAAGCAAGAATGAAGCCGATAATGCTGATGCGATTGGGAGTAAAACCCAATTTATGCGCGATTTTAGCCTCTGTTGTAAGCATTTCTTGGATTCTTCGTTTTAGTTTGGTTAGCACAGCTTCTCTGCCCGATTGGTGTTGTAGGCAATTACGGGTCGGCTGTAAAAAAGCCTTTCTTAAACAGAATTGTTGAACGGTCGGATAGTAACAAGTGGCTTTTCAATGGACTTATTAGTAAGTACTCGCAATATTGGGCAGTGACGTTCTGTCGCGCAACAAAGCACAAAGCAGTAACGTTACACAAAAGCAACAAAAGGAGTAAAAATAAAATGACTGAAAACGCAGACGTTATTTTCGTCGGAAACAAACCCCCAATGAGCTATGTTCTGGCAATCATCACAAGCCTCTCCTCAGGCAAAACAAACGAAATCACCCTCAAAGCCAGAGGCCAAGCCATAACCACCGCAGTTGACGTAGCCGAAATCGCAAGGAACCGCTTCATAAAAGACCTAAAAGTGACAAAAATCGCTATTGGAACAGTAGAGATGCCACCTCGTGAGGGCGAGAACAAGTCCAGAATGGTTTCCACGATGGAGATAACTTTAACCAAGATGTAAAACAAATCACCTTCGTGTAAACCAATACCAAAAACCCTTCTTCATTTTTTAGTTAATATTCTACTAATGCCCAAAAATGTAATTATTCTATTTAGACTTGGAAAATTTTACTTAAAAAAGACTAAAAATCAATTGCATAGACGCAAATTAGGATAACCACTTCAACCTTTTTATTAATAAAAAGGTTTGAAATGCATCAAGTAATTTAAATAGTTCTATAAGCGTTTGGGTCTCAAAAGAAAGGTCTATCATTATGGCTCTGGATACTGTATTAACGTCAATCGTCACCATCTGCATTCTGGTATTCTCAGCCAAAGTGATGGGCGAAATATTCTCTTGGCGAAAAATCCCATCAGTTCTAGGCGAACTCTTTGCTGGAATAATACTGGGACCATACGCCCTTGGCTCTCTAATCGCAATAAATGGAACAAAATTAATCGAAATAAACGAAATCGTACGCGCTTTTGGAGAAATTGGAGGGCTCCTAATTCTGTTCGTAGCTGGTCTAGAAATGACTTTTAAAGACTTCAGAAAAGTTGGCAAAGCCAGCTTTGTAATTGGAACTGCCGGAGTTATTGTTCCCTTCTTAATGGGGTACGGAATTTCACTACTTCTCGGCTTGGACACTATATCAAGCTTAGTTGTCGGTACTGCGCTCGTCGCCACCAGCATCTCTATAACTGCCATAGTACTAGAAGAAATGAACCAGCACAGAAAAATAGAATCACGAATAATGATCAGCGCAGCCGTTGTAGATGACGTATTAGGGTTAGCACTTCTAGGTGTAATTGTGTCATTCATCTCCACATCAGCAATTATCACCCCCATTAACATCGTAGTAGTTATCTCCACTTCTCTGGCACTCTGGCTAACCATGACAGTTTTCGCATCACTAATACTTCCAAAAATAATCAACCTCACATCAAAAGGCAAAACCGGAACCGTAGAAGCAGCAGCGACAGCCTCATGCTTCGGCGCTTCTGCACTAGCAGCAGCTCTTGGTTTATCACCCATTGTAGGTGCATTCGCCGCAGGCATGGCCATCGCAAGTTCAAATGCCATAGACAAAATACGCGACTATACCAAAAAGATAAGCATCATATTCTCCCCCGTATTCTTCGCCCTAGCAGGAGCACAATTTAACATTTGGAGTTTCTTTACTACTGACTGGAAATTCTACTTACTTTTCATAGTACTAATAGTAGTAGCCGTCGCAAGCAAGATGATTGGTTGCGCCTTGCCTGCCGCTTACTTCCTAAAAAATCGTTGCAAAGCAAACAAAATCGGATACGGAATGATTTCACGTGGCGAAGTCGGACTAATCGTAGCTGGAGTAGCAATCTCTGCCGGAGCAATAAACCCGGAACTTTACGCTGCAATCTTGGGAGTAATTATGATCACCACACTACTGGGACCCCTTCTCTTGAGAAGAGAATGCGAGAAAGACTTGGACGAGGAAGAACTGCCAACACTAGAAGAAGACAAAAACGCACCAGATTACATCCCAACTTACCCACTGGACTTTCACGAATAAAACCGCTTATTCAATCCAGTAACCGCTGACCAAGCAACGAATAAACAAAAAAAGAAGAAAAGGAAGGAAGAGTGAGGGTGTTAACTTATTTTCCCATGACTTTCTTCGCGGCGATTTCAATATCTTCCGCTTTGATAGTTTTTCTGCCTGCATGCATAGCAAAATCAAGTGCTTCTTTAGCAATCTTTACACCGATTTCTTCGAGTGCTTTAGCCAATTCCTTTGCTGCTGCTTCACTAACTCTATCGGCACCCGCTTTCTTACATAACCTGTGCATGGGAGCTACAGCTATTTCTAATTCTGTCATATCGACATCTCTGATGCCTCTTTTTCTTTTTAAAGCTATATTTAACCTTTGTTATCGCTTTTTCCTTTAAAAACCTGACAACACAATACTGAACTGTTACAAAGAAAATCTTAAAACCCTCAACTGAGAATATAGCGCTGAGAAAAATGCAATTAATAGATGCTCACGTCCACTTATCAGACGCGGAATACACCGGTCACATAGAGGAATTGATAGCAGACGCAAAAAACGCAGACATAAAAGCATTAGTAACAAACTCTATGGATCTCAAAACCTGCCAAAACGACATAAAACTAGCCCAACAATACCCAAACCTAGTCTACCCCGCTTTAGGAATCCACCCGTGGAACGTGAACGTCTTAAAAGAAAATGAACTCCAAGACACAATCAACTATATACAAACCCAAAAAGACACTGTGAAAGCCATCGGTGAAATAGGCTTGGACAACAAGTACGAAACCATCTGGGAACAACAAACCATGGTCTTCGACAAAATGCTCCATCTAGCCGAGCAACTTAACCTGCCCGTAATTATACATTCAAGGGGAACAACCGATAAAATATTAGAGATGCTTCCATCATACCATCTTAAACGCGTATTGCTCCACTGGTTTAGCTACCCCCTTTCTGCACTAATAAAAGCCATTGACAATGGCTACTTCATCACTGAAGGCCCACCCGTAACATACTCCAATGGAATCCGCGAAGTTGTAGAAAAAACTCCACTGACAAATCTCCTCACAGAAACAGACGGTCCGGTAACATACTGGAAGCAGCCCTACAATGGACAATTGACCAAGCCATCATACATACGCAACGTTGTTGAGGCGGTGGCGGAAATTAAAAAGATGAAAATCGGAGAAGTTGCTGAACAAATAGTCAAGAATTTTGAGACCTTCTTTGACATAAAAATAAATTAAGGCTTAATACCGCAGTTTAACTAACTATGAAACGGTTGCTTAATTTGTTTCTTTAAGGCATAAGCTTAAATTAAGTCTAGTCTCTATTGAGAGGTGCTCCAGCGCTTTATAACGTCGGAGAATACAATAACTGTTAATATCGGAGGAAATTAATCTGGGAAAAGTAAAGACTGAGCAAATAAAGCACCTCGGCAAAGAACTAATGACTCGATTTCCAAATAAATTCGGCACAAACTTTGACGAAAACAAACGTACAGTGGACGAAGTTACAAAAGGCACAACTACACGTGTAAGGAACAAAGTCGCCGGATACATAACACGCACAAAAGCATTAGCTCAAGCCAGCTCAGAAATCGAACCTGAACTAGAAGACGAAATCACCGAATAAACTGAGAAACGAACCTTCATGATGGATGAGTACCGCAAAGGATGGGCGCTAAGGTACCTTCGAGAAGCGAAAGCTGAATTGGATGCCGCAAAGAAAATCCCGTATATGGCTCCAAGCCTAGTTTTGGAAGCAATTAGAAAAGCACGTAACGCAATCTACTACAGCCTAGGTGAACCCGCCTTTATCGAAATACTCATCCGTGAAGAAGTAACAAAAAGCCCAGCTACGAACGATTCAGTTCTGCGTTTTCTGATAGAGATAGAGACGATTGTTCAGCAGATTTCGCAGCTCGAAGAAGTGAACTGTGATGCCATGATGAAACAGGCAGATTCAATCGTTGACATCGCTACTGATATCGTGGAAACCCTTACACAGGAAAAATTCGAAAACTTCAGCTAAAATTTTTAACAAACCCCTACTATTCTATAATAATATAAGAGTGTTTACTTTGTCCCTAACAATCAAATTTATCGGTGCTTTCCGCCATATTTCAGGAAAAAAACAAATGACTCTAAACTTACATGACGAATCTTCAATAAAAACAATAATTGACAGGATCATTGAAGAGATACCTATGTTAAAGCACACTTTCTGCGACCAAGAACTAAACGCTGCTAAATCAAACTCGTTAATACTCGTCAATGGCAGAGAAATCAGTATCCTTGAAGGTTACGAAACCAAGCTAAGCGACGGTGACGAAGTCGTCTTTGTTCCAGTTGTACACGGCGGCTAAAACATGATTACGTTGACCACTGACTTTGGGCTCAAAGACCCATATGTAGCAGAAATGAAAGGCGTAATTCTGAGTATAAATCCGAAAGCAAAAATTATCGACTTAACGCACGACGTTGAAAAGTTCAATACTCGAATGGGCGC
>JAEAME010000719.1_pt1 | contig 29920 bp, 27 predicted proteins | sample 8958731 | NCBI WGS metagenome assembly JAEAME01 (sample SAMN16933194, study PRJNA681113) | bioreactor sludge metagenome | isolation source: anerobic bioreactor sludge (Control) | place: India:Bengaluru | collected 2018-10-24
TTTTTGTGCTCGTTTTCCATGTGACACTCTTGAGGCAACAGCGGGGCTTTGGAACAGGGTTAGTATCGAGAAGCGGCTTGGCTCGCCTATTGCTGATGAGGAGTATACTTCTTTTGTAGAGCCTTTTGAGGGATTGAGGCGTTTAGATAGTATCCGCCGGACTCTAAAGCCACATGAAATTATTGAGGCAGCAAAAGTTTCGATGTTTAAAGCAAGAGTCGTTAGCTTTCCAGATAGCCTGCCGTTCTCAAGGCAAGAGATCTCCTCTTTCAAAGCAGTTTATGACCTTCTTTTAGCCTTAAAGCAATCCCCCTTAGGTCTACGAGGTACTGATACGTTCGCTCAACAGCACAAATTAGAAAACCTGAAAGCGCATGTGTTTCGTTTTCTTTGGATATTGGCAAGCTATGGGCGCTTAGACGAAAAATTTAGCCGTATACTTGTTGATGCTCAAACGTACATCGCCAACCGCGGCAGTGAGAAGACACTGGCGATTTGGTCTTTTGTTGAAAACTCAGTTTTTAAGGTCTTATCTCAATTTGGACTTCGTTGTGAACTGATTACGTTGAAGGGTTTCAGGGTTGAAGATTTGATTACTGGAACAGGTTATCTTAGAAATAAGGGTTGGGCTATTACGATGTCGATTGAAGACACATCCGGCGGTATCTATGCTCTAAGAGCTCTGCAGACTTATAGTTCAAAAGTGAACAAGAAATACGGCAAAAAAGCCTTCGCTCGCTTCAGAGAAGCAGATATGCAAGTTTTATCTGAGTAGCAGCAGCTGGAGTTGGGAATTGCACCTGTATGGAGATTTTACTTTTTTATTTTTTGAGTTTGTAACCACAGCTTTCGCAGAACTTCATGTCGGGCACTGGTGTATCGCATTTGGGGCACTGCACTCTGGGAGTTGGATACAAAGGGCGCCCGCAATGCCCACAGAAATTGGAATCCTCCGCGTTTTTACCCCTACAATTTATACAGACAATAACTGTCTTGCAGGTTTTCTTAGAAGCATTCAACATAGCAAACATTTGCGGAGCGAACAAAAATCCTAACCCTAACCCTAAACCTGCCTGTAAAGCACTGCCTGTATCAAAAAAACCTATATCATTACACATTATACAATCGGATTCCATAAATGCAAAAAATAAGTCTTCAATATAAGCGGTTCGGTAAAGAATTGTGCTAGTATTTATCTACTCTATAGTGAAGAAAGAGCCTTTATGAGAAGCGTTTTAGGATCTTAGAAAATTCTTTTTAAATATATTGGTTTTATTTTAATCTGTGGGATTAAACTTGACTGTGTATCTTGCTCGAACTTATGTTATTGCACCAAACAGATTAAGAGAGCATAATGAATGGGGCAAAAAACTTGTTGCTTTGATGAAGAAGAAGCCCCGTCTCTTTTTAGATGTAGAGTCTCTGCAAGTTCTTAGCCACAAAGATGAAGGCTCAGCTGGCAAGTTTACTGCGTTGTGGGGTTTTCAAAGTTTGTCCGCAATAGAAGGTTGGGACACTGGGTTTAGAGAGATACCTGAAGAAAAGGCATTGCGTACAGAGTTTATGAAGCTAATTGTGCCTGGGTCTTACTCTGTTTGCATTTTGGAGCAGATTAAGAAAATTAATCGCAAAACTAAATCCGCTCTTCGTGTGGGTAAACCAAAATAGTGAAAAATCAATTACTATGCGATGAAGTTTGCTTTTTGGAAGCTTGTGAGACTTTAGGCTAAATTGTAGTGTTTTATGTTTAGCTGTCTTCTTTTTTTGTTTTGTTTGTGAGGATGATGGCGTTTAAACTTCCTCGTCTCATGCTTGGGTTGTTTTTCTAATTTCGGCTGCCTTTCTGCTGCGGTTAGGGTGAGGAGTGTGTGGCTTTGCCTCATCCGTATACGTGGTGCTATGTTGGAGTTGATTAGGTGAGGCTGAGGAAGCATGTAGGAAACTATCCCTGGGATAGCTTTTTCTGTTTTGCGGGTTGATTTTTGTAAATGTTTTTGAGGTGATTTTTGCGTTTAGAGTATTAGTTATACATTTTACTATTGTAGCAAAAGCTAATTACACTAAAGGATACTAATTCTGGAGATGGGACTGAGAAGTATGAGTCTCTCTCATAGGTTAATAGAAATGATTAGTACATCTGATCCGCACTACTATCTGGGTTTGGTTCTCACTGAAGAGTTTTTCTTTAATGGACAACAGCCAAATAATTCTAGAGCTAGATAAGAGGGCAAGCCTTGAACCATCATGAGTCAAGAAATTTTGAAGAGCCTCTCCTCGAGTTAAAAAAACTAGTAGACATTACTTTCTATACAATCATCCCGCTTTTTGCCTTGACTTTGGTTACAGGCATCCTATCTAATTCCATAACCATCCTCGCTGTTGCTTTCGACTATGGTTTATCTTTTATCGTACAATTATTTGCCTTCAAATCCATCCGCACCATAGTGCAGTCAAACGTTATGAAATTCCCATATGGCACAGGAAAATTAGAAAATTTCTCAGCCATTGTTTATGGCTCTCTCGCTATACCCATATCATTGTTTATTATTTATTCCTCGTTCACGAGATTGATCCTACCGCCTGCTATTTCTTTCGGTATTGCTCAAATCCCCTTGATCCCGAATCTGGTACGCAGTATCCTACTCTTTCGAAAGGCTAGACAACTTAAGCAAACAAATGAATCACCAATGCTTCATTCATATTACGTCAATTTTAAAGTATCAACCCTTATAGACGTCGGTGTGTTGGCTAGCCTTAGCTTTCTCTTTCTTCTGGCTAATTTGGGATACGGGAACATTGGCATTATGATTGACCCGACGGTTTCATCCTTTCTTGGGGCTTACATGTTGTTCTGCGGTGTTACTCTAACAATTAGAAACTTCCGTGTCTTGATTGATTTGCCTCTGCCTGAAAAAGATCAGTTAAGAATAATGGGAATTCTGGCTCAGGAATACAGTGGATACGAAAATATCGGGAATATCTACACTAGATTTAGCGGCAAGACACGTTTTATAGAGGTGGAACTGTATTTGAAGAAAGACCTTTCGTTGGAAGAAATTACGAATCTTGGGCAAAGAATAGAAGGACTTTTGCGACAGCATTTCCAAGATCTCCGCTTTGTTTTAATCCCGCTTTGCGAGCAGAATTTGTCTGAACAAGTATCGAACAGTGAGATTAAGAAAAAATAGAAATAAATTAAAATTCAATTCTTCTTTATTTCAGACTTTGCAGAGCTTCACTCTGAGAATCATATATTTTAAAAATCTGGCTAAAACCCGATATCTCAAATATCTCATGCACAAAAGGTTTCAATGAAACTATGAAAATCTGACCACCAGACTTCTGTAAACTTTTAGCGGCAGATAAAAGAACTCTTAAACCGGCGCTAGCTATATACTCAGTTTGAGAAAAATCGCAGATTAGTTTTTTTACTCCTTTCAAAATTAGGTCTTGTAATACATTCTCGATGTCGTTTGCGTTAGAAGCGTCGAATCTAGGGGTCATAATTGCTACAGTAAAGTCACCGTTTGTACTTATTTCCATTTTCTCACTTCTATTTTGAAGAATCTTTATTGTGAATGTACTTGGTCATAATTAATAAATTCATATCTTTTTTTCGAAGGTATTCTACCTCATCCATAAATTTTCTCATGAAAAATAATCCTAATCCTCCTACTTTTCGTTCTTTCAAACTGCTTTCGGTATCAGGCTTCGGCATCATACTTGGGTCGAAAGCTTTGCCCCAATCCATAATCTTAACTATAAATTTATCACCCAGTTCGGATAACATGCAACGAATTATAATCACGCCCTCACCTTTGTTAGAGTATGAATGTTTAATGATGTTTGTGAAAGCTTCTTCAACCGATAATTAAACTGCGTATATGTCTTTTGTGTTACGTATATTATAGTGCATCATCGTTTCCGTCATAAACTCGTTTATTCTGTTGAGGTTTGAGCTAATTAGCTTTTAGAGAAAGAGCGCCTGAGTTTCTTTATTGTTAATTTGTCTAAAAAGAATAGATTTCATAAAAATCATTTCAAGTTTTTGATTTCTCAAAATGCTGGTTAGCGGGCTCACACAGAAACTAAACGCATATTATTTAAACACGTGCAAGGGTACTTTTAGGTTGTACAAGTGGAAAAAATGGATTATAGATTTTTAAGGGATTTGCCATGAAAGTTAGCACTGAAAACGGCTTCACCGAAGAGACACTTGATCCAGCTGATTGGAAAATGTTTCGAGCGCTCGGTCATCAAATGCTTGACAGCATTTTTGACTACATAGAAAACATAAGAAACCAAAGGACCCTCCCATTGACTCCGACCGTCACTAATGAAATATGCTGTCCTCTCAGCGAGGAGGGTGAGGGTGAGGAAAAAGTCTTTGAAATCTATCAGCGCAGTATCCTCCCTTACACTTTAGCGATTGCATCCCCCAAGCTTTGGGGTGCTGTAGTTGGGCAGGGTTCACCCTTTGGTGTATTAGCAGAGATGCTTCGGGCAGGCATAAATGGTGCTCAAGAATTCTCTTTTGCTGAGGCCAAAGTCAACCTGCAAGTTATAGAATGGATTAAAGAGTTACTCGGTTTTCCAAAGGAAGCGGGGGGCGTTCTTACCTGTGGCGGCTCGGAGGCTAACTTTACTGGTTTGGCGGTTGCGCGAAATGCAAAAGCAGCAGTTCAAGTCAAAGAAGATGGCGTTCAGGGGCTTGCCCAAAAAATGGTACTTTACTGCGGGGACGAAACCCACAGATGCTTAGAACGTTCTGTAGAACTGCTTGGATTAGGGAATAAAGCACTAAGAAGCATATCCACCGATGCCAACTGCAAAATACGAATAGATTTGCTTGAGGATGCCATCAAAAAAGACCGCCAAGATGGCTACCACCCATTTTGCATAATTGGCTGTGCGGGAACCACCAATACCGGCTCATTTGATAATCTCAACGAACTCGCAGATTTAGCGGAAACAGAAGATATGTGGTTTCACATAGACGGTGCCTTCGGGGCATGGGTAAAAATCAGCCACACTCACCAACACCTCGTTAACGGCATGGAGAGAGCTGACTCGCTGGCGGTTGATTTCCACAAATGGATGAATATGCCCTACAATGTAGGCTGCACACTCGTTAAGGACAGAAGGGCGCATTTCAGCACATTTGCTTATGGTCACGAAGCAGAGTACATAAAATCAGCTTTTGAACTAAGCGAAGACCAGCTGTCTAACCCCCACAATCTTGCGCTACCTCTCTCACGAAATTTTAGCAGCCTTAAAGTCTACATGCTCCTTAGGGCATACGGCAAAAACAAGTACCGGCGCCTTATACAGCAGAATCTGGATCAAATCCAATACCTTGCCGAACTAATCAAAGCTGACACTGAGCTGGAATTAACAGCTTCCGTAGAATCTAATGTGGTTTGTTTCCGTTTTAGACCTCAGGGACTAAGTGAAGTAGAAACAGAGATCATTAACAAGAAAATAATGGATGATATAAATAAAAATTCGTTCTGGATGATCTCTGACACCACAGTTAAAGGCAAATACATGCTTAGGGCTTGCAATGTTAACCACCGCACCAAGAGAGAGGATTTGGATTTCTTAGTGAATCATGTAAAACGACTTGGCCACAAAAATCTCAATTAAACTTTCTCAGGTGCAGAACGGTTTTTTAAAATAAAATGTGAAGTTCTTGACTTAGACCTTACAGAGTACAAAGAATTGATGATCAGGACATCGGAGACCTCTAAAATGGGTGTTGAGGTTTGCATCTACAAGGACAATAATATAACCCCGCCCAATCACTTTCTTTCCTCAAAATGTTCGTAAAACCTTTTAGCTAAAATAAAAGGGAAAATAGGGGAAATCGGCTTTTCAGAACTAATACTGCTTTTAGAGAATAATGCTGTCTTGCTTCATTTATTCTGCTTAATTTTAAAGATGGCTCTGCCTTCATCTTCATACACTTCTATTGTAGGGAAAAAACCTTTTTCTATCAATGCTAGCCAGACATGGCTAGCACAGATTCCAATCTCGACGTTTGGGTGTTCCCATTTAAAGTGTCGATAGCCAACGGGCAGTGAGACTATAATAGTTTTATAATCATTTTCGAACCCAAAACGCCACATTTGTGAATTAGCTGCTGAGGGCGCTTTTCTTGCAAGATCTAGAACATAAATTAGGTCGCCTGAAAGAAGTTTAATGTCCTGCTTGTTTTCGAGCAAGTCTCTTGTTTCTTTTCTTTTAAAACTATAAACGTTCTTTGTAATTCTATCCATTAATCGAAGCCCTTTCGGTTCATAGTAGCCCAACGGAGAAATACAAATCGCACGGATCCCCTCAGTAATTCCCTTAGAGTAGCCGTATCCGTTTGGTGCTTCATTTAATTGATTGGTATTCTGCAGATGAGGCATTAACCTTTCTAGTTCGGATATTTTGTAATGTCCATACCAACAAGTTGAGACGCCGAGACTTTCTGCTAATAGAATTAGTAATTCTCCTATGAAACCAGTTTTTGCTATTGAAACAGGATCTGTTTCAGATAAAAAAGCAACATTGTCAGCCGGCGATTGCATGGTTGAATAAAGTTCTTTTGTTGGTTCAGCTTTGAAAAAACAAATTTCAGTAGTGCAATCAAACGGTGGTCTAACCGTTTTGGAAAATTCTGATAAAATTGTCAATATTTCAGGTTTAAGGGGGTCTGTCTTGAAACTTCTTGTGGATCTGCGGCTGTTTATTGTTTTGCTAATGTTATACGGAATATAATTTATTGCCACAGTACATCCCAACTTTTTGCTTTTAAATATAGATTCAGAGTATGACAAAGGGCTCATTAAGGTTTTATTAAAAATCAGTTTGACGGTTAACTAAGTTGGAACTGGCATTAAAACCTGTGTTTCTTTCCATAGACTGATTGAAAATGAACGGTTTATGAATTTAGCTTTAACCCGTAATAACAGTTTCTTTTGTCACGGAATTAATTTTGTATAGCCCTTAATTAGGCTTAATAGTAACATGCGCTAACTATCGACTTGATGAATTATGTCCTTTCCAAAAAATTTCCTTTGGGGTGTTTCTAACAGTGGCTTCCAGTTCGAAATGGGCGATACAACCGGGAAGAACATTGATCCAAACACAGACTGGTATGTCTGGGTACATGACTCCCAAAACATTCGAAAGGGCATTGTAAGTGGCGATCTACCTGAAAAGGGTGTAGACTATTGGAGTCTCTATAAGCAAGACCACGCTATTGCCAAGCAACTTGGCTTAAACGCATACAGGATAGGTTTTGAATGGAGTCGAATATTTCCAACAAGCACCTCGACAGTTGAAGTCCAAGTGGAAAAAACTTCCGATGGAAACATCGCTAAGATAGATGTTGACCAGACCGCTCTACAGCTACTTGACACTTTCGCCAACCAAGATGCCGTACGTCACTATCGCGATGTGATAAAAGATTTACAAGTTAACGGCTTTGAAGTCTTTGTGTGCTTAAACCACTTTACGCTACCCTTGTGGATCCATGACCCCATAACCGCTCGAAAAACTCGACTACGTCATGGTCCAAAAGGCTGGGTTGATGAGAAAACGATAGTTGAATTCACAAAGTACGCAGCATACATGGCTTGGAAGTTTGGGGATCTGGTCAAGTATTGGGCAACTTTTAACGAGCCTATGGTAGTCGCTGAGGGCGGCTACATGATATCTGAGTCCGGTTTTCCTCCGGGGCTACGTAATGCCTTCAGAGTTTATAGAAGGGTTGCTATGCACCTTGTTATCGCTCATGCGCGTTCCTATGATGCTATTAAAACACATTGCAGTTCAGCAAATGTTGGTTTGATTCATAATGTGATTCCAGCTATGCCTTTATCGTCAGAGAAAATGTCTGACGTAAAAGCTGCTGAATACTTGAACATGATGCATAACCTCTTCTTCATCCAATCTGTTTCCAAGGGTTGGCTAGACGAAAACCTGAATGTAGTAAAAGAGAAAGGCGAAATAGAGCACGGTCTAGGAAATAGGCTTGATTGGATAGGTGTAAATTATTACAGTAGACTAGTAGTTAAGGGAAGAGCGTTTATGCTGGCAAAATATGTTGCTGGGACTTCCGTAATTCCATCGGTTGTTCCAGGTTTCGGTTTTGCTTCTCAGCCCTACTCAAAATCGAATGCCGGATTACTGACGTCGGCGATAGGCTGGGAGTTGTACCCAGAAGGTTTACTTGATGCTCTAAAAGCTATGAAAATATTTGGAAAGCCGATTTATGTGACTGAAAATGGTATTTCAGATATTAAAGATGTGCTTAGACCCAGTTTTTTGGTTGAGCACTTAAATGTTTTAAGAAGGGCAATTAGTGAGGAAAAAATTGATGTTCGCGGCTATTTCCACTGGTCTCTAACTGACAATTATGAGTGGGCAAAGGGGTTTGGTCAGAAGTTTGGGTTGTATTCTGTTGACTTAGAAACCAAGTCGCGGAAAAGCAGAAAAAGTGCAGAGGTTCTTAAAGCAATTGTCAAAGGTGAGAATGCGGAAGAAATGTGACTGCGCTTTCCTGCGCTCGTTAATCCTGTTTTTGATAAGCGGTTCAGGGGATGCGGCTGCAATTATCTTTGTTGAGCCATTTTTTGTGCCATTTAAAGTTGTCACAGCCTTCTTTTGATTCACAGGACATGCATGGGTCTTCGCTGGTGGCTTTATTTAACATGTCGATTAGTTCCTTTTCGGCTTTTGGGTCAAGTTTTAGTTTTTTTACGTGTTTTTCAAATTCGCCTGTCAAATACACTCACATTAATGATTGTACTCACAAGAGTTAATAAGCCTCATTTAAAACGGGCAATTTTTTCAAAGTTAGGCTGAATGATCCCTGAAATGTAGGTGTGACTCGAAGCTTCTTTTTCCAAAATATCAAAACATCTATTAAATTCAAAATTTAATTCTGAGTAGGTTTGCCTTATGTTCTTTGAAGAAGAAGACGATGATTGCGGTTGCGATGAAGATTGCGACTGCGAAGATTATGAGGAAGAGTAAGCAAATCTCCAACATTTTTTTTATTTAAGTTTGGCTATTTGCTTTAAGTGTGTTTGGCGCTCAGTTTGATGCTGGGCAGTGGTTGTTTCTTATTTATTGGTGTTTATTTTGGGTTAGCAAAAAATTTTTATTTAAGAACTTGTATAGGTTAACTATACAAGAAAATCATGTATAGAGGTGGATTTGAATGGTTGAAGACAAACAAAAAAGAAAACCATCAGTATCTCCCACAACCCCCGGAACTTCAATAGCAAAAAGGAGGGAACAGGAAGGCTTGGAAAGAGGCATCGACGACATATTTGGCGAATTTCGCCGTTCATTCGATGACCTGATGCGGCCGTTTTTCCCATTTGCTGAAATAGAGCAAGAGTTTAAACTGCCAACCAGATACGCCCAAGTTGACCTAATAGACAATGGGGATTCATACACCATAAATGCTGAAATTCCAGGATTCACCAAGGATCAAGTTGATGTTCAAATCAACAAAGAGGGTTTAGCCATAAGAGCAGAATGCAAAGAAGAAAAAGAAGACAAACGCAAGAACTACTTGCACCGCGAACGTGCATATTCTTCTCTACAGCGATTCATAGCCTTCCCTGAGGAGGTCGACCCTGCAAAAGTAGAAGGTTCCATGAAAGACGGTGTACTGGAACTTAAAGTTCCAAAGAAGGAACCAAAACCAGAAGAAAAACCAAGAAAAGTGGAGCTAAAATAAAGTCTCCCTCTTTTCTTCTTTTTTACGGCGAGAGAACGTTATGGTTGAACAACAAATTGACTCAATACTTACAGTTATTGAGAATCCTATTCGCAGACAGATTATAAAACGCTTAAGTCAAGAACCGAGTTATCCACTTGAATTGGCAAAAGAAATAGGCCAGGCTCAACAACTTGTCACTAGCCATTTAGCTATCTTAGAAAAAATGGGTCTTGTGAGCTCAAGTATTGAAGCTAGTCCCAATGGACCAAACAGAAAGATGTTTTATCTCAAGCAATCTTCTTCCTTGTCATTTAGTTTTGGTCCTCATCTATTTAATGAGCAGTGTTTAAATTTTGAGACTTTACCCTCAGAACTTTCCTCTCAAGCAACAGATTTTATGAAACGCATATCAGATATACAGAGCAGTAGTAAAAGTAAAATTGAACCATTCTCTTGTCTGCTAAAAGATATAGATGCCAAAATAGATGCATTGGAAGCAGAGAAGGCGGTTTTACTATTTATCCGTAACTTAGCAATGAAAAATGTGGTTAAAGACTTGGAGCGCCAGGATAAAACTCATTATGAACGAAGAATTCTTCATTATATCCTCGACGAGCGAACCAAGGACATAGAAAGCATATCAAAAGCTTTGAACTTAAAAGAATCCTTAGTGCGCATAATGCTTGAAAAACTAAGAGAGGAAATTCCATAATTATGCCCAAGGTCGGGATTGAGAAAGCAGTGAGTGAAAATTATTGCAGGTATGAAAAAAAGTCTTGATGGAGTTGATGCCCCTTTCAGGTTATTGGCATTAAGACGAAGAAAACAAAGTATTACTGTTGTGATTGCGGAAGAAAGTTATCGGCTCGTGCAAAGACTCCTGAATGGAGGAGGATTCCTGCAAATCAGAAAAGATGCCGGAGTTGCTCAGCGCGATTTAGGGGTTTAATTAGGAATATGGTTGCAGATAAAACCTTGAATCCCTCGATTTACCCACAGCAAAACCTTTTTTCGTGTCAGTGTTCAACTGGATATTGTGCAATCAAACAAGAAAATGGTTGTTGAATGGCGAGGCAATTATCGATTAGAAGCGAATAACGAAAAAGGGCTGACTGTGAAATTTGATGCTCCAAAAGAGCACGGTGGTGAAGAAACCGCTCTTTCTCCTATGGAGAACGTCTTGGCAAGTTTAGCTGCATGTAGTAGTTTTCATGTTTTAACAATACTAAGGAAGAAGAGACAAAAAATTACTGCTTACTCTGTTGAGGCTACTGCAGAAAGACGAGAAGACCCTCCGCCAAGAGTATTTACAAAAATTCACCTAAAATACATAGTGAAAGGGGAAAAGATTAGCCCACAGGCAGTGGAGACAGCAATTAAGCTTTCAGAGGAAAAATACTGCTCAGTAGGCGGAATGCTACAAAAATCGGTATCGATTACTTCATCTTTTGAGATCTCCAATGTATAGGTTTTTGTGTATTTGCCTATTTTGGGTCAAAAAGTTGAGCTTGAGAATATTCGAAAAAATTAACTTTTATTAGCTCAGAATATGTGTTCCCAACTTAATTTAAACTAAACTCAATAACGTTAGCAAACCTAAAACAATTATCACTATAGCTATTGCGGTCCTCAATTTACGATTGTCAAATTTATGAACTACAAATGCCGCAAGCGGGGCTGAAAAAACAACACCAGCAGATAAAGGCAGCAAAAGTTCCCAAGATATTTGGCTTCCAGATAATAAAAAAGTTAGAAAACCAGCTATACTTACAAAAAGTTCAGCGAACGTCTGTATCGATACGGCAGCCTTTTCATTAACATCCATTATTATCATCCCGGTTGTGATTACGGGGCCAAATCCGCTTCCACTAATTCCTTTGTTGAAAGCGCCAAACAAGGCTGAAAAAGCCAATTTGAGCCATGTGAATTTTGCTTTTAACTTTCTATTAAATAACAGAAAAAGCCCCAATCCCATTATCAAGAGGCCGATGTATAATCCTAAAAAGAAATCGGATGTACCTACAGAAATAGATGCGCCAATGAAACCACCTATCACTCCGAGTACGCCAATTAAAACTGACATGTTGAAATGTTTGCTGCATAAGCTGAAATCCACATTTTTATATTTATGATGAAAAAAAGGGCTAATTAGATTTCCAATCAACGAACTAAACAATAAAGCTGGCACAATCTGATGTGGGGAATAACCCATCAGCAGCAAAACAGGAGTCATAGTCAGTCCGAAGCCCATACCGAAGACTATATCGATAACTGCAGTTAGAAAAGAGGGTATAATCAAAAAGAGAATCCCTAATTCAAGACTTATTTATCTTCAGCCCCTGCCATCCTCAAGAGTCTATTCGACCCCATATGTATGCGCCAATAAACATTGCGGCCAACCCTATTAAGATGGCTAAATTTCCTGTTCCTAAACTTGCTAGCGCTGAACCGGGGCATTGACCCGATAGACCCCATCCTGCACCAAAAATAATTGCTCCAATTATTACATTACGTGAAATAGGCAAACGTCTCGGTTTGAACTTGCCTCCTAAAAGGGGTTGCTTTAAAAATCTTGCAAACACGTTTACTGCAAAAAAAGCTACAATTACTGCGCCACCTAAAACCAGCAGCAGACCCAAATCTTTCAGCTGAAGAAAACTTAAAACAACTTCCTGTTTTGTCATGCCACTATAAGCTAAACCAAAACCGAACAAAATGCCTCCGAGTAAAACTACGAGATTACGCTTCATCATGGCAAAACCCCGATTAGTTGAACAATATTAGCTGTAACAATTGCTATTCCAATAAAAACAACTACAGCACAAAGAGACGTTTTAGACAGAGAAGCTAAACCGCTTATGCCATGACCAGAAGTGCATCCTTGTGATAATCTGGTCCCGAAGCCAACAAGTAAGCCACCTAGCGCGAGTCTCCAATATTGGACCGATGTTGTCCAAAAACCTGTTGGAGAAATCGTTAAAGTATAGATGAGTGCCCCAACAATCATCCCGAGTGCTAGATAAAGTCTCCATTGTCTTTCTTCGATATTGTTTGTTTTTTGGAAATGTTTTCTTTTGGAAAACCAAGATAGTGTGGTTGTGAAGAAACTGCTTTGTGTTGCATGCAGACCAGTTAATAGGTAAATCAACCCAACACCAGCGCCGATCAGTAGTCCACCAATTAAATACTGTTCTACCCCGTTGGGAAACATATTCAAGCCTCACTCCTGCGGAAATTTAAACTTTTTCTAACATAGTTTCCTCTTTTCTGTTACTTGACTAAAGGGAAACCAGATTTTATCCAGGCATCAGTTCCACCAAGGCAATTATATACGTGTTTAAAATCGGCTTTCAAGAGAACACTTGCTCCGAAGCTAGATCTATTTCCTGTTTTGCATAAGACAACTAATGGAATATCGCGTGGTAGTTGCTCCAATCGGTTTTTCAGTGATCCAAGGTAAATATGCTTAGACCCTTCAATGTGCCCTTCAATCCATTCTGCCTCTCGACGGACATCGACTATCAATAATTCCTCTTTAGAAGAAAGCATCTTTTCGAGATCAATAACGCTTATCAAATTTACTCGAGATAGCGGTAAGCCCTCTTTGTACCACTCCTCTAAGCCGCCAGTTAAGTAGCCTTCAATTTTATCATAACCCAAGCGAAATAGATTTCGAGTTGCAAAATCTAATGCTTCAAGGTTCTCAACAACAAGTAGGATCGGCTTTTCATAATTTGCAACCCATCCAATATTCGAAAGTCTGCTAGGCGTCAGACTATAAGATCCCTCAATGTGAGCGCCACCGAAAGCCACAGGACTTCTAGTGTCGATAATGTATGCATTCTTTGAAATTTCAGCGAATTCCGATGCCGATAGAGCCTTGGGGTGGGGAACATTACCTAGAACAGGTGGGCCTTCAAGATTGTATTTCTCCATTTGTTTAAAGTAAGGTGGAGATTGATTTTTTTCATTAACTTTGTATGAAACGAACTCTTTTTTGTCGAGTTTTAACATTGGGTTCGTTGTTTTTTCGATTCCTATGGTGCTTATTTCTCTTTGTCGTATTTTGGCACCACAAACTGATCCCGCGCCATGTGAGGGACATACAATAACGTCTTCACCTAACGGTATTAACTTATTCATGATACTATCGTACATTTTTTCAGCCATAACAGGAGTCATTTCAGCTCCAAGAAAATCTGTTCTCCCTACATCACCGACAAAAAGTGTATCGCCTGTGAATACAATCACAACTTTTTTTCCAGACTCAAGATCAGAAACAGCATAACATGTACTATCGATTGAGTGCCCAGGCGTATGTAAAGCCTCAATACGTAAAGCACCCAAAGAAAGCTCTTGTTTATCTTCAATAATCTCACCGTATTTCCAAGATAAACCTGGACCGTGAAATACAGTAGCGTTGGTAAGATTTGCAAGTTCTAAAGAACCAATCACGTAGTCTTCATTTCTGTGTGTTTCTAAAATGTACTTTATTTTAGCACCCCATTTAGCTGCGGTCTCTAAATACACTTGGCAATCTCTTCTTGGATCTATTACTGCAATTTCGTTTTTAGAACGAATAATATATGAAATATGAGATACAATTTCAGACTTTACCGCTTGAAACATCATATTCTCAACGCCTAATCGTTTAACAAAAAAGAGCAATAGTTAAAGATTATTATCCATAATGCTGTGAAAATCCCAGAATATTATTAGTTTTCTTCGTATTTTTTAGTGAAAAATTCAGGATAGTGCTATGAATACAAAAGATAATAGTTCGGAAAAAGTTCGGAGTTGAGATGTTTTCAGGGAATTCGCAGTTCAAGTTGTTTAATAGAATAAGCGGATAATTATTGATTACTTGTTTGTCGGTATATTTATTACCGTTAAATTCTAGGGTTGTAATGACCTGAAATGCCTGGGGCAACTAAAAATTTTGTCAATATTGAATGGCTCAATAACTTAGCCCAAGAAACCAAGCATATCAAGCTTAGAAGTTATGAGTTAATGCAGATACAATCTAATTCTCAGGTTTTAGATGTTGGTTGCGGACCAGCAGTTGATACAATACCGCTGTCAGAATACATTGGCGCTGAAGGCAGAATCGTAGGAGTTGACTATGACCCCCAAATGATTGAAGCAGCCAACCAAGAATTAAACAAGTCAAAAATTACAAAAAAAGTACAGCACATTCAAGGCAACGTTTTTTCCCTTCCATTTCACGATGGAGAATTTGACAGAATTCATTTGGAGCGACTCTTTCAAGTATTTCCAAAAACAAAAGTTGGCCGGATTTTTTCTGAATTAGACCGAGTTTTAAAAAGTAATGGAAGAATTGTTATGGTTGACATGGACATTGCCTCTTTATCGGTTAATTTTTGTGATGACGAGTTTGAGCGAAAAGTAATCAATCATTTTACGCTAAAAATGCGCCCAAATGGGCTTGCTGGTCGACAACTAGTTGATATTCTAAGAAAAAACCACTACAAAGATGTGTCAGTTGAATTGATTCATCATCAATTTGGTCGTCTAACAGGGTCATATTGGTTCAATTGGATAATTAGTGGGGCATTAGAAGCTAAAATCATTAGGCAAGAAGAAGCAGATAGTTGGAATCAGGAACTTAAAAGAAGAATCGCTGAAGGCTCTTTTCTTGCGTATGTTACCAATGTTTTAGTTTCAGGAAAAAAAACCTAAAAATGGCAGGAATTTAGAGTTTTATTACACTTTTTCTTGGTTCTCCTTCGTTTAGGGGAAACTTTAGAACTATCTTTTTATCTATCAGATATTTCTTAATAATTATCCCAAGAATAACGAATAATTATTTAATTTTCACAGTATAAGCTTATCAAGAATCTGCTATTTTTTATCCTCGAAAATGATTTAGGTATTATAAAAAAATTTGATGATTAAGAAATAATTTATGGTTTATTTTTTTGTCCAAACCAGCGTGCTCGCCATGCAAGGATTTCGATTACTTGCCGTTCCAGGTCTTCATATTTTCCTTGATATTCCTCACTGGACCACTTATGGGGTAATTCGTAATCGAAATCAAGGTTTGGAAAATCCTGATTTGCCTCTTTAATGATATCTCGGATGTACTCTGGCGGAATAATCTTGTTAGGCAGATAAGGATCTACAAGTATCTCTTCAAATTTGCCTTTTTTCATTCTAACAATACCTCACTTTAACTTACAAATTAATCAATTAATATCCCTTTTGTAGCTACAATTGACCTGTGTAATATCAAAAACTTCTATCAAAAAATAATAAGAAAAAATAATGGGATTGGAAAAGTGAGAAGAGTATTTAGCTCTTTTTAGGGCCATGTCTTTTTTTTAAGCAAAATCATTGCTATGATCGTTACTACGATTGCTATGGCTATTATGATTGCGCTTGTTTGAGTGAGTGTCACTATGGTTTGGTTTAGCGTTTGTTTTGCAGCTATGCCAATCAAAGCCCAAACTATAACCAGTGAGTAAGCTATGTCCTTTCTTATCGCCAAACTTAAAATGGTAATCAGCACAGCCACGGCAACTACGACAATTGCCCAAGTTGTTGCATCTATACCTGCACCGTCCCAGCCGACATTAACAAGAGTTGCTGAAATGTTAGCTATAGTAGCTATAGTAATCCAACCTAAGTAGACACTAAACGGTAAATGAACTGCCAGTTTTTCTTTAATTGATGCTTTTGTTTTTCCGATTCCTACTCGTTGATAAATTCCAATCAGGGAAGCTAGTAGAAGTAGCATTAAGGCCACTGAAACTGGTAGTTGCTCGTATTGCCATGCAAAAAGCCAAGCAATGTTCGCTATGCAGCTTAAAATGAACAGGAAGCTGATTTGTTCCTGGAAGGGTTGCGTCTTATTTTTTGGAAGGGCTTGATATACTATAAAAACTCCCAATAAAACATAGATTATGCCCCAAATCGAAAAGACATATCCTGCCGGAGTTATCAGGGTTGGATTTTCGTCTGAAACCTGAGCAGTGAGTTGGCCTCCGATTATATCTGTGCTGCCTGCTAAACCGTTAATGATTATAGTAACGATAAAAGCGACGATGTTCAAGTATCTATAATAGCTATTTAGATTTGACTGCATAAATATCTAAATCCCTTTTCTTGTAGGGTGTATTTAAATTTATTTTTTTGTCTCTTCTATTTCTATAGCTACTTCATTTCTTCGGAGAAAGCCAGGAATATATGGCGGATTGTAGAGCATTGTAAAGACATTTCCTTTTGTTTTGATCCCTGCTTTTGCTAATTCATTTAAGAGCTCATCTGTTTCCTTTTCAAAGTGTTTTTCTGACCATCCACCTGAGAAGCATAAAACTGCAAGAGTACGACTTGGAATTAACGCAATTTTTACACGCTCGTCTAGAGGTTGAGGAGTCGTCTCCAAAGTTAGTTCCTTAGGCATAACAAAAGCCATTGACCCGGTTTCAGCTAAAACAGGGGATGTCATGGCGATTTTTTGAGAGACGACAGGTGATGTCATCTGCACTTTTACTTTTTGACTATTTTTTCCTGTTATGAACTTGTAGAGCAAGCTAAAACTATCAGCTTCTGGATCCATTACTTTAGCAACAATGATAGCTGGATATCTACGTATCTCAACATTTCCTAATTCACGGATAGGCTCATACTGTATAGTTTCAACCAAAATTTTTCCTCCTATAATGATTTAAGCGTTCATAATATTAAGGGTTGACTTACATATAACAACTGAATTAATGCAACATTTCAGAGGTAAATTATGCGCAATAGAAACAAGATTGTAATTGCAGCTATCCTGATAATAACCTCCATATTAATCGGCTTTGTAGTTTGGGCTCAAACCCCGCCGTATCCCATGCCCGGAGCATTTGAAGCTATACAATCGGATACAAACGTCAATGTTATTGAAAGTCAATGGTTAATTTTTGAACCCACTTCATCCAATAAAACTGTTGGTTTTATTTTTTACCCCGGTGGCAGAGTTGACTACAGGTCATATTCTCCTCTGGCCCATGCAATAGCCAACGAAGGATACCTTACAGTAATCGTACCAATGCCGCTAAACCTTGCAGTATTTGGTCCAAACTCAGCTAACAGCGTAATCGATGCTTTCCCAAATATAACAAGCTGGGCAATCGGCGGGCATTCTTTAGGCGGAAGCATGGCCGCGCAGTATGTCCAGGAAAATCAAAATAGAATAAACGGACTAATACTACTGGCTGCATACCCCTCATCAGGACTTAACCTTTCTAATAGTGAAATATTTGCAGTTACAATTCATGGCACAAACGATGGGTTAGTTACAGCAAAACAGATTGATGACTCACTAAAACAATTACCCTTTTCGACAATAAGAGCTGAAATCGAAGGTGGAAACCACGCCCAATTTGGATGGTACGGAACCCAATCAGGAGATGGTTTAGCTACTATAACCCGAGAGCAACAGCAGAATCAAACTGTTACTGTAGCAATCCAATTATTGAATAAACTACAATAGTCTGTAAGAATATTAAAAAGTCCCACGTTCATTTTTATAATTTGGTCGTTTAGATGAGAGTCTTTCCTAAACCCAAAGTCGTCGTAAGCAAATGCTTAGAGTTTGAACCGGTAAGATGGGACGGGCGCATAATTGCCAGTGAATTTGTTAAGACCCTCAAAGATTATGTCGATTTTATTCCAAATTGCCCAGAAGTAGAAATCGGATTAAGTGTACCCAGAGACCCAATACGGATAGTAAAGAAGGAAGAAACCTTACGACTAATACAACCTACTACTGGAATGGATTTTACGGATAAAATGTTACAGCATTCAAACAGTTTCCTAAGCGCATTGCACGAAGTTGATGGGTTTATTTTGAAGAGCAAATCGCCTAGTAGTGCTTTTAAAGATGCAAGAATTTACCCAAGTGAAGGCAAAGTTGCTGCTCTGGGGCGCGGACCGGGATTTTTTGGACGTGCAGTTTTGGATAAATTCCCAAACAAAGCAATAGAAGATGAATCTCGACTTATCAACGAACGGATCAGACAGCATTTCTTAACAAAAATCTTCACTCTTGCTGATTTTAGAGAGACCAAAAAAACGGGTTCAGGCGATAGCCTCGTTTCTTTTCAAGCTAGAAACAAGTTGCTATTCACGGCCTATAATCAGAATCAGCTCCACATCATGGGGCGCCTTGTGGCAGAAAGAAAACAGAAATCATTCAAAGAATTAGTCGTCGAATACGAAACCCACCTCTATGAGACCCTTAAAAAAGCACCCCGCATTGGCTCAAACTATAACGTTCTAACCAAAGCAGCGGGCTATTTCACAAGTAAACTGTCTAACAAAGAAAAATCATTCTTTTTAGACCTCGCCCAAAAATACAAAATAGGCAAAGCTCCCCTTAGTGCCCCTTTGAACGTGCTAAAATCATGGATAATAAGATTTAACGAAAAATACCTCGAAGAACAAACCTTTTTTGAGCCTTTCCCAGAAGGTCTGATGCCCGTTGTTAACTCTAAAGGCAACGACGACAAAGACTACTGGACATAGAAGCGGATCATGCATTAGGTTAATGCGTTAACTCTATCTACATATTTAGTCATGTCGAATTTTCTTTCCAACCCTTTATCGTTCATGAAGCGTACATTCCCAAAAATCGCCCTTTTTGTCCATGGACGGTCATGTTTTCCAAAGCACCAAGCTACACCTGTGTAGCCGTTTGGATCTCTACCGTCTAATTCGTATTTATTGTTAAGATAAATAGCCCAATTGAAGGCATCATGGGGGCTTTGGGTCCACTCAATTATTTTCTTGCCCCAGTACATTCTCATGTACCCATTCATTTTTCCTGTTTTCACCATCTCTCTTTGGGCTGCATTCCAGTATTTGTCGTGAGTTTGCCCGTTTTCCAGTTGTTCAAGACTATAATTGTACGCTCGTGTGTCTTGTGCGTGTTCAGATAGTGTTTTTTTAGCCCAGTCAGGTAGGCCAAGGAAAGAGTCGTAATTCACGTTATAATAAACAAAGTTAATCGACAGTTCTCTACGAACTATCAACTGTTCCAGAAATCTATGTTTCTCTGAATACTTGGACCTTAGGATTTTCAGGGCAGCAAATGTTGGTGAAATTTGTCCGAAATGCAAGTAAGGGCTCAAATTGGAGGCAACATTATTCTCTGGGGTATTGCCTGTTTCTTCGTATTCTTCTATGCCTCTCTGGAAAAAGGTCTCCAACGCCTTCTTGGCTTGACTTGTTCCACCTGCAAAATATCTAGATCTATTCACTGTTTTGTCAGTTTTTATGTGGGAAAGTGTTTTCTGGAAATCTTTGATATCTATTGAATCTATTTCTAAATAAATTGAAGATTTAATAGGAGTAACATGTGCGGGTAGATCAAGGAAATAGTTAAGCTTTGCCAACAATTTAGGTCTCAAGGTTGCAGCGGCGTATTCTTCTTTTTGTGAAGCTTCTTCAACGGGTACAATTACGTTATCTTCAACTTGAATTAGAGGGACTGAAATATTTTCAGCCGCAATTTTATACCAACTTTTGTTGGCTTTCAAATACCCGCGGTCAACTATTATCAGAGAAGCTTTCTTTGAGAGCGCAACTAAATTTTCTGTAGGTGAACCCACTTTAACTACAAATTTAATATTCATGCTTGATAGTTCAGAGTATACTTCCTGTAGCCCTTCAAGCATAAACCAATAGTGCCGATAATTTGCTTCAGGAAACTCTTCGGTTAACCCAAAATAGACGACAACGGGTAAATCCGCCTTGTTTGCTAATTCGATTGCATAACTCAATGCCCAGTTGTTCTCTACTCTATGAGCTGATTGCATCCAATAAAGAATGAACTCTCCGTTTCTGCTCTTTTTGTCGTTTAATGATTTAATTCTTTTTTCTAATATTTTTTCATCTTTCCAACTAGGGTGATTTCAACCCTTTTTTTGATATTATTTTGTCCAGTTTTACTATTAAGATTTCTTTATCCGCACTTAGCGTTGACCAACCATCTTTGCCGTTAAAACCATGGGCATACAAGAAGTGCGGAGACAGTTTTGCTTTGCCTATTTCAGAAATTTTATCTATTGCTTTTTTTCTTTCTGCCTTGTCTTGCACTAACTTTAAGGTGCCTTTTAGAATTACAAATGCATACTCACTAAAATCGGGTTTATAATTTTCAATTTCAACACAAACCTGTTTGCCTTCCTTTAGAAATCCGATCTTGTTACCATAGTCTGTAAAGTGAAAGTACAAATGATTATCTACAAAGACATATTGAAAAGGAGAGATGTAGGGACCATCTTCACCAATAAAGGCTATTCTGCATAGGAATTGCTGGTTTATTGCTAGATTAATTTCGCTTTTGCTCATCGAAGGCAACTTGATAGGCCTCATTTTTTCTCCACCTTGTGATTAATTTTGATTTTTCTTCTATTCTATAAATACACATAATCGATTTGCTTTATCAAGTTACCCTTATAGCTAGGCACTATAATTTACCAAAACAATAAGTGCTCAAAGTAGGGGAATTAGCTACTTTTGTGGGCGTCCTACCAGACTAAGATAGATTGTGCTTTCTTCTTGACCATCGACACCTACAATTTCGTTTACCTCATCATCATAGATGGCTCCAATCTGACATGAGCCTAAACCAATTGCAGTAGCTGCTAATGCAAGATTTTGCGCTATGTGCCCTGAATCTAAATAGATATACCTGTAAGCGCGTTGCTTATACTTCCATCTTGAGCGCTCAAAAATTGCTGTCCAAATAAAGATAACAGGTGCATCTAAACACATTCTTTGTTCTAAAGCAGAATGAGCAAGATTTTCACTGAAATTTCCCTGTTTTAATTCTTCAAGCGCATGCAACTTTATATTGTAATGATATACCCCTTCACTTAACCCTGCAACGTTGTTAACTATAAGGTAAGTCTCGATAGGATAGAGTGCACCTGCAGACGGGGCGACCCTAAAATCTCTGTTAAATGAACTTTGCCGAATACCTGTTGACGCCCAGAGTAGAAAAGCCAAATCACTTAAGCTGCATGGTTCAGAAGAATAACTTCTAATGCTTTTGCGGTTTTTTAAAACTTCGACTAAATTTAGAGAATTGCCGGGAAATTGGTCTGTGAGTGGAATGAGTTTGTTTTCTGGATAATTTTTGTAAATTATCGGTTTTTTTGACCAATCTAATGGGCTCCACTTTTGTCCTCGTTTGTATTTAGTTAATCTCTGAAAATCGTTGCCTATATTATCAGACAAAAACGCCACCGAAATATAGCAACTCGCGCCTGATATATTTACATATGCGCATCTTGTACTTTGGCAGTTTAAATTTTGCTAGAAAGGAAAAACTGTGGCTGCAATCCAAGCAAGTAATAGCGTATTAAAAATTGTTCCAACTGCAAAATTTCGAGTTCGCTTATAGAAATAAAGGCTGCAAAATGTTGTTATCGTAAAAATGGGTACCATTAACCACAAGAACTCAATTAAGAATCCTGCAAAACTGGAGATAATCCAAAAACCAAACAGTATCTTTGGCAAAAAGTTAAGGGCTAAAAACAAAAGAAAAGGACTTAAGTTAACAAAAATGATCTTGAAATTTTCCGTTTTTCCTTTAAGCAAATAATGGTTTGGTATCAGGTATAACTGCTGGACAAAGAAATAAGCCACAAAGAAAGCTAAGAACGCAAAAAATATCAACACTCGCTCTGCTGAGGCAAACTCTTGAAAAATTGGAGCGACTATCTTCAAGCTTATACCCACCTCTTGAAGAAAACCGGTAACCGCTACCAGAATCAAGAAAAGGGTAATAGCTATCAACAGGGTTTTCTTTGTAGGCAAGTTCTGTTTGATAATCATTAAAGTTGAAGCTTTTCTAATACCTGAACCTGCGCTTATCCTTTTGAATATAAGTAGACTAATCAGAGCTAACAGTAGCAGCCACCAAGCTATAGAAGATCCAAAAATTAAAGGTGGAAAACCGATTAGGAATCCTACAGCGATCAACGGAAAAAATAAGCTAAGATTTACTATAAACCAAATAGAATATGCCTTCCAACGTGGTATGCAAAATTCTTGAATGTATGTTTTAGGTTTCTCTTTTGACAATCCAACGGTTAAATCGAATGTAAGCAAAATCAAACCTACCAGCGTTATTACTGACAAGCTTTGAGCGATTTCTCTATATTGATAGATAGGGCTAAGTTGATTTTCATAAGCTTGAGTTGTTTTTAGTGTTTGCTGCATCCACTCAGTGGTCTGATTAATCGCTGTTGGGTCTAATGATTCAAAAAGATGTGTCGTTTGAGGTATGATTAGTTTGCGTGCCGTCTGTGAATTAAAATCTCCATAAAGAACTTCTGGCTGGATCAATTCAGTAGTATTAAATAAATCTAACAGATCCTTCCCTGCCAAAGTAGAGATGTCAAACAAAACGTCGTATTCTCCAACGATCACTAAAACATTCTTCGGAAAAGTTGCGTTAAGAGCGCCATATTCTACATCTATTGCTGCAGAACCAACTCCACCGCCAATTAAGACAGATGCTTGAACATTAGACAGTTTTGAATTTGCCGCCCTAATTGCTCCCGCTCCAAGACTATGTCCTACCAGTCCAATTTGCGTGGAATCAACAAAGGATAAATTACCTAAATAGTTGACTGCATAATCTACCCCGAGCGCGGGGTCTTGTTGACCTTGATTTATAGATCCGTCTGAGGCACCATGACCTGGCAGATCCAAACATAAAACTACAAATCCCGCTCTACATAACTCCAAACCAAAGCCGCTTAAAATCTGAGCCGATTCACTTATTCCATGTGCCACAACAACCGCGGGAAATTGTAAGCCCTTCAAGTCGGCTGGCTTGTATAACAAACCGCTTAGTATCCCTTGTTTAGTGTCTATCTTAACGATGCTGCTTTCCACTTTTCCAAAGTCAGTATTCAAACTATAGGTGCTAAATAGACTGACAAGGAAAATTCCCAATAAAAAAATAAGAAGAATTAGCTTTTTCTTCATTTCCATTCAATAAAGCCATTGATGCCATTAGTTCATAAGCCTTGCTATGATAGCCCCTGTGCTGATATTTAATGAAAGCCCTCTTCTGCGTTTTCGATTTGACTAATTTTTTGGCAAAGTAATTCTTTAAAAATAAAAAAAAAGATGTTTTTGCTTTTTTACTTTGGCAATAGAACTTTATCTATAATGTGAATTATTCCGTTATCTGCTTTAACATCAGCAGTTATTATGTTTGCATCGTTGATTTTTACTGACTTATGTAGATGCCATTTTGCTGCGTCGACATTTAGGTCTTGACCTTGGAGGGTCGTCATTTTTTTGTGTTGGATAACATCTGATGCTGGAACTGCTCCTTCTACAACGTGGTATGTCAGGATTGCGGTTAGTTTTGGTATGTCTTTTAGTAGGCTTTCTACTGTCCCTGCTGGCAGTTTTGCAAACGCGTCATCCGTAGGTGCAAAGACTGTGTATGGTCCTTTAGTGTTTAATGTCTCAACTAGTCCTGCTGCTTGAGTAGCCGCTACAAGCGTTTTAAATTTGCCAGCTGCTACTGCTGTGTCACATATTCCACCCATTTTTTTCACCTCCATTTAAAATGACTAAAAATCGCAAATTAAACTCTGTAAAATAAAGCTATAAGCTTTTTTATTTTCTAAATTCAAAGGGACTTTGCTTTTTCCAACTAAATTCAAGTTTGCCTTTAGCTTGAACCACTTGGGTCTTGATACTTTAAGCTTAAAAAGAAATTACAACAAATAAGAAGAATACCCATTTCACTTTAATAGGCTGTATTGAGGGGGTGATTGAAATGAATTACAAAGAAAGGCAAGAAATAATAGCAAAATCACCAATCTCTTTTAGCTACTTAAAACGATTCAATATCGGGGCAGGTATACTGCATCTTTCGCAAGGGCTACTAATGCTTGCCTTGGGCACACTCATATCTTGGGAAAGACCCATCTATACATTTTATTTAGATTTCAACGTTATCCCTGGAAATCCCCCAATATTTGAGATTGCACCAAACCCCCAAGTATGGTTTACTGTAAGCTTTATCGGAGTTATTGTTGCCTCGTTCCCTCTACTATCGTCTTTAGCCCATTTCCTGATTGCGTTTGTTAAAAATAAAAGCTATAATCAAAATCTAGCAAAGGGATTTAATCCATATCGCTGGTACGAATACGCCTTCTCAAGCTCAATAATGATCGTATTAATCTCAACTTTTGTCGGCGTCTGGGATTTCTGGTCGCTAGTAATGATTTTCACACTTAACGCAATGATGATTATGTTCGGTTACTATATGGAAGTTGTAAATCAAAAAACTGAAAAAACTTCTTGGTCTGCATTTATCGTTGGCTGTATATCTGGAGGCATACCTTGGCTTGTGTTGTTTGCTTATTTTGGAGCCGCAATTTCTTCAGGAGAGACTAATCCGCCGACATTTGTTTACTTGATTTTCTTCATATATTTCGCGGTATTCAATGTCTTCGCGCTGAATATGGTTCTGCAATACAAAGGTGTTGGGCGCTGGAAGGACTACCTCTATGGCGAGCGTTTTTACATTGTTCTTAGCTTTGCTGCAAAAACTGCCCTGGCTTGGTTAGTGTTCATTGGAATATTCGCACCGTTTTAAACGCTTACCCATTTTTCTTTAATTTTTATTTATAAGAAAGTTTGAATTGACATCAAAATTAGAATTAATTACCCTACGTTTTTTCTTTTTTCCTTAATGCTCCTGAATGTCACCAAATAAAAAAAACTGCTGTTGTAGGCTACTTACGCAATAGATTAAAAGAGGATTAATTATGTATTATTTTACCTTACACAATAAGGAAAAAGAATAAAAAAGGAGAAAAACAAAAAAATGCAATTTTCAAAAACCAAAACAACGGCAACCTTAATCATTACAATCCTTCTACTAAGCACAGCAATATCGCTCACGTCAATATCTACGGCAAGCGCTCACACCCCTGCATGGCAGATACCCACATACGCATTCATCAACGTAGCACCAAATCCAGTGGGCGTAGGTCAAACAGCCAATATTGTAGTTTGGCTCGACAAAATGCCCGACGGCACATTAGTCACAAACAACATTAGATTCCACAACTACAAATGCACAATTACTGCACCTGACGGAACAACACAAACAGTAACATGGGAAACAGTCACCGACACAACATCATCCGCATATTCACCATTCACGCCCACTCAGGTGGGTACATATACCCTTAACTTCAGTTTTCCTGGACAAAAATACACAGACTACACACACAACCCCGCCTCAGCATTCGTAAACGACACTTACCTTCCAAGTTCAGCAACAACAACTCTAACAGTCCAAGAAGACGCTATACCAGCCCACGAAGTTACCCCGCTACCCACTGAATACTGGTCAAGACCAATAGAAGGACAAAACTCAAATTGGTACGCAATCTCATCAAACTACATTAACCCAATGGGAGCAGCATACAGCTTCGGCTCTGTAAGATACCAACCAGACGGCACAGCTCCAGACAGCTCTCACATCATGTGGAGTAAACCCATAACCTTCGGCGGAATCGTAGGTGGAAACAACGAATACCAAGAACCAAACTCACCCTCATCACTAACAGCAATTACAGGTACAGCATTTTATACCGGTCTGTCATATGAAACCAAGTTCAATAACCCAATCATCATCTCCGGCAGACTCTTCTACGGATTACCACACAGCAACAACGGCGCAGGCGGAGGATACATATGCGTAGACTTACGCACAGGCGAGCAAATATGGATGCAAAATTATACAGGAAACATATACCCATCATTTGGCGCAGTCATAAACGTTGACACACCCAACCAACATGGTACAATATCATACTTGATAGCTACTCAAGGAACCACTTGGATGATGTTCGACCCATGGGACGGAACTTGGGTATTCAACATAACCGACGTTCCATCAGGAACTAGAAGTTATGGTCCCAGCGGAGAACCAATCATCTACCAAATAAACCTCGCAAACAAATGGCTCGCTTTATGGAACTTCACAAACGTCATAAGTAACGGACCCGTAAACCTACTAGGTTCTAACGGATACAGACCAGTAAATAACGCATTCAACACAACATTACGTCAATCCTACTCTTGGAATGTCACTCTTCCAACCTTACCCACATCAGGCGCAGGCATAGGCTGGGCAATCAACGACGACCTATTGCTAGGCTACGGCGACATGAGATCCAGCTTCGGTCAACCCACTTGGGGTGGCGTCGCAGCTGGCAACACTGCAGCATATGGAACTGTCTGGGCAATAAGCCTAAAGGACGGCTCACGAGGCTCGCTATTATGGACCAAAAATATCCAAGTACCCTCAGGCAACATTACATTGCAATTAGGCACAGTGGATCCATTGACACGCATGTTCTTCGTAAGCACCAAAGAAACAAGGCAATGGTACGGCTACGACCTTGACAGCGGAAACCTCAAATGGGGTCCAGTCGGTGACACACGCGGATTTAACTACTATCCAACCATCGGAAGCGGCGGAGTCGCACAAATCGGTTACGTAGCATACAGCAAACTATACGTCGGAGGTTACGGCGGTGAAATCTTCGCATACGACACCAAGACTGGAAATGTAGTCTGGTCTTATGGTGGCGGCGGCGAAGGCAACAGCACAAACAGCGGAACCGAAACCTCATGGGGTCACTACCCAACATTCATAGGCTCAATATGTGACGATAAAGTCTACGTCTACAGTAACGAACACTCTCCAAACACACCTCTATACAGAGACTATAAAATACGATGCCTAAACGCAACAACAGGTGAAGAACTCTGGATCATGGATAGTTGGGCTTCAGTTGGTGGATTTGCTGACTTCGGCTTCCCGACAGCAGATGGACAAATAGCTTACCTCAACGCTTATGACATGAAAGTTTACTCAATCGGTAAAGGACCCAGTGCTATCACTGTTACTGCACCAAACGTTGCAACTACCACTGGCACTCCAATTGTAATAAGAGGAACCATAACTGACATCTCAGTGGGTACAACACAAAACGAGCAGGCTGCAAGATTCCCCAATGGTGTTCCTGCAGTGTCTGATGAGAGCATGAGTGCATGGATGGAATACGTCTATATGCAAAAACCAAAACCAACAGATGTAACAGGTGTCACAGTTACTTTGAATGTCATCGACAACAATGGCAACTTAAGAACCATCGGCACAACTACCAGTGACTCAAGCGGTATGTTCACATATGCTTGGGCACCAGACATTGAAGGGTCATACACTGTAATCGCAAGCTTTGATGGTACCAACTCGTACTGGCCAACAACAGCCCAAACATCATTCTACGCAATTGCACCAGCAGCCACAGCAACACCGCAGCCAACTGCAACTCCATCAACAGCTGACTTGTACTTCTTGCCCGCAATCATAGGACTCTTTGTTGCAATGATAATTGGTTTCCTATTGGTAATATTGTTGCTCAGAAAACGTCCATAAGTTGAAGCAGAATAAAAAATCCCTCTTCCTTTTTTTATTTTAAATCTGTAAGCTCAACACTTACCTACAATTAACCCCACTTCTCCTCTCATTCATAAATGTATTTTAGACTATTTCAACGGCAATGAGATCCTGACGTATAACACCACCGTTTGCTAAATCTGACGAATTCTTGCTCATCATTATTCAGGTATTTTTTCAAACGAAACTAATCCAGTTATTCTTAAATATGCAAAAATAGAGTATGCCTTGAGGGGTAAAGGATTGAATCTATTAATCTTCTTTATAATTTGGGCTATAATCTGGTTTATTCCAATTTCCCCCCGAAAATTCAGACTCACTTCCAAACGTCGATGGTTGATTTTTGGAGCAGGATTATTTCTATTTGGATTAAACGCGGCGGCATTGACCCCATTGAGCATCTTTGTTTATTTCTTAATATTTTCTAGAACCATCGCTGCGCTAGTTGAATACTTCATTTTATCCAATGTTGCTTACATCGGTAGCTTCAAAACTCAGGCAATCTTTCAGGATGCTCCAGAAGTTCAATTTAAAATAAAACGCAAGAAAAGCTTTTATGGACTCCTGTTAGGTGCGATCTTGGTTTTTTCTTTTATAGGCTTTGCTGCATATGGAGAAATTCAGCGGGTCGCTAATGCAACTTACTTTAATGGGTTGATCAGTCAAAGTTCAGGTTTGCCTTTTAACACTACTCCACCTGACAACATGGTTAGGTTAGTCACAAAAGAACTGGCATACTCCATTGCTATGCGTCACATGTCCGAATTTGGGAGCAACACTCAAGTTCTAGATTGCCACGTGACTAAATCCCCCGAAGGCAAATTGGTATGGGTTGTACCAGTAGGTTCAACTAATATCATTGCAGAGAACTATATCAAAGGCTTCGTTATAGTTGATGCAACAGAACCCACTGCAGCCCCAAAAATCGTTCAAACAGAATTTAACATCGGTGAAGGGTTATGGTGGGACCGCAGTATCGACTTTCGCAACTACCTAAACGACATTACTAATGTTTACGGGGTTGCTTATCCAACTTGGGATTTAGAATCTAGCAACTTGGTGTATGTTGCAACTCGTTATGATTTAGGCTTTGATTTAATCAACCGATATAAAACACCCTTAGTCTACAACGCCGAAGGAGAATTGCAGCCTGAAACATTAGACATTAATAGCATCCCAACTTGGATGACACAAATATACGACGAAGAATGGCTCGAATACATGATAAATGAAATGGGTGGCCTAAGACGTGGCTCAGGATTTGACTACTTCGCGGGTGGATTCTTATGGTTTGTTGCGCCGAGCCGAGACAGATTCCAAATGACCGAAGACACACGCTATACAGTAGACCCACAAACAGGCGATGTAGTAGCATTAGTCTGTGTCAATCCCGTTGAAAACCAACGATCACTTTCAGGAGTATTCAAAGCCACTCGAGAAGGAATAATTTTCTATGATTTCAAGCTTTCAAATTACATCTCAGGTATGACAGCCGAGGATCTAGTTGAAGGTCGGTTACCAAAACCTGCGACTGGGAATTATTATGCAACTATGCCCTTGCTGTATAGTGTTGAGACTGCAACCAATCAGCAGCGTTTAGCCTGGTATGTTCCGATATATTGGAACGAGGATACCGGAGAAGAAGACGAAACCATCTATTTAGCAGGTTT
>JAEAME010000721.1_pt1 | contig 29901 bp, 27 predicted proteins | sample 8958731 | NCBI WGS metagenome assembly JAEAME01 (sample SAMN16933194, study PRJNA681113) | bioreactor sludge metagenome | isolation source: anerobic bioreactor sludge (Control) | place: India:Bengaluru | collected 2018-10-24
AATTATTAGCCGCTTTGATTATTGCTATGGGATCGGTGGCAATGGGGCTGAAGGTCGTCATGTTCTTCACTTTCTGGGGCACAGCAGGGTTGAGAGACCCCAAGAAAACCGCCAAGGGCAAAAATTTCATGTCCAGAATGTTCGGCTGGATGCTGCCCAAAGGTAGCAAACAGTTTAGACTCTCGAAGATGAACATGGCGGGCATGGGCACGGCGATGATGAAGTCGCTGATGAAAAAGAAAAACATCACCTCAGCCGAGCAGATGCTCGAAGTCTGTGGGCAACTCGGCGTTCAGATTTTTGTTTGCGAGATGTCCATGGATCTCATGGGCTTCAAATTAGCTGAAATGATCGATTATCCCAATTTAAAAAGCTGCGGAGTTGCCACTTTTTTAGCAGAGGCGAAAGATAGCAAAATTCAATTATTTATCTAAGTAACAAGTAGAAGGAGAACCAAAAATGTCAGACGCAATTCAAGTGGATAAGGTTTTAGATTTCAAAGGGCTTCCCTGCCCTATGCCTATCGTAAAAATGAGTCAGGAGATCAATAATCTAAAGGTAGGCCAGGTGGCCGAAGTGCATACCACGGATCCAGGCTCCCTGTCAGATTTTCCCGCCTGGGCCGCTACCAGTGGCAATCAAATTTTGAAAACCGAGCAAGCCGATAAGGTCATCAAAATTTACGTCAAACGTTTGAAATAGCAAATGAGGAGGAACTTAAGTGATAGATAAAATCTATTACTTCATCATGGTGCCGATGGTGTATCTGGCCTTTGCGGTGTTCTTTCTGGGAATTTTGGTGCGACTGATCAGACTGATGTTCGCTCCCAGGCAGCTTACTACCTTGCAGATCTTTCCCGAAAAGAAGCCCTCCTGGTTATATTCATTGGCCGATGCCTTTTTTTTGCCGACCATCGGCAAGCATAAACCGTTGCTGTGGGTATTTTTAATTTTATATCATGCAGCCTTTTTATTGCTTATCATCGGACATCTGGAATTGATCTGGGATATTAAACTGCTCCAGATAATTCCGCATAAGATTTTTTTGGGAAAAGGCCTGATCGCTCTGACGTTAACGATCTGCCTCGTATTCTTTTTATTTCGACGCTTCAAAAGCCCGTATCGAGAAATTTCGGTGCCCGAAGATTTTTTTCTATTGATTCTTTTGATATTTACGGTGCTGTTTGGCGGCCACATGAACTGGGCGTATCATTGGTCCGAATACGGCTTTGACCTGTCGGTCACGGAATTTAGGGAATACCTGTCGAGCATGGTCAAATTGAAACCAGCCATCCCGTCGGCGATCAGTGGCTCGCCCCATTACATTATCCTGGTATTGCATGTCTTGTTTGCCAACTTGTTTTTAATCTTTTTTCCGTTTAGCAAAATCATGCATTCCTTTTTTACCATTCCACTAAACAAAATCAGGAGGGGGTAGCCATGGATCAGGCCAAACAAAAAGAATTATTGGAACTAATGGATTCGAAACTGAACCATGCGATGCGGATGTATCTGGAAGTCTGTTCCCACTGCGGCGTTTGTATCGAGGCCTGTCATGTCTATGCCTCCATGCCCGAATTGAAATATACGGCCGTCCATCGAGCCGAGGTGATCCGCAAACTGTTCAATCGGTATTTCAAATTGCAGGGCAAAATCTGGCCCTCACTGCGTGATAGCACGGTGTTGGATGACGAAGCCGTCAATCGAATTTATGAAGCGGCTTATAGTTGTACGGGCTGTCGACGCTGTATGGTATATTGTCCCTTTGGGATCGACACGCAGATGATCATGTCCATTGCCAAATTGATGCTCATCGGCGCTGATCGGGAACCAAAAATTTTGACGATGCTGGCCGACATGTCCATTCAAAAGGGCAAAGCGGATGAAGCGACACGCCAAAATTTTGCGGCTGCGGCACGAAACTTAGAAGCCGAAATTATCGAAAAATGGCGCACGGCAGGCGGCGATGAAGTGGTGCCCCTGGATGTGCAGGGTGCCAACGTCTTGTATGTCGCACTGGCTGGCAAACACTCCATCATTCCCGCTGCGGCGATCATGAATGCCGCCAAAGAAAAGTGGTCGTTGAGCTATTATGAAGCCGTCAACTTTGGCGCCTTTGTGGGCAATCCCAAGAAAACTCAGGAGATTTCCCAGCGCATCATCGATGAAGCCATACGACTGAAGGTGAAAGAGGTTAGCGTCTGTGAATGCGGCACGGCGTTTCGAGTGCTGCGCCATCAAATGGGAAAACTCCCCTTCAAGGTTACCAGTTTTGTGGAGACCATCGCCCGCTACATCAGAGAAGGTCGAATCAAATTGGACAAAAATAAAATCAAGGGCAAGTTCACCTATCATGACCCCTGTCAATTGGCTCGCAATGGCGGCGTGATTGAGGAAGCTCGATACATTATCTCGCATTTGACTGATGACTTTGTCGAGTTGATCCCCAATCGAAAATACAACTGGTGTTGCGGCGGCGGCGGTGGACTCATCGCCATTGGGGAGAAAGATTTTCGCATGAAATCGGCTAAGATAAAAGCGGAGCAGGTCAAGGCCACCAACGCCAATATTTTGGCCACTGCTTGCGAAAATTGCCACACGCAGCTTTCGGAGTTGAATGAACATTACAATCTGGGGATGAACGTGCAATTTTTATCGTCGCTGGTGGCGGATGCGTTGACAGAATAGCAAAAAGTTTTTGGTCACGGAAATGGAACACGCAGAAAAAAACATAAATATTTTAATTCCGTGTCAGTTCTAATTCTGTGACCTAAAATTTCTTTTTGGTTTCTTGAAAGCTGGATTTCCACTCCGTTTCGACAGGCTTGTCAAAGTTAGGGGTTACAAATTAGTTATTTCGTTAATCTGACTAAATCGCAGCAAAGCTAATCAATTCATTTCATAACTTTTTTAGGAGGGTTGTATGAGAAGAAGTATTTTTAGTTTTATCTCAGTCGTCGTGTTGTTTTCAGCGTCCATCGCCTTTGGCAATGGTTTGAGTCTCAATAGCATTGGGCCCAAATCGCTGGGCATGGGCGGCGCTTTTGTGGGCCTGGCCAATGATTACAGCGCCATCTATTGGAACCCTGCTGGCATTACCCAGCTCAAAAGCGCTCAAATTGCGCTGTTTGTGACCGATGTCCTTCCAACAGGCACGTACAAATTAGCCGCTTACGGCATCGATGCGAAAACCCTGTCCAATCATTATATCAGCCCGAATGTCATGGGCTATCTGCCACTGTTTGGCGGCGAAAAATTGACGGTTGGCCTGGGCGCTTATGTGCCTGCTGGTTTGGGGGCCGAATGGGATGGTCAAGATTTAGTGGCTTTTAGCGGGCCAGCTACATTCAACGGCGCACCGAATGCTTTTGCTGGAAAATCGTTCGAGTGGATGAGCAAAATCGGTGTTTTTAATATTTCTCCCGCCATTGCCTATCGCCTGACTGATAAAATTTCGGTGGGTGCAACCTTAAACATTTATTATGGCATGATGGATATGAAACGCCCCGTCAATGCTGTTAATAATTTTGCGCCGACCAATCCAGCAGCTCCCTCTGATGGAGGCCTGGTGGATAGTCAATATGAGGAATCGGGCTCAGGATTGGGATTTGGAGCTACGCTCGGTTTATTAGTGAAACCAGTCGATATGTTAGCTGTGGGGCTTTCATTCCGAACCAAGAATACCGTCGCTTTTGAAGGCACGGCGAAAAACACGGCTTTCCAAGCATTCAATGCTTATGAATCTGATTACGAGCGAGATCTGGCCTGGCCGTTGTGGATTGGCGGCGGCATTGCGTTAAAGCCGATCGAAAAATTAACCTTAGCGGCCGATGTCCAATTCAGTCAATGGTCGGATACCCAGGAGAAAATTGTGACGGACTATAAGAATGCAGTTTGGGCGGCGGCAATGGACGAGGCGGCTCGAACCATGGAATTGAATTGGGAGAATAAGATGCAAATTCGATTCGGCGCACAATATCAATTGACCGAAGGTCTAGCGCTCCGTGCGGGCTATTACAACGATCCCGCTCCCGCTCCCGATGAAACCGCCAATATCATTTTCCCCAGCGTCAGCTACAATGCGCTGACAGTTGGCGCCAGCTATTGTCTGAGCAAAATTAATCTCGATTTTGGTTTTGAGTATTTGATGGGCAAGGATCGTGAAATTGCGGCCAGCGATAAAGGCAACAATCCTGGAACTCAGGGAATGAATATCATTGCACCCAGTTTAGGCGTGAGCTATTCGTTTTAAGCGTCTGAAAGCGCAATTTCGCTTAAATTATCTTAACGATAAAAGGTCAAACTTGCTTGCTGATTCTATCCCGATTTATCGGGATGGAATCAGTATAAAATGAAATTCCGCTATTGCTGATAATTCTTATTTTTTGATAATATGGAGTGAATTGACTGTGTCAATTCACTATCGACGCAGTCGATGCACTCCAAATTTAATATTGGAATTGCGGTTGGTTTAGAATTTTTATTTTAGAATTTAAGGTAGAATATAAAATTATATGAACCGAAATCTTCTGCTACAATTTAGCCCCGCTTTTCTGAATTATCCTTAAACAATCCCGACAGGGTATCACACTTTTCTCATCGATATCTTCCACATATGTCGAGCTGTTCATAACGCACCCTGGATTATGACAATGATATAAACCATAAGTGTGTCCCAATTCGTGTGTAGCTTCTTTCAATAATCGCTCGACTAATAAATTATGATCGGACTGCCCGCCATAAAATTCGTTTTTTAAGCGATGAATGGAAACAATGGCGCCAATTCCCTCTAATTGCGCTTCACCAAAAACAAAGGTCAAAATCGGGATAAAAAGATCAAAGTCACAAACGCCCAGAATTCGACCTGCATCCGCCAGCGGGTTATCAATCAATTGGGCAAGCAGGAAAGAAGAATTGTACTGATTTCTTATCGGATCCAACGCCTGGTTGATATTGAGCGGTTTATTCTCAATATGAGCCGGCATGCCAAAACGATGGGCGAGGGAAAGACACAGGGGATCAAACAACGATCGATCATAAAAACCAAGCGGTATGACATAAATGCGTTTGGTCATCACATCGATTTACTCAGGTTATATTTTTTGATTTTATTATAGAGTGTGGTGCGGTCGATTTTTAGAATTTCTGCTGCCTGTGAAATCTGCCAATTGGCGCGACCGAGAATTTGTTCGATATGAGCTTTTTCTACTTCATCTAAGCTATCGCCATTCACCTGTTTACTGCGCACACTGAACGGAAAAGAAAGCTCCTGCGGAGTAATCACTTCACCATCACATACGACAATGGCGCGCTCAATAACATTCCGCAGCTCTCGCACATTCCCGGGCCATTCATAATTTATCAAATGTTTCATCGCATCAGGGGAGATGCCTTTAATCGGTTTCGTCATCGATTGGGTGTATTTATTAAAAAAGAATTGCGCCAGCAACGGAATATCTTCTTTGCGTTCGCGCAGCGGAGGTATATCGATGGTAACGACATTCAAGCGAAAATACAAATCTTCACGAAAATGTCCTTCAGTTACGGCTTGCTCCAGATCCCGATTGGTAGCACTGATGACACGGAAATCAACTTCGATCAGTTTTTCGCTTCCCACTCGGGTGAAATGTTTGGTCTCTAACACTCGCAACAGATCCATCTGCATCTTCATGCTGATATTGCCGATCTCATCAAAAAAGATTGTGCCGTTATTAGCCCGTTCTAATTTCCCAATCCGCAAACGATCGGCGCCGGTAAATGAACCTTTTTCATGACCAAACAACTCGCTTTCCAGCAGCGTTTCGGTGAAAGCTCCACAATTGATCGAGATGATCGGAGCATAACGACGTAGGCTGTTGCTATGGATTGCCCGCGCAATTAATTCTTTGCCAGTACCACTTTCCCCTCGGATCATGACCGTAGAATCTGTTTTAGCTACTGATGCCACCATTTTCAGTACCTGTCGCAATTGCAATGACGTGCCCACAATATCATCCGGGCTGGTTAAATCTTCGATCTTTTGTCGCAGCTCAATATTTTCTCTGGTGAGACGACGTTTTTCGATGGCATTGCGGATAACGTGAGTGAGATTATCAGGATCGATTGGCTTGGTAATATATTCAAACGCACCGTCTTTGATTGACTGAACCGCGGTGTCCACTGAAGCATAAGCCGTAATGATGATGACGATGATATTCTTATTCAAACTCTGGATGTGACGATTAAATTCGATGCCATCCATCCCTGGCATCTTGATATCTAATAGAATGATATCATAGGTTCGTTTTTTAAATTTTTCAAGAGCGGCCGCCGCATGTTCGGCCGTATCGACATTAAAGCCATCGGACCTGAACCATTTATAAAGAGAGTCCCGAACGGAAAATTCATCATCGACAATTAAAATATTAACGTCACTATTGTTCATTATTTAAACCTCGAATCGGTAATGAATATTTTTTATAATTGAACAGTTTGCTTAGAATTAGTTGGCAGGTTGATACTAAAAGTTGTACCTCTATTTTCCTGTGATTGGACATCGATTGAACCGCCATGGCGCTCCACAATTCCATAAACTACAGCCAATCCCAGGCCGGTGTTTTTATCTGAGTCCTTCGTGGTATAAAATGGTTCGAAAATATGTGGCAACACTCGCTCTGGAATTCCCACACCATTATCTGTAATCTCTAACCGAAACAGCTTCCCAGAATCACGTCGTTGAAGACTTACTTTCAACTCACCCCCATTGTTCGGCGAAGCCTCGATGGCATTGATGAGCAAAGCGATCATCATTTGCTGTATCGCTGCTGGATCACAAATTAGCGTTGCCTCATCCTGAGTAAAATCTTTAATGAGCTTCATCCCCTTCATTTCCATACTGTGCCTGACCAGTTCTATGCTCTTATCCAGTATGGTTTTCAAATCATTTTTTGATTGTTCACCAAATGATTTTTTCGAGAACAGCAGCAAATTCCTTACAATATCACCACACCGTTTCGATTCAGCAGAAATTGTTTTCAAATTGGCTATTGAATCGTCAATGGATTCTGGTGAAGGACTATTCTGGAGATTTTTTATGCATAGTTTGGCATACGTCAGAATTCCTGACATGGGATTGTTAATTTCGTGGGCAACTACGGCGGCAAGCTTTCCCATAGAAGCCATTTTTTCTGCCAGGATCAGTTGTTTTTGAGCTCTCTCTAATTCCTTGGTTTTTTCGGTTACTTTATATTCTAAGGTATTCGACCACTCCTGTAATTCATTCTGTGCCTCCTTTAATTTTTTAGTCATTTTATTAAATGATCGAGCCAGGTCTCCAATCTCGTTGTCTAAATTAATATCAATAGTGTAATCGAGATTTAAATCGGCCACCTGTCGCGTACCATTGATCAATTTTGATATGGGTTTTTGAATTCGAGTTCGAATCAGTCGTCCAAAAGTGACCGTTGTCAGCATTATCAACAAACCCGAAAAAATCAGAGCCTTGGTGCGGGTTTCCGCTGCACCTTTATCTACTTCTGATAATGACATTTTAATATCAAGTAGTCCCAGTAATTTCTCGTTCTTGTTATGAGCATGGCAGGGAGCAGTGTAGCAATCTGGTTCATTTTCAATGGGGTTGATTAGCCCTATTCCTCGGTCTCCCCTTGGCGTACGAATTTCACGAAATCGATTTTCTTTGGGAATAGCGCCTTTAGCTTCATTGCTGGCATGACAAAAAATACACTGTTCATCATTTATATCCACGGTTTTATACAACTCATCGGCGTCTTCAGAAAATTCGATCCGTCCTTTTTTGTTATAGATCCGAATTCCTTCGATGTATTGTTCCTGCCCAATATTAGAAATGATAACCGCCAGATCATCGCGTTGATTTTTTAACATGCTAATGCGAGTGGATCGCTTGATTAGATCGCTGGCCTGGATCGCATGATCGCGAAAATTTCGTTCAATCTGATTTGCATAATAGTGGATGTTGATGTAAATGATGACAATAAAGACCAGGATCAGGACAATTGATAACAGGATAAAGAGTTTTAAGCTGATACCACGAAACGAATCTAAGAATCTTTTCATCTTGTTTCGATAGCAAGTACGTGTTCATTTTTGCAAATAATATAACATAAATTTTATATTATGTCAATGCTTTTTTAATATCCTCAAAAATAAAAAAGCCAGAAGAGCAGTTCTTCTGGCTTTCATTTATATTAAATATGCTTAATTGCGATTTTAGAAAGGTTCGTCCACCTTATATTGACTTGGCAGGCAAACCAGATCGCTGCGCCGTCGTCACAGCGAAAATTCTATTAGTTTTCAAAACGGCTGGCAAAATCCTCCTAACGATTCAAGATTGCGGAAAATTTAGCTGAAATTTATGGCAAGCTTCCTTCAGCATGACAACCATAACAGGATACTTCGCTGGTTCCGCCGCTTAAATCAGAACCGTGGCATTTTTTGCAATTCTCAATCGCAGTTGGGTTCACTTCAATATATTCGCCATGAGATTTATCATTATCTATATAGGTCCATTCAGGTTGATGGGGATAGGTACTGTGACAGCTTGAACCGTAGCAGCTTGCTCCGGAGTTGCCGCCTTTGAAATCTACGCCATGACAGCTTTTGCAGCTCTCATCGCCTGCTGCCAGCACTTTCTTTCCATGAAAATCAGCCGATTGTGCAGCATTCCATTCATCGGGATGGGAGACGCTGGGTAAAGGATTTTTATCTTCAGAACAAAAACTGATGAGAACGGGTATCATCGAAATAGCGATTAAAATTTTGACCAGGCTTTTCATTGGATTTCCTCGAATAGGATTGTAATTCCTCATAAGTTAAAAAACTATTTTTTATGGCACAAAATACATACTGGATCACCCTGGGCATCGGAATGGCAGCTCAAACAGGAGTCCAGATCTAATTTCGCTGCACGAGCGTGTCCGCCACCTGTTTTTGCATTCGACCAATTCGCTGTGCTGTGATTGCGAGGCATTACCATTCGCTGTCGATGGCAATCGATACAAAACACTTGCTCCTCATGACAGGTGTAGCAGTTGTCCTTGTTCCCTTTAGCTTGTAAGGCATGGTTATTCACAAAATTCAACGGATGAACTTTGTGATCCAGATTATCTTTGTGATGACAATCCACGCAAAAGTTTTCAGTGTGGCAGCCCTGGCATTCCGCCTTTTGGGTATTAGCCGCGACGCCGTGAGTCGATTTCCAGGCGACCTGATGATCAACTGGTTTTAGATTTTCGTTCTGGTTATGACAGGAAAAACAATAATCGGTTTGATCCGTAACTTTGTGACAGCTGATGCACGATGCCATATCCGGAAGATGTTTATCAAAAATATTATCACTGGCAGCTACACCAGCATGACAGCGATTACAGCTGCCTTCTATAGCAACGTGTTTGCTGTGCGGAAAATTTGCGATATAGCTGGTAATTCTCGGATAGGCAGTCGCATTATCAGGATCTTTGTGGCAAACAGTGCACTCCTCTTCTTTGTCATGACAGTTGTAGCAGGTCTCCATATTCGGCAACAAATTGTCAGTTGCCAGCGCACTTTCTTCTGCCTGGTGGCAATCGGAGCAGTCCATACCAATTTCCTCAGCGTGATATTTATGAGAGAAGATAAGCTCGATATCCTGGGCAACTGCCAGATAGCTCAACATGCCGACAGACAAAAGCCCGAAAATAAAGATGTTTTTTTTCATAATCATTTTCTTGTTAAGGGGTCCTTTAGCTAAATAAAATTATCTAATTGATAGATTTTCAGAGAAGTCTTTTTAAAATTGATTGATCCGCAATTCGTAAATCTGAAATCTAAAATCGATATTGAATATGATTTAAAATCCGTGAATCTTGTTCTTTGAAACGATTGGTCAGCCATTGATATTCCAGATCAGCAGACCAGTGGCGTTGAATTTTATATGAAAGACGAATGGCATTGGCAAGTTGATTTTCAAACTCATAGACCTTTTCAGTTCGATACCTGGAATAATCAATATTCAACGAAGCCAGCAGCGCCGGGGTAATCGAATAAGCATAATCGAAAATCAGACTCATTTGCTCGCCAGCGTAACCAGATTCAAACAACAGTCCGACACTGCCGTTATTATTGCTCAACGTTGTAAAGAGCTGATTCGCTGTTTCATCATCAAACTGGATCATACGATACTGTGTATTGATAAAATAATTTTTCATTAAATTATAGGATAATCCCAGTTGATATTGATTGTAGGGTTCTACTTCAAAAATGGTGAAATAGGAATTGGCATAAATTTGAGGATGTTGTTGTTTGAAATTGAATGAGAATGCCAATTTTTTTTCGAGTAAAGTTTGATAGACTGAAAAAAACAGACGATGAAATCGCTCGTTCTGCAAATCATAATGAGCTTGCAACCGGAAATCAGTATTGGCAAGCAGAGAATTATCGAGATTCATGCCCCCAATCTGCCAGAAGAGATCATCCTCATTTGATTTTTGTAAATAAAACAACTGGAAATTGGTTCCGAAGGTTCGACTCAGCTCCAATAGACCGCCTGCGGTAAAGCTGTCTTCAAATTTATAAATTTTAAAGCTTCGCTGGAAATTGGATTCGACGCCTCCGTACGCAGCAAGACTCATTTTCTTGGTGAAATAATATTTGGCGTACAATCCATCCAGACCTCCCAAAACTGTTCCAGGATGAAGAAACTGTCTTCCCAAAGTCAAATCGACTCGGTTAAATAGCTTATCAAATTTTAGATTCAGATTGTAAGCCTTAAAGCGCTGGTCGCTATCGAGCGATTGGCTAAAATCCGTCAAGGCTCGGAATGAAACGTTTAATGTGGCATTAGCAAATTCAGGGGCATCTGCTGAGAGATTCACAAACTGATAAACTCGAGCGTGTTTTTTGCTATCTTCAAAACTGTAAATCGAGTTGGATACTTTTCCGTGGAAGTCAATTCCATAGAGAAATCCAAAGGTCGAGAAAATAATAAATAAGCTTAAAATACTGATCCGTATTTTCTTCTTCATTTTTAAAGTGCTCTTTTTAAGTTTGATAAAAAAAATCAACCGCCATCCTTGCGTACAGATGCCGCTTGAGACTTCAATAAAATTGCTTTTCAATAATGGCAGCAGGTTCGACATGGTTGCTGTCATGCTGAAATTCTGATCCGAATGACACAAGTTCAGAATTAATTCCCATCTTTAGCTTTACTCATCACTGACAAAATCGCAGCTAATACCTTTTTTTGAATCTAATAACTTTTACAATTGAGATGTACCGCATTTAGTGTGAAATCTTGTCATCCATTACAATCTCTTTATTCGCCTCTTTCTCATAGTCCAGTAAATCTTCTGTGGTCAAATAGTAATCTTTTGAGTCGTGACATTTGGCACTACAGCGTCCGCCCGAACCAGTCGTGTCGGTCTGTGCTGTCCAGCGCTGGATATTATGCGGCGTAGCATGCTTCCAGGTTGGTTCGCTATTATAATTTGGCAGGTTTGCAATTCCCCAACTAGCATAAGTATCCGGCTCAATAGGAATATGTCGCACGGTTACATAATCATAGTTACGATTGGCGGCTTGCAAATTGAATTTATTTTTGCCGATTTTAAATTTCAGGTAAGATGAGCCTGTTATCCCTGATCCGCCGGTATGACAGCCGTTACAATTTTTATAGGGCTGAGAATGACATACCTGACACGACAACTGCGGAATAGTTGCAGAAGACACGTGTCGCTGATGATAGCGATTCGATTGTCTAGAACTTTCATGGCAATTTTCGCAGCGAGGCATATCAGTATTCAAATAGCGATAGTCAAAAGCCTGGCCTGAGCCATGTATTTCCATTTCATCATGACAAAAAGTGCACTGACTGCCCCCTTCTTTATAGCGATGGACATCAGCCTTGTAGCCTTCATTTTGACCCAAATATTCTGCTCCAACCCGACTACCATGACAGCCGGCACAATTTTCATCCCGACTCGGTTTCACAAACAGATGTCCCTGATCTTTGATAAATCCACTATTCACTGCAACAGGTCGAATGACATGACACTGCCCACAGTTCGCATGACATTTACCGCATTCTTTATTAAATTCTATCATAATATCATCATAATCTTTGATGCCGTAACCCAATCGATTTTCAATCCGTTTAAAATAGCCTTCCTGATTGCGATGGAGCGAGGTGGCGTGTTTGGTCACAATTTCGTCATGGCAGCCATTGCAATAGATCTGATCATATTCACTGGGATGAGCGATCACATCTTTATGAGCGACCTTTTTTTCATTGGCATTTTTATCGCCACGATGACAGGCGACACATTCAATTTTGCCATGAGGAGTATTCAAAAATTCTCTCTTCACCAAAACCCGCTCAAACGCTTCTAACGGAGATACTTGCCCGCTTATGCCATCACCAGCGTTTTCACCTGGATCGGGAAGTGGATCAGCTACCTGCTCAAGCAAGGTTTTATCGAGATGACAATTGGCGCAACTGGATTCTGTTCCAGCGAATTGCGTTGGTGTAGATTGATATTTATCAGTACATCCCCCAATCAATGCCAGAATTGTAGCTGATATGAACAACATATTGATAGTGGAAATTTTAACCTTCATTAGCACTTCTCCTGTTACTAATAACATGTTTCCGATTGCCACAGCTATTCCTGGAATTTTTGGCACTGCTAAACAGCCTTTCGCCAATGGAATCGAGAATAAAATTGGTGAAGCTCTCTGACAAAACTATGAAATAATTCCTCTGCTTCAATCCCGAAACATGGTAAAATTTTGTTTTAAAGATAAAACATTTTATTCAGATAAGCAAGTACAAAGTTGAAGGAGCCAATAGTTTTTGACTTGAAAAAAGGAAAGCGTCTCCCGATTGATGCAGCAATAGCGATGTTTTTGCGATCCACCAATCGGCGAAGAGGAATCTTTAAGTTTATAGAAATAAAAGAATCGCACTCTAAAGAGGATCTTCACAATGAAATATAACTTTTTTTGAAGACGTTATATCTAAGTTTAAAGTCTGGTTGGTTTTAAAAGTTAATTGAATATTTTTTTTTTAGACTTCATGCCACATGTTCATAGCCACCGAATTAACTGATTACCTGGTCACTTTATTAGCTATTTTTCAGATGCGCGATGCTTCATATTCATATACACCCCGCCTTGCTTGAGCTCATCCAGCATCTGCTGCAATCTTTTCATTTTGGTCTCTTCACGCTTCGCTCGACTTATCCACCCCAAGTAGTCGTTCTGCTGATAGGCAGGGCGCTCATTGAAAGCATTCATCAAGCCGTTTTCTTCCAAATCCGTTTTGACAAAATCTGGCATCGGATTTCTTTGCCGTTTCAAGTTGGAAAAGTCTATGCTCATTTTCGTCTTCCTGTGTCGTCGGTTGAAATCACTGATTATTTGTTTTATTGGTATTTTCCATACTGCATTTTCCAGCCATTGGCGATCTCGATAAATTTATCATAGCCATTTGCCCTGATAAATTCATTTGCTTGTTGATATTTTTTGTATTTGTATCCGTTCTTGTTATAGAAACCTTTAATGATTTGACAGGAATTGTACTGACTGCAATCCGCGCAGGAATTAAATCCTTGTTTCATACAGCAAACTTTTATTTTGCATTTGGCTTTAGAAAAATCTCGGCTCCCATTTTCATATCCCAATTTACAGCCCTTGCATACATTTTCTTTTAAAACTGGGCAAGTCTCACAATATGCCCCGCAACAACCCAATTCTTTAACGCCCATTCGTATATCCTGTTTTCATATGTAGCGGTTAAACTTATTCTATCGCTTCGAAGCGAGCCACGTTCACGATCTTTGAATTCTTAAAAATAGCAATATAAAAATTTGCTGCCTCCTCAACCTGATTGTCGAACCACAAAAAGGGGGTGATTTTTTTGCAAGTAGTTTTGCTCCTTAAATTGTAGTAAGTACAATAGCTTTTCCTTCCTGATCAGGATCTTTTATTATCCTTGCTTTAGTTAATCTAACAACTTGCATAACTTTCCGAATGATTAAAAGCATTTAATATCTGAGTACTAAATTAATTTAAAGAAGGACCACCATTTCCTATGACCGCTAAATCTTTCGGTCAATTTCGTGCAATGGCTATTTCCTTGACTTACAAACAACACATCATAAAATGAATTGATACATTATTTTTGATCAAAATTATTCATCTGTGCGTAAGATTGCAATTTATACTTAGTAATTTTTTTTCTCAGGAATAGAAATGATGAAAAGAAACCAATAATAGAAGAAATTCCATAAACTAAATAATAGCAGATATTGCATTCAAAAGAATTATATCCTAGAAGATATAACAAAATGATTATTGTTAAGATAATTAAAAAAGTGAAAATCAAACCACAGAATCCTGCAAAATACATCAGTATGGAAATTGTTGTTGGCATAAAACCTGTTTTTTTATCCAAAGTTAAAGGAAATATTTTATCAGCACATTTTATTCCAAGCGTATATATTTGTTTGCGAACTAAAAAAAGTCTTAGAGCTATATCTGCGATGTTTTGCCTAAAACTGCAAATTCGTATCAGACTAAAGGTACTAAATGATAAAATAGTTATAGTTCCCCAAAAAAAAGTAAGTAGTGTAAATATAAAACTCTTTGAAGCTTGCAGTATTATAAGCATCGCACCGATTATTGCGGTTAGAACAGTTAAAAATATTTGTAACAGTTGCTCAGCACGATTTCTTTGTTCATTCTCTTTATGAACTAAAAGTTCTAATTCATTAAGAAGATAGTCTAATTCCAAATTAGGTAGGCTATTTATTTTTCTCTTGGATTCAGTTTCCATATTTTACATTCTTTTTATACAAACTTATTATAAGTTATCGGCGACAAAAAAATATCCTTGTCCTCGACTAATTATTTATCGCCCTATCAATTACAGCAAACAAGTGGAGAAAAAACGCATAAAGGTTGACAAAATAATATCCATAACTATTTCATTATTTTTCAATCCATAATACAAAATTCACCCTAAATTGTCAAGCAAAATTTTCATCCCCCATTGAAAGAACAGTCGTTCTTTCTCCAAAAAATTTCCGCTTGACGTATTTTGATATAATTAATATATTAGTTTGAAAATTCTGATATCTTATAAGCTGGATGAAAAAGAACAGGTTATTGTCATTGAAAGCGTATTACCTGGTTATCGTAATTTAGAAAGGATTTTAATTTAAAAGACTTGTTGACCACCTTTTTTGGAGAAGATTGCATGATCAAACAACCCTCTTCCCGCACCTGTTTTTTGTGCGGCAAACAGAATGAACTTGGACTTAAAATGGAATGGTACAATAATCCTGAAACGAATCAGGTCGAAGGCACCATCACCGTTCCGGAGCATTTTAATGGTTACCCCGGTATTGTTCATGGCGGAATTGTAGCTGCCATTTTGGATGAGACATCCGGCAGAGCCGTGATGCTGGATGGCAATTTTGATGATCTATTTGTAACCCTGAAATTAGACGTCACCTATCGCAATTTCACACCAACAAATACACCGCTGAAAGCCGTGGGCTGGTTGGTTAGTGAAGGCAATCGCAGCAGAAAAGTGGCGGCAGAATTACGTCTGCCAGATGGATCAGTTACTGCCGAATGCCAATCCGTGATCGTTCGTCCCCCTGGGCAAATTGCGACACTGTGGGAGCCAGAGCGACCGTTCTGGCGGGTATATGAAGATTAATAAAAATAAAGCTTCCCATTTTTCATCCGAACAGAGATAATTGAATTCAGGAAAATAGGAATTATTTAAAATGAAAAGTTCTGTAATTTACATGATCGTTTCTGTTTCTGGCGCTGCTGTGCTCGCCCTGGAAATTTTGGGCACTCGAATATTAGGACCTTTTTATGGTGTAAGCATCTTTTTATGGTCCGCATTAATAACCGTCACCTTAGCCTCTTTAAGTATGGGATATTTCGTCGGCGGCTGGTGGGCAGATAAAGGAGCAAAATTTGAACGACTGAGTTTGCTGCTTGCTGGGGCTGGAATCTGGCTGTTCATTATCCCTTTGGTTAAAAAACCAATTTTATTGCTGATAGAGCCGCTGGGTTTGAGATTGTCTGTACTCATTGCTGCGACTGTCTTATTTTTTCCCCCATTGACTTTGTTGGGAATGATCAGCCCCTATGCCATCAAGCTAAAAACAGCTCATTTAGATGAAATCGGAAGGAGCGCTGGCAACCTTTATGCTGTTTCTACTTTAGCCAGCGTACTCGCAGCTTTAGCCACTGGCTTTTTCCTCATCCCAAATTTTGGAATTAACCGATTAACTCTGTTTATCGGTTTCATCCTGCTCCTTTTAGCAATTTTGATCCTGCTATGGAACAAAAAGCTGAAAATCATTTCAGTTGCCCTGATAATGCTGATATTGTTTTCAAGTTTTATATTGTGGAAGATTTTTGCTGAAAAAAATAATCCAAAACAGGGCTTGTTATTTGTCGGACAAAGCTCCTATGGAGAAATTCGGGTTTTAGATAATAATGAATTTCGCTATTTGCTGATTGATGGTGCTATCCACTCGATCGTAAATCCCGCGTTGTTTATGGAGCCTCAACACGGTTATGTCGTTGTGATGGATATGAATAAAAATTTTTTTGAACACACTGGCAACATGCTGCTTATCGGATTGGGAGGGGGAAGCATTGCCAATCGCTTCTCACTGGATGGCTGGAAGGTTGATGCCGTAGAGATTGATCCAGTCGTGACAAAAGTCGCCAAAGACTATTTCGGGCTGCGAACCAATGATTGCCAGGTGTTTCATGCTGATGGCCGCAGATTCCTTCGCTCCTGTCAAAACCAATACGATCTGATCATTATGGATGCTTTTGGAAGCGGCTCCATTCCGTTCCATTTGATTACCCAGCAATGTTTCGAGCTGATCAGGGATCGTCTCAATCCTGGCGGCGTCTTCGCTATCAATGTTCAGTCAGTCGGTTGGAAAAGCGTCATCGTAAACTCTGTCGCTTCTACATTGAAAACAATTTTTACCGAAATAATCGCCCTTCCGCTGAATGAGCCGCCCAATGTGCTGGGAAATGTAATCCTGTTGGCCGCCAATCGAAAATTAGATTTCCCCGATGAAGTGTTAGGTAACCCAGCCGATTATGTCGATATTGATCCGTATGAACACTGGATCGCGGTTCAACGAAATCACGCCTGGGATAATCGATTTGTGCCTGAGACAAAAAATATTCAAATTCTAACCGACGATCGCAATCCAGTGGATGTCTGGTCAGAGGAAATTAATTTTTTTGAGCGAAAGAAATTGCACCAATTTTTTGTAGAGCAAGGGGTAAGCTGGTGATTGAACGCCTTGAGTGTCAAGAGGGAGAACGTGGAATCGTTATTTAAACGATTATCTTTTCAAATGGAAAAAAATATTGAAAAACTAATATAATCGAAAGGAGTGATGGAGCGCTGGATTAAAGGGTGTCAGAATATCAATAATCCAATTCCGCTCCATTCATTTTTTATTCGGAAATGCTCGGATTACACCAGTCTCTTCAATGACAATGGGACAGCTTTCAATCTGACGCGGAATTTTTTTCTGAAGTTTAGGATTATTTTCTTTTACCATAACTTTGATGCAGAAGCTGCTATCCTCGAGTGCGCCGATTGCCACACCAACCACGCCATCAATTGCCATCAATTTATCGACATGCGAATCCATTACTGCTTTAATTTTTGGGTAATCTTTTTGTTCCACTTTTACTGCTTCCTTTTTATGCTGACACGAAAAAAGAATAAAAATCATTAAAGCCAATAGAAAAGATTTGTTTCTAAAAATAGCCATTATTTTTTGCCTGTTGATAAAGCAAAAACGTCCACTTTTTTAAATAGTGGACGTTTTATGCGATTTAAAATTATGTATATAAAAAATTAATTTCCAACCATGGTTGCGCCTAAAAACGATAGCACTTGACTAATTGGATTGGCGATAGCTGTTTGAGTGCTTCCAGCAAAAAGCAACCCAACGGCCCTCGGAGACGTTGTAATATCTTCAACCATCAATGATCCGGAATCACCACCTGCTAGGAACGCGCTGCGTTTATTGGCGATAACAATTTGACCAGTAAAAGTTTTTGTAAAGGCAGCTTCACCGGCGCATTCGTCATCGTAAGCGATACTAACCGTTGCATTCAAAGCTGACACTTTGCTTCGGGTTAGACCTGTCGTTCGTCCACTCTTTTTTACAAGCTGCCCGATATAAGCAGCTACTGTTTGCGAAGAGATTACGCCAATTTCTAGAATAGCGCCATCTGTTCTTACCATGCCTGGAATCACTGCTGCAACGGCAACATCAACATTATTATTGGGCAAACTATGTTTTAATACCAACGTGCCGACATTTTGAGCGTTTGCAGCAACACATCCAACATCAATTAAGCCGGGTTGGATGACATAATCACCATTCTCTGCAACCTTGTTATTTCCGCCTAGAACAATGTCTGCTTCCAAAACATGGTAGTTGCTCATAATATGTTGCGTGCCGCCTATGTTTACCAAAGAACCAAGCGTTCCACCACAGCAATAACCATTGGCGAGATCATATCGCCAGCCGCCTGAAGTTCCCAGTTGGATCGGCGGGGTTTGTTTAGCAGTATGGCTCACGGCAGGCGTGGTGGTCTTCATGGGTCTGATGACGCCGGTTACTTCAACAACGACAGGAATTCCTTCAATTGTTTCCGGAATGTCTTTGCCGATTTTTAACTTATCGGTTTTGGTCATCACCATAATCGCGGGCTGTCCGTCTTCTTTAACAGTAACCGCAGTACCGACCACTTCGGCATCTGCCATCAGTTTGGGCGTATGCTTTTCCTGAATGACCATCGCCGCCAGAATCGCAGGATGCTCCTTGTTAAGCTGAATCGGCTCCTGCGTTGTTGGTTCAACTGGAGATTTAAAACTCTTCTCGCAACTCAACCAAATCGTCATGGACGCCAGCGTCAGCACAATTAAGAGACCCAGTGCCAACTTCGAAGTTCGACTCATAATACCTCCTGTTTAAATGTTTGGGAATGGTTAGTAAATTATTATTGGAAATGTGGACTCACTGGAAAGATGTAACATTATAGAAAAAAATTTATTAATTGTCAAGTGAAAATTTAGGAAAGTCAAAAATAATTTCGTCATTAAAAAACAAGCCGACACTCGGTTCAATGTTATAATGTCGGCTTATGGTATTTAAAATATAAAAAATTTGCCAGTTTTATTCTATTTAAAAATCGTAGGAATAGTGATTAAGATTTGCCATTCCTCCCGTTTCTTCGTTTCTCAACGATCTCTTCTGCAATCGAAAAAGGCACGACTTCGTAATGATCGAAATGCATGGAAGCGCTGCCGCGACCTGATGTAATATTTCTTAATTCATTGGTGTAGCCGAACATTTCAGCCAGCGGCACCTGGGCTTTGACGATTCGGGTACCATTCTTTGCATCCATGCTGAGGATCTTGCCTCGCTTGGTTGCGATGCTTCCAGTGATCACACCCAAATATTCTTCTGAAGCTGTAATTTCGACAGCCATGACCGGTTCCAATAATTTTGGCCCGGCTTTTTGAAAGGCGGCTTTAAAACCGATCGACGCAGCAATCCGAAACGCCATTTCTGAAGAATCAACTTCATGATAGGAGCCATCGATGAGTGTGCAACGAACATTCACGACTGGAAATCCGGCGTACGGACCTTTTCCCATCGCATCAATGATTCCTCGTTCAATTGCCGGAATATATTCCCGAGGTACCACGCCTCCGACAATTTTATTGATGAATTCAAATCCCTTGCCCGGCGGCAATGGCTCGATTTCCATCTCAATATGAGCATATTGACCGTGACCACCGCTTTGCTTTACATATTTCGTTACCTCGGTTACTTTGTGATAGATCGTTTCCCGATACGCCACTTGTGGCACGCCAACCTGGGTTTCCACACTAAATTCTCGTTTCAAGCGATCCAACAGAATCTCCAGATGAAGCTCACCCATTCCAGAAATGACGGTCTCACTGGTTTCCTCATCTGTTTTTACTATAAAAGTCGGATCTTCTTCAGTTAATTTTTGAAGGCTAATGCCCAATTTATCTCGATCCTGACGGCTATTTGGCTTTACAGACACTGAAACAACTGGCGTCGGAAATTCGATGGCTTCCAGAACGATCGGATAATCTTCTTGGCAGATCGTATCCCCGGTTGAAGATTCAGCCAAACCGACAACAGCCCCAATTTCACCACAATAAATAGCGTCACGATCTTCGATTTTATTAGCATGAATCTGGAAAATCCGACCAATTCGCTGTCGTTTTTTCTGGGTTGAATTATAAACATACGAACCCGCTTGCAATGAACCGGAATAGACCCGAATATAAGTCAATTTGCCCCGATGTCTATCCGACATGATTTTAAAAACCAGTCCGGAAAAAGGCTCATCATCAGACGGCTTTCGCTGCGGCGTGGCTCCATTATCGCCCTGTTTGGCAATCCCGATAACTGGAGGACGATCCTCTGGCGAAGGTAAATAATCGACGATCGCATCCAATAATCGCCGAATCCCTTTATTTTTATAAGCTGAGCCTCCCATTACTGGAATAATTTGTAGATTAATGGTTGCCTTTCGCAATGCATTTTTGATCTGACGCTCGGTTGGTTCTTTCCCATTCAGATACATCTCAAATAGCTCTTCGTCCTGCTCTGAAATTTTTTCAATTAATTTTTCTCGATATTGATTGGCCAATTCATTCATATCATCTGGAATAACGGTCTCCTGGTAGGTCAGGTTCATGCTCGGATCATCATAATAAACTGCCTTCATCTCAACCAGATCGATAATGCCGACAAATTGATCTTCAGCTCCGATGGGAATAGTGATTGGCACGGCATTGGCGCCCAGAATCTGTTCAATTTCACTCACAACTGCAAAGAAGTCAGCGCCGATCCGATCCATTTTATTAATAAAAGCAATTTTGGGGATAACGTATTTTTCTGATTGTCGCCAGACCGTTTCGGACTGCGGCTGAACACCGCCAACAGCGCAGAATAGGGCAATCGCGCCATCCAGCACTCTCAGGCTGCGCTCCACTTCCGCTGTAAAATCCACATGCCCTGGTGTGTCGATAATATTTATTTCATGACCTTCCCATTTGGTTGTCGTCGCTGCCGAAGTAATCGTAATCCCTCGCTCCTTTTCCTGCTCCATCCAATCCATTGTTGCCATGCCATCATGTACTTCGCCCAGTCGATGGATTCTTCCTGAATAGAATAAAATCCGCTCTGTTGTTGTGGTTTTTCCGGCATCAATATGCGCCATAATTCCAATATTGCGGACTTTATTTAAAGGTAATAAATTTGCCACGTTTTGTTTGCTCCTAAAACTTAATATCATTAATCATTTATTTTTGATAAAAGCAATTATATGAAAAAGAAATTACTTTGTTCCAGAGATTTCAAAATATTTTTTATCAGTTATCTGATTCGCTATGATCGAAAAGGATTCAAGGTTATTTCCAACACAAAAAAGAATGATTTTGATAGGGATGTTCAGGCACAAGCTAGGGAAAACTATCCAGCGAATGGCAGTCTAGTTGTTCTATTTAACAATGATTTTTCGATGTTCTTATAGTTTAGAGAGGATATGGCGTCAGACTTCCAAAAATTTTTGATGTGCAGTCAATTGCTGAATTTGAGTGATCTCTATGTTAGAAAAATTATAGATACTTTATTAATGAAATTGACACTTGTGTCAACTCGTTAATTCCTTATCAGGTGACATTGCTTGGAATTTGGCTTGTTGCTTTTTCTCGGCAGCTTTTTGAAAAATCTTGTGATAACAAAAAATGAGGAGACTGATAATTATGGTCCAAACAATGGATATAAAAATCCAACCCGCCGTTGTTAGACCTTTTGTGTTGTCAGGTAAGGCACTGGCAGTTTTTGCAGCGTCCTGAATAAAAGCTATCACAATACCTCCGAGGTTTCAATTTATCTTGTTGTCAGCCAACCTAATAAAAACACCAGAAACATCAGTCCAAAAAACAAGAAAATCACCCAAAGACCACTAGTCTTATTTTTTGTAACACCCGATACTACTTGATTTTCACTAGGGAGTTGGCCCTGTGTATTTGATACAGCAGCTTTTGTTGATAGATCGCGTTCGGCGACCGTTGCAGTAAACCTATTCTTATGTTTGCTCATTTTGCATTCCTTTCAGCTTTTAAAATATGAGTTGATGATGAGCTTGTTTTCTATCGAATCAATTAAGCACTGCTGCGCGTTTGCGACGTTCCAGCAGGTGGCTGATTGTTAATTTTAATTCCACAAGATTTTCAGATTTTTCCACCCATGCCTCTGCCTGCCAACTACGAAAATCAGGATGTAAATTATCTCGATAAGCCGTATAAAAAATGATCGGGATGTTAGCGTTCTGCTCGCGTATTCGCTTGATGGTCTCCTGCCCATTCATTCGCGGCATTTGAAAATCTAAGATAATGATGTCGGGAAGAATCTCAGCCAGCACTGTCAAAGCGTCCTTCCCATCGCCGACCGAAAAGACACGATACCCTTCTTGCTCCAATTCCCGCTGACATAGCTCGCGGATATTTTTATTATCATCGACAAAAAGTATCGTGTACACTGATTGTCTCCAAATCGGTTTGTCGGCATCAAGTTTTAAAAATAATGAAGGCTGCTTTAAAATTTCAGTTATTTGGAATCATCAGACTCTCTGAGAAAAAGCAAAAGGAAATCTCAGTGAATTCGATGTTGCGCTGCTAGCTTGATTTTACCCAGCAACTTGAATATTTGCAACCGTCGTGCCACAGATGCAATTTCGTTTTGTCAGGTTCTATAACTGCTATATCAAGCGAGTGATTAGAGCGAGGGAAAATCTCATGGATTGATCGGAACAGGGGAGAGCCAAATGCCAATTGGATTTACCGACAGCCAAAAAAGCTGGCACTAATTCTCATGAATGCCTGTCTCGCGGCGAAGATGGTATTTTTGCATTTTTGCTTGAAGCGTGGGGCGAGTCAATCCTAATAAATTGGCAGCCTGGGTCTGATTGCCACTGGTGAGACGCAATGCCTCGATCACCAGTAATTTATCAGCCAGCTCAACGAATTGGATATGAGTAGCTGTCCCAGAGTGAGTGTTGACATAGTCTTTAACAATCGCCCTGAGCTGTTCTTCGTAAGGGAGGGAGGAAGGCGGAATGGCAGTTTTTCCCGCAGCGTCAGCCATCGAGAAATCTTCACCTGGACGCTCCAATGCACGATAGATATCGCTTGCCTGAATCGGATAGCCACGAGTGAAGATCATGGCTCGATGGATACAATGTTCCAGCTCTCGCACATTGCCAGGCCAGGAATAATTCTGCAGAGCTTGCAATGCGTCTGTTGATAATGAAGGTTTATCGATTTTGAGCTGTTGAGCAAATCGTTCCAGAAAATAACTGGTCAGTTGAGGAATATCCTCACGTCGTTCCCGTAAAGGTGGGAGATGGATGGTGACAACATTTAAACGATGATAGAGGTCATTTCGGAATTTTCCATCGGCAATGGCTTGCTCGAGGTTACGATTGGTCGCCGCAATGACGCGGACATCGACCTGAATGGTATCATTGCCGCCAATACGCTCAAAATTTCGCTCCTGCAGCACCCGCAAAATTTTTGCCTGAATGCCAGGCGGAATATCGCCAATCTCATCCAGGAAAATGGTGCCGCCATTGGCTTGCTCGAGCTTGCCAATGCGCCGCGAGCTGGCGCCAGTGAATGCCCCCTTTTCGTAGCCGAACAGCTCGCTTTCCAGCAGGGTTTCGGGAATAGCGATGCAGTTCACTAATAGAAGCGGATTATCGCTTCTCAAGCTATGCTGGTAAATCGCTCTGGCGACTAATTCTTTTCCCGTGCCAGTCTCACCACGAATCAGTACTGTGGCCTCGGTTTGCGCCACACGACCGATAGCTTTGTACACCTCCTGCATGACCAGGCTTTGCCCGATGATAGCATCGGAAGTCAGCGGTGCGACCTGTGGCGCAAGCTCGACCTGGCGCTGCATGAGACGGACGCAATCCAGCGCCCGTTCGATGATGCGCAACATTTCTTCTGGCTCAAAAGGCTTTAATTGATAATCGAACGCCCCGAGCTTGGTCGCTTCAATCGCGGATTCAGTAGTGCCATAACCCGTCATAATAATCACGGGCAGTTTGGGATAACTTTTTTTAATCTGGCGGAATGCTGCCAGACCATCCATCCCTGGCAGACGGATATCCATGATCAGCAGATCTGGCACATTGCTAGTCAGATGATCCAGCGCGGCTTCGGCGTGACGAGCCGTGACCACTTCGTACCCCTGCTCAATTAGCATCTTTTCAAATGACGATAGCACATTTAGCTCATCATCGACAATAAGTATTTTACCCATTAGCTTCCCTCGCAATTGGGATCCACACCGCAAAACAGGTGCCCTGGTTCGATGAGGATTCCAGCTCAATTTTGCCCTCATGGCCTGCCATAATTTGGGCCGCGATACATAAGCCCAGTCCGATGCCCTCCTCCCTGGTGCTAAAAAATGGCTCAAAAATCCGATCGCGAGCTTCTGCTGGAATCCCAGGACCATTATCCTGAAGGCGAACGACGACCATCTTCTGATCGGTTCTATCGCGCTCAACTTTAGTCGCAATTTGGATTTCACCTGATCCCAATGCTTCGATGGAATTACGAAGCAAGTTGATGAAGACCTGTTTGATCTGCTCAGAGTCGGCTCGCACTTGGGGTAATTCCGCTTCAGCTTTACGAAATAATTTTATTTTCTTTTCGCTAAATACGGGACCGAATAGCTCTAGTGTCTTATCAATCAGAATTGAGATATCGTAGTTGTTCAAATTCAATTTTTGCGGGCGCGAGAATTCCAGAAAGTTACGAATGACATTTTCCAGCCGCGTGATTTCTTCAGATATAATCCGAAAATCATCTTCGTACTTTGAATTTTTGCCAATCGCCCGTCGGATCGAGAACAGCCGCATCTTTAAAGATGTCAGTGGATTGCGAATCTCATGGGCGACACCAGCCGCCAGTTTTCCCACCGATGCTAATTTCTCGGCGTCGATCAGTTGGGCGCGACTTCGCTCCAGATGGGAGCGCGTCTCAGTCACATCAGATATAAGGGTACGAAGATAAAAGCCAATCGATCGTAGCTCATCCTGTGAAGAGGTCGAAGGAATTGGCTGCTGGTTTTCGGTGACAACAAGGCTGGCATCTTCCGCCATTCGTCGCAGCGGCAGAAATACCCCCCGAAAAAATATTAACAGCAAAGTGGAGCCAAGACCAATGGTGACGGCTACTGCCGCCGTTACGATAACCGAAACACGCTTAATTTGTTTGCGTCCCTCCACGATCCTGGAATCAATGTAACGCTCGTTTGCTGCGATCAGGTCTTCACAAAACTGGTAGGTCGAATCGTAAAGCGCGTTTACATCTCCCAGCAGAACGGCCCTGGCTTGTTCAATCTTGCCCGCATGGTATAATGAAATGACTTCGTTCTGCCTGGTGTTGTAACTCTGGTAAACTGCTATCATTTTCTCTAAAATTTCATGCTCTTCGACCGTGTGCGCAGTCTCTTGGGCTCGTTCCAGCCAGTATGAGAAGTTAGGTTTTCTGCGGTCTAATTCAGCTAACCAGGCGGGAATGCCTCCATCAAGAATAAATGAAGCGACCAGTCCTCGTTGTTCAAGCAACGATACTTCTAATTCTTCGGCGGCACGAACACTGGATACATTCTCGGCGACCATGCTCTGCATCAGCGTTCCAATCCGCCGCGCCGAAAACAGGGCAACACCAATACTTACGACTGCTAAAAGAATGGCGCTGATGATCGTAATTGATATTTTGGTGGTTAATTTCATTGCACCAGATCCTCTTTTTAAAGATAGCAAATCTTGTTTTCACGGTAACCTGTTCGCTATCTGGATAAACCGATAAAGATAGTAATTGTTCCCCTTATGATTTTCTGATATTGAATCTCCCGTCCAGTTCAGATGGAATTATAATCCTCATAATAGCTGGGATGACACAAATTTACTTTCATTCCAGTTTCGTGACTTTTGACATGTAAATTTGCATCTGCTTTTATAACCTCCAAAATCTTTTTCAAGAAATGTTAATGTTCACTTTCTGTAAATAAGTTAATACAATGAAGATTTTTTTCATTTTATCAAGAGAATTGCAATCATTTAACCTTAGGAGAATTATGTAACTTTTTTTCTTTGGATAGTATTTAGGTTTTTCAAGTGCTGTCTTAACTTCTTTTTCAATGCATCCAATTTTGTCAATTGATTTAAAAAAAACATGGCTAAAAAATATTTGCTTTTCTCAATTGCCTGTACTATCTCAAAATGCCAACCCTGACCAGGCAAAAGCGACTCAAACTCAAACCAAATATTTGAAACATATCATTTCAAATTCTGGTAAAGCCGTTTCGCCATGCCAATATTATCAAGGTCGTAGCAGAGGAATATTTTTTGTTTTTTTTTATCCATTTCTAAATATCCATTAACTAATTACAGGTCAGGCATTTTTTATCACTAACCTAACCATGATGATTTGGCTTTACCTGGACGAGTGTCTGACCTGTCATGCTATGTTAAAAAGAAGATATAAAGATTGATTAATAGGAAAGCTTGGTTTTTGTTTTTTAGAGGAATTGTAGGGAGCATGCTTTAAAGTAAAAACTGGTATGTTCCTTAAGACCTAATTGTAACGATAGGCATTACCAGCGCGTCGCAGCCGCCACAGTCGCTACTACCCGGGGAATGATAAGTCGAAGAATGAAGAGTATTGCCATAAGTAATCATCATTCGCCAGTTGAAAAAACCTTTTACCGGTTGTTTAGCTTATTGAAATTTTGGATGAGCATAAGTAGCGACCGGTCAGTCAATCATTTTTCTACTTGACTTTATAAAATTATTATTATATATTTTGCAGAAAAAGTGCTCTAAAGCCAGGGTTGCTGTGCGGAGAGGGATAGCTTTCAACCTGAGTTGATCAGTTTTTTTCGACTAACATCAATCCCATTTGATGAATTTCCCTTGTGCGCATAGTTGCATCACATTTATTTTAATTTGTTTAGATTCAAATCTCCAAGTTGTTTGAATTTTCTAAAGACTGAGGATTGTAAAGGCATTATATTGGAAATAAAAATGATTGAAATTTCCGCTCACAAAAAACATAACAATAGGTATATTGAAATTCCTAATAATAAGCATAAATCACTGTGGTTTTGTTTTTAATAAATTTTATAGGCTGCGCGCCTATCCTTTGTCATTTGGCTGTGTGAGAAGGAGAAGATTTGAATGGAACTGAAAGAACTGCTGGTTGTTATACCGCACAGTGGCATTGTGATTCCTGGAGATATCCCGTTGGAAAATCTTTCAGAACAGTTCCCCTCAATGGTCCAGAATATCGACTGGTACACCAATTGGCTGTATGATTTTCGCGACATCCTGGGGAATCGACACCTTGTTTTCCCGTATTGCAGCCTCGTTCTTGAGGCTAATCGGCATCCGGAAATACTCGATGATAGCGTTCCGCTAAAAGATGTGAAAGGAAGATCGGTATATGCTTCGGGATGCGAGCTAGATATCAAAATGCGAGCAGCGCTATCCTCCACTTACCTAAAAGCATTTCATGATACAATAGAGAACCATATCGCCCAAGGGGCAATATTCCTCTTCGATGGCCACTCAACGATTACCGCGAGAGGCGTAGCCGATAATCAGGTTGATCTGATGAACTTCCAGCATTCCCATCTAGACAAGAAACCGTTGTACTATTCCCCGGAAATCTACGTCGAAACCTATGCAAGCGAGTTGCGCAAGCGACTCCCTGAGGTAGAGGTCACTGTGAATAGCTCGGAGTATTACACTGTATACGGTCATGTGTGTGCTGCTCATTCTGTGAATAACCTGGGTCCTATCGGCTCGAAAGTGCCAGCCCTTATCCAGGAAACGAATGAAAGACTCTACAAAAATCCTGATCGGACACCGAATGTAAAGGCCATCAATCGACTAAGGCGAGCATTCGCTGAATCCATCAGAGAAACTCTATACTCGGTCAATACAATAGCGAAGAAGGAAGGCTGATGATAATTCAATTGCATAGCGGCAGGCAAACATTCGATTTCGACTGCGGAGCTAAAGCGCTGCAAATTTTGATGGCTTACTATGGTATAGAGACACGGGAAGATGAACTCATGGCGCTCCTTGGAACCGGCGAAGAAGGTACTCCAGTTTCAAACATGATCGCGGTAGCTGAGCAACATGGTTTTCGTGTTGAGGCAGGGGAACATTGGCGTCTGCAGAAGGTCAAGCGATTTGTCGATCAGGGTGATCCGGTCATTGTCCTGCTGCAAGCCTGGGCAGACAGGTACATGAGCCTCGAAGACTGGTGCAACAACTACGAAGACGGACATTACGCGATCGTAATTGGTTATACTAAGGGAGTATTATTGTTCGAGGACCCGGCTTCCTTCCGGAGGACTTGGTTACGGCAACGTGAGTTCTTGGCGCGATGGCATGACATCGACAAGAAGACGAAAAAGAAATACGAGCGATTTGGTATGGTGCTGTTAGGGAAGAATCCCGTTGAAAAGATGCTGGAGCATATGGATTGAAATAACAATCCTTGATCGATCTTACACGTACGCGCCACTAATTTTTGCAATTGTCGTGCAAAGACTACTACAAGCGTCGAATAAAAAAATATGCCAGATTGTAACTACCGATTCTTTCGGGTAGTTTTCGGGCAAGTGAAAGATTTTGTTCGTTTTTGGTTTCGTCCGCTGCCAAATTTTAGTATGAAAAAGCAATAAGAATAATTCTTAAATATGCTAAAGGATCATGTGCAATAAAAATTTCTTTAACATAAGGAGATTTGGTCATGAATAAAACAACAGAAACAACTGCGAAGACAAAGGAAAGAATTGATCCTGAAAAATTAGTAGAAGAAATTCGGAAACGAGCACACGAAATTTTTCTTGAAAGGGGTGATAAAGAAGGGGATGCTTTGTCGGACTGGTTGCAGGCAGAACAGGAAATTAAAAAGAAATACAATCTGACATAGATCATGTCCCTATATTCTTAAGAGATAACTTATACTATAAAAAAATGTCATCTTCCTAAGAATTCAAATATTTATAATGGATAAAAATTAAAGAACCTAGGATAGGAATTGAATGTCGTCGTAGTTCGTATTATTAGAAATAAAACAGCTGTGCGCAAGAAGAAGAATAAAGAGCATTATTTAACGGCATCTTTATCCGACGCTTTGGCAAGTGGCAGCGATTCATATCGAAGGCTCTCCTTACACTCAAAATTCTTTTGGTGCTTAATTCCATGGCACTCCTGTTTTACCTTTGCTAATAATCTTCATTAATTGTCAAACGCAAAAATTGTCAAAGTGGTCTACCAGATTTAGCATTAAGTTGACAACTCAGCAGATTATTGATCAGCAAATCCTTTGGTCCGTCCCATCCAGCTTAAGTTATTCAACTCTCCAAAATACTCACGGAATATGCGGTAGTACATGAATTCTTCCTTTGAACTAAGCACCCAATTGTTGGACAAGGTGCGCTTCTGGCAAAATTCGAGATCAGTAACATGTTCATCAGCATAATTTGCTAGCAACTCCCCAACACCAGCGCCTTCCCAAAATTTTGCTTTCGTTCGGTTCAATATTCGTTCAGGTAGTAATCCATCCATTGCGCGACGCAGAATCCATTTTTCAACGCCATTGTGGAGCTTGTACTTAACAGGGATCTTTAAAGCATAATCTACTACCTCAGGATCAAGGAATCCAACATGGGCTATGGTACCATGGGCCGATGC
>JAEAME010000714.1_pt1 | contig 29863 bp, 26 predicted proteins | sample 8958731 | NCBI WGS metagenome assembly JAEAME01 (sample SAMN16933194, study PRJNA681113) | bioreactor sludge metagenome | isolation source: anerobic bioreactor sludge (Control) | place: India:Bengaluru | collected 2018-10-24
AATTTAAAGATGGAGATATAGTATTTGGCAATCTTGAAGGGTCCCTCTGCGATGAGGCAAAACCAGTAAAATGCAAAGTTCCCCTGAGCAAGAATTGCTTTGAATTCGTCATGCCCACCAGATATGCTGGTTATCTCAAAGAAGCAGGTTTCTCTGTGCTCAACATTGCGAATAACCACATTCTTGATGCCGGTTTTGAGGGAGCGGAAAGCACCATAACTACCCTCCGCAATGCAGGCATACAGGTAACCGGCGGGGAAAGAATAGCGAATCTTGCCAGACACGGAAAAAAGATTGCCATTCCCGGATTTTCTTACAAGGCTTCTCCCTATGCGTGTACCATTTTGGATATTCCAGGGGCGCAAGAGATTATATCCAGGCTGAAAAAAGACCACGACATTGTCATAGTTTCGTTCCATGGGGGCGCAGAAGGCAAACACGCACTTCATATCCCAAAAGGCGATGAAACGTTTCTGGAGGAAAATAGGGGGAGTGTGATCAAATTTGCCCGCGCTGTCATCGATGCCGGTGCGGACATGGTTATCGGCCACGGGCCTCATGTGCTCCGGGCCATGGAGGTCTACAAAGGCAAGCTGATCGCGTACAGCCTCGGAAATTTTCTCACCTATGCCCTATTCAATTTGAAAGGGCCCAACTCTTTAAGCGTAATTCTGAGGGTGCGGATTGATGCAGCGACCGGCAGTTTTCTCGATGGGACGCTTGTGCCGGTGCACCTCGTCAACGGGGGGATTCCTGAGCCTGATCCCACCGGTGAATCAATCAGGCTTATCAAAGAGCTCACCGCAACCGATATCAAACCACGATCAATTGTAATAGAAGACAACGGCGTTATCCGTCCATTACGCAGGTAAAGAAGGGTTGCTCACATGCATCAATTTGGAAGTCTCGGTTTATCTTTGCTGAAATTTTAGGTTAATTTCACCCCTGTTTTTGATATATTGATAACAGTTATAGTCTTCTCCATACAAGGAGCCTTTGTGACGCTACAAGAGATGAAAGAACTGCTGGATGCAGAAGTGTTTGTTGGCCATAATAGATTGGACCTGGACATAACAAAAGCTGGTTGTGCCGATTCCATGGATGATGTTCGAAGTATTGGTCAAGCAGGGATGTTGTTGCTGACCGGTTTGACAATCCCTGATATAATTCAGACGGCTTATAAGATAGGTATAGCGGCTATTATCATAGTTCGGGGAAAACGTCCTCTCCCTGAAACAATCCGACTTGCCGAAAAACTGCAGGTGCCGATCCTTTCAACAAGATACATACTCTTTGAAACTGCGGGCAGATTGTACTCGAAAGGAGTTGTTGGTAATGTACAAAAAATCGAATGAAATAGTGGTTTATCATAGAACCAAGCTACTAAAATGTTTTTCCCGGACCCGAAGAGCCCATGCCTATCGTAACCATTGATCCCCAACGATGTAAAAAAGATGGCCTGTGTGCCCGTATCTGCGAGAAGGTTTTTGCGCAGGAAGCTGAAGGTTCCGTACCAGCTGTGGTTCACGAAGAACACTGCAACTTATGCGGCCACTGCGTACTCATATGCCCTGTGGGAGCGATCATCCTGAAAGACTGCCCCCCGGAAAAAGTGCATCCGGTAAATAGGGAGATTCTTCCTTCTTATGAATCGTTGCGTGAAATGATCGTAACGAGGCGTTCCATCAGGAATTTCCAGAAAAGGGATGTAGAAAAAGAGGTTATCGAGAACATTATTGACGGCGCCCGTTTTGCCCCAAGCGCCAAGAATACGCAAAGCACCAAGTTCATAGTAATTCAGAACAAGATGCTTCTCCGTAGCCTAGCGTCCGCCACTGGCGAATGGCTTGGAAAGACGGCGCAGCAGCTCAAGAATCCTTTATTGAGAAAACTCTATCTTTTGCGTGGCGAAAAGAGTGCAGAGGAAGTTACTAAGTGGATCAGCCAATTTGAGTTAATCTCGGAAAGGATGCGGAGCGGGTCAGACCCGATCTTGCGCGGCGCTCCGGCCCTTGTGCTCTTTTACGCAAGGCAGTCAATAAACTTTGCTGAGGCAAACGCCAATCTTGCCGTTCAAAACGCTATGCTGATAGCCTCATCTCTCGGCCTGGGAACTTTTTATACCGGCTATGTCGTCGCAGCATCAGGCAGAGACAAGACAATGCGAGGGCTTCTTAAGCTGCCCAAAAAACATAAGGTATACGGAGGGCTAGCTGTCGGATATCCTGAAATCACGTTTTCAAAATGGATCGAACGAAATCCGGCTAAGATAACGTGGATGTAGCAAGCGTCGGGCTCACGCTGTTTATGAGTTTGTAAGCTTGCCAGCCTTTCAGCCTGATAGCTGATAGCTTATTTCATCGCAGATTACGCAAACAAATGCCGGACAAAGCATCTCTCACGCCCGCTTTGCTCGAGCACGCAGGGAACGCAATTAACGATTAAAGGAGTAGGGAGGTAAGGATTAGGCCCCGTCGGATTTCATAAGGAGTATTGAAATCAGGGCGGGATCGCATGCCATACATTGAATGCATTCTCTCCAATGTATGGCAACAAAGAGAACGGTATTTCTCGGCGAACTCTGCGGCCTCGAACGAACGTAGGTGAGTGGGCGTGAGAAAAAACAGTTGTGAGTTCTTAGTTCTCAGTTAAACATGCTCGGTAACTCAAAATTCAAAACTTAAAACTCAAAACTGAATCAATCAGCGCTCATCTGCGGCAAAATATGAAGTTAATTTCACTTTTTTTGTGCCAGGTCTTCTCGTTTTTTCCACCGTTTGTGAGATGAAATAGCGAACCGATGGGCTTCGTCCCGTATCTTCACGATCTCTTTCATTACGGGCGATGATTTCGGCAGAGGGAGAGGATTCTTCCGATTGGGCAGATAAACGATATCTTCCATAGTTTTTCTGCGCGGATCTTTCGCAATACCGATGACATCTATAGATATATCAAGGTCCCTGAGCACCCTTACAACGGCAGAGAGATGACCTTTTCCTCCATCGATAACAACGAGATCAGGAAGGGGAGTAATCTTTTCGTCTGTAAAGCGCCTTCTCAGAACTTCCCCCATCATAGCCACGTCATCCATGGTTGCTTCCCCTCTGATGTGAAAAACCCGGTAGGCATTTTTGGTCATCCTGAACCCTTCGAAAACGACCATTATGCCGGTAGGATTTTTGCCATGTGTGTGGGAAATGTCATAGGCCTCAATGCGAATGGGGTTTTTTCTCATGTGGAGAGCGTTTTTGAATGCCTCATCCAGCAAGACCGGCTCAGGTTCGTGGAGATTTTCAATGGCAAGCCCCACCGTCAGCTTTCCCGGTTTGGTACGGGGGCCATAAAACTTTACAGGCCTTTGTTTTCTTTCTTTGAAGTGCTTTTCAAGAAAAGGTAAATCGTTTAGTTCTTCCGAGAGGATAATTTCATCAGGTATTGCACGGGTATCATAGTACTGAAAGATAAACGAACTTATTGCTTCGTCCAGAGGCGTAGCAGCGATCTTGTTGCGAAACTTCCTTTTTGCGATAAGAACACCTTTTCTGAAGCACAGCAGTACACTTTTCAAGCTGCCCTCTGCGGCAGCAAATGCCCAGACATCTCTGTTTTTTCCAAAGTGTTCGTGGACATTCTGTTTTTCAACCATGTCCTGGATGGCCAGATACCTCTCCTTTAACGATTTGGCCTCGTCGAACTTCCAGGCTGATCCGGCCTCTTCGATCTGTTTTTTCAGGTCTTTGAGCACTTTTTCGTTCTTTCCTGAAAGAAAATCAACCATTTCATCAACAATCCGGCGGTATTCAGTCTTGTCGAGTTCTCCTGAACAGGGCGCGATACACTTTCCTATGTCAGACAGAATACATGGCCGTTTCCGTTTTTTGAATACCGAATCTTTGCATCGCCTGATGGGATAAATGCCTTGCACCAGCTTCAGAACTTCCTTCACATCCCGCGCGTGAGGATAAGGGCCAAGGTAGAGGGCGCCATCGTTCTTAATCTCCCTTGTGACATAGATACCGGGGAATGGATGCTGCAAGCTCACTTTGAGAGAAATGTACGTTTTGTCGTCCCTCAGGTTTACGTTGTACTTGGGACTGTGTTCCTTGATGAGGTTGTTTTCCAGAAGAAAGGCTTCCTTCTCGTTTTCTGTTAAAAGGGTATCAACATAATCAATATGTTTGATAAGGTGTTCTGTTTTTAGATCCCTGCGCCCTTCTCGGAAATAGCTTTTTACCCTGTCTCTGAGGTTTCTTGCCTTACCGATGTATATGATTTTGCCATCACCGTCTTTAAAAAAGTAGACACCGGAGGCTTCAGGTAGGTTGTTGAGGGTATGTTCGTCAAGCATAATTAAATCAGGCTATAGGCCATAGGCGATGGGTTAGGCGGTGAACAAGTTCGGAGTTTTGAGTTCGGAGTTCGGAGCAGAAATTTGTATTTAAGCCAAAACAGATCAGGAGCAAATTGTGTCAGATTTTCCCAAGCAAACCGTCGTGAGGCAAGGAAGCTTGGTCTTTTGCAGAAGCAAAAGTTCCGAGGCCGAACGCGAGCGATTGAAGCCGCTGGAGCGGAAAGAGCGTGTTTGCGAGGAAAATACCGACTCAGATGATCATTCGCTTGTAATTTCGAATTTATACATTTCTTCTCACTAAGATCTAAATACTTCAAAGACGCTTTTGTCCCTCCATCCTATAACGCTATTTCCATTTTTTCTAGTTTCATCAGTCGATCGCGCAACTGGGCTGCCCTCTCGAAATCCCATCGCTTTGCCGCCTCGTTTATTTCCTTTCGCAATTTGTTTACCATTTTTGAAAGTTTTTTCGGTTTGATTCCTTGCTCTTCAAATTCATCTACAGGAATGGTATAGTAGTCTTTTTCGTAAATGGATGACAGAATATCGACCACATCCTTCTTGATGCCTTCGGGTGTAATTCCATGATCCTTATTGTACTGTGCCTGGACCTTACGTCTTCTCTCCGTTTCATGGATAGCCCGCCTCATAGAGTCGGTCACAACATCTCCGAACATCAAAACACGTCCGTGAATGTTCCTCGCAGTACGGCCGCAAGTTTGGACCAGAGAGGTTTGAGACCGTAAAAATCCTTCTTTGTCAGCATCGAGGATTGCCACCAGTGAGACTTCCGGTAAGTCAAGTCCTTCCCTGAGGAGATTCACGCCCACAAGAACATCAAATTTGCCTTTTCTCAAATCCCGAACAATTGCAACCCTTTCCAGGGTGTCAATGTCAGAATGGAGGTATTTTGCCTTAATGCCCGCATCCAGGAGAAAATCAGTTAAATCCTCTGCAAATCTCTTCGTGAGAGTGGTGACAAGAACCCTTTCTCCATTCTCAACAACAGCCTGGATTTCAGGAAGAAGGGTGTCGATCTGGTTTTTCGCAGCTTTTACCTCTATCTTCGGGTCCATGAGACCCGTAGGCCTGATGATCTGTTCAACTACATGTCCTTTTGCCTTTTGTAACTCGTATGAAGCGGGCGTGGCGGATATGTAAAGAACCTGCCCCTCCCGTTCCTCGAATTCTTCAAAGGTGAGAGGCCTGTTATCGAGCGCAGAAGGCAGCCTGAACCCATACTCTACAAGGGTTGTTTTTCGTGAACGGTCACCGCGAAACATACCGTTGAGCTGGGGGATAGTAACGTGGCTTTCATCGATCATGATCACTGCATTCTTTGGCAAATAATCGATAAGGGTCGGGGGTGGCTCGCCCGGAAGTCTTCCGGTGAGGTGGCGTGAGTAGTTCTCAATTCCTGAACAGTAGCCTATCTCACGGATCATCTCTAAATCATATTTTGTTCTCATTTCGAGTCTCTGGGCTTCAAGGAGTTTGTTCTGTGAGCGTTGACGGGCAAGCTGTTCCTTGAGTTCTTCTTCGATAGTCTGGATAGCCCTCTCCAACGTATGACGCGGGGTTACATAGTGGGTTGCAGGAAAGATGGTACATCTTCTCAGTTTATTGATAATCTTTCCGGTAAGAGGATCGATAGTGTGAATGGATTCGATTTTATCGTCGGCAAGAACAATACGGTATGCATTCTCTTCCTCATAAGCAGGAAAAATATCAATATTTTCTCCACGAATCCTGAACTTACCCCTATAGAAATCCGTATCATTTCTCTCGTACTGGCAGTCGATCAGTTTGTCGAGAAGCATCCTTCTCGGCATGTTCTGGCCTTCTTCAAGGACAATGAGCATGCCGTAATATGCCTCTGGAGAACCAAGGCCATAGATGCATGAAACGCTTGCTACAATAATGACATCGTCACGTTCGAAGAGAGCATTCGTGGCCAGGAGTCTAAGCTTGTCAATCTCCTCGTTTATTGACGAATCCTTTTCGATGTAGGTATCCGTCTGTGGCTTGTATGCCTCTGGCTGATAGTAGTCATAGTAGCTCACGAAAAAATGGACCTCGTTTTCCGGGAAAAGGGTTTTAAACTCGGTGAAGAGCTGAGCCGCAAGCGTCTTGTTGTGGGAGATAATAAGGGTAGGGCGCTGCACCCGCTCAATGACATTTGCCATGGTAAAGGTTTTTCCTGAGCCTGTTACGCCGAGAAGCACCTGATGGGGAACCCCATCGTTGAGGTTCTTCGCGATCTTGTCGATGGCCTGTGGCTGGTCTCCCCTTGGGATGTAATTACTGATCAGTTTGAAATTTGCCATAGCACTATATTCTAATGCCCTTTAATCGATGTGTCAAAAAAAGGAACATGTTTTTTCTTACAAATTGTCGATAATATTTTTATTGAAGATTCTTTGACTCGGGTATATAATCGGTCTATACAGGACGTAAATATTTAACGTTTATGAGTGTTTGAACTCTGTGTCTAACCGGAGCATCTTCCGGAATACAGAATTCGCTGACGCACCAATCTCTGAACGATCTGGCATTTGATCTGTACCTTTCATGGAGGGAGGCTTTGACGCTACTGAGCTATAGAAGGAGGTGAAAAAAAGTAAAGGAAGCATTTAGTAAACAATTAGTAAACAATAAAAATACACAAAAGGAGCATTCAAATGAAGAGTTTAAGTATAAAAATTTTTTTAGTCTTAGCTTTGTTGATTGGTTTTACATGCGGCACTGTATATGCCCAGGTTGATTTTACCATATGGGACGGTTCGCTTTGGAAAATAAAGCAGACAGCAAAGGGAAGCTACTTTGAAGACGAAAACGCTGCGACCTCATCAGCAAAATTCAGGGGCACGGATCAGGCGTGGTGGGTTATGACGGCCGATGCAACGGGTGAAAATATATCGATTGATACCTATGAAATAATCAATGGAGCCTGCGAATTTATGGAAACTATTACTCTTGAAAAACAGGCAGGAGGTCCATCGGAATTTTATGCCACTTTTGTAATAGATGAGACGGAAAAAGTATATGCTACTGGACTTTTCAGTTTTACTGCAAAATTGAAAGATAATGTACTTCAGAAGGGTAAGATGACAACATTAGGAGCGTATGCGTTGGAACAGGATTTTGACGAAATAGAAGGTAGCCTTGCTGTTTTTGGACTTAATATTTCTGGAACAACTGTTGCAGAAAAAGCCTTCAAGTGCCAGATACCAAACTAAATACTTGGGGGAAACGATCAAGACCGAGGGGTATTTTGTCTGCCCCTCGGTTTGTTTTTGTGTACTATTTTCTTCCCTAAACCTTGTTATTTACGCATCTGGCGACGGGACAACTTCTTGAATAAAATCCGTTATCTCTCTCTCTTTGCCCAAGTAAAAATGGTCGGTAGGGATGATTTTCAAGGATTTATGTATTGTAGGCATTGCCTTATACACATGCATCAGTTGTGAAATAGGCCCGATATCATCTGATTCTCCACCCACCAGAAATATTGTTCCTTCATATTTTTTCAATATGCCACTTTCATAGAAGGCGAAGGGATAGGAGACCAGGAAAAGACCATCCAGCCTATCCATTTTTGGCGCTGCCATTGAACATATCCACGCGCCAAAGGAGTAACCGGCGAGCATGAACGCCCCATCTTCGTCAATCTGTTCTTTGATGAACTCTGAGGCATCCACAAGGTCTTCTACCTCTCCGTTGCCGTTGCCATAGAATCCTGTGCTGCCCCCCACGCCACGGAAGTTGAACCTTAGCGTTGTAAATCCTTTGCCGGCAAAGCCCTCTTCGATTGCACTGACGACGTTGTTGTGCATATCACCTCCATAGAGGGGGTGGGGATGGCAGATAACAACGCCACCTTTTTTGCTGTTTTCATTGAGGACTCCTTCGAGTTTACACGCTCCTTCTATGACGACCCTTTTTATTGACATAACACCCTTATTCTGGTAGTTTTCTATCAAAAATTCAACAGGAAAAAACGATTCATGGGTTTTTTTACAAGAAAAGAAAAGGACTTAGAGAAGAAACCGCATAAAGCAATAGACATCCAGAAGGAAATAAAGCATGCAGAGAGGGATGAGTCTCTCTGGATTAAATGTAGTTCCTGCCAGGAGCTCCTCTATAAGAGAGAGGTCGAAAGGAATCAGCATGTTTGTCCAAAGTGCTTTTATCATTTCCCACTCACAGTGGAGAACAGAATCGCTACAATTTTTGACAAAGGCAGTTTTTCTGAACTTTTTCCAAACATTGAACCTGTTGATTTCCTGAAGTTCAAGGATACAAAGCCCTATAAAACCAGACTTATTGAGACAAAAGAATCAATAAAAAAGAGTGATGCCATGATGTGTGGCAAGGGAAAGATAAACGGCATGGATGTCCTTGCTGCCATTTTTGATTTTTCGTTTATGGGGGGAAGCCTCGGATCGGTTGTGGGCGAGAAAGTAACCAGAATCCTTGAAGAAGGGCTCAGCCAGAGATTGCCTGTAATCCTCTTCTGTTCATCGGGGGGCGCCAGAATGCAGGAGGGTATTATGTCCTTAATGCAGATGTCAAAGGTTTCAGGGGCGATTTCTCGGCTTAAATCCAAAGGAATTCCTTACCTTACGGTGTTAACCGATCCTACGCTTGGCGGTGTTACAGCCAGCATGGGGATGCTGGGAGATATTATTATTTCTGAACCTAAGGCCATGATCGGGTTTGCAGGGCCGAGGGTCATCAAGGATACGATAAAAGAAGAGTTGCCGCCAGGTTTCCAACGAGCTGAATTCCTTTTTGAGCATGGTATGATCGATATGATCATTCCTCGAAAGGAACTCAAACAAAAATTATATACCATACTATCCATGATAACATGACGGAATACTCCAATGCCCTTACATACCTTTACGGCCTTGAGAAGCTTGGTATGGTATTTGGGCTCGATAATATCAAATGGATTCTGAGTGTTATAGGAAATCCCCATGAATCTCTGAAGGCGGTTCACATTGGCGGTACGAACGGAAAGGGTTCGGTTGCCGCTATGCTTTCTCACATATTGAAAGCTGCCGGATACAGGGTTGGTAAATATACTTCCCCCCATCTTGTCTCTTTCACTGAAAGAATAACTATAAACGAAGAAAGGATTACCGAGGCAGAGGTAACAGATTTAGTTGCTTATATACGACAAACTGTTGATGGTCTTGATCCGAAAAGAACGTTCACCTTTTTTGATTTTACCACAGCCCTTGCATTTGAGTATTTTCGTAAAAACAATGTTGACATTGCCATGATTGAAGTGGGCCTTGGGGGAAGACTCGATTCGACAAATGTAATCAGCCCCTTAGTCTCGGTTATTACAAATGTAGCCTCTGATCATATGGATTACCTTGGCGAAGATATCGCTCATATTACACGGGAAAAAGCCGGCATTATAAAGGAAGGTGTGCCTGTGGTTACCGGCGCACAGGAATTGGCAGGGCGAATCATAGAAGAAACGGGCAAAATCAACAACAGCCCTGTTTATGTTATGGGTCGTGACTTTTCTTATGAAAAAAAGGGAACTCAGACCATGTCGTATTCAGGTCTTTCAATAAAACTTAATGATGTCTTCATCAATCTAAAAGGAGACTATCAATTAAGCAATGGTGCGATAGCGCTATGCACGGCAGAACTGCTTTCAATGCTTGGTTTTGGTATGGGCCAGAGAGAAGTCTATGACGGACTTTCACGGGTGACCTGGCCAGGAAGGCTCGAGATTATAAAGGAAAAACCAACAATACTCCTCGATGGCGCCCACAATGTTGACGGAATAAAAACCCTGGTAAGTTTCTTAAAAAGTCAGTTTTCCGACAGAAGAAGATTGTTGATTTTTGGTGTTATGAAGGATAAAGAATATGAGAAGATGCTCGACGAGCTTCTTCCTTTCGTTGATGAAGTAATTTTTACATCGTCGGCAAACGAGAGAGCATTGTTGCCCGAATCCATGAAGGGGTTTGCGTCCAAAGCCATTGTTGCGGACAATCCGGCATGGGCTCTCAAAAAAGCAAAGTCAATATCGAATGAAAATGATGTTATTATCATAACCGGTTCTCTGTATTTAGTGGGAGAATGTATGACTATTATTAACGATGTTTTCTAAGAACATATTATTAGTCCTCATAATCGTATGGCTATTCATACCGGGCCTTGCCTCAGGCAAAGCATCGACATTCAAATTGCCAAAACTGTCCATGACTGCTGATTTTGTCGATATATCGGCCAATTCATTAGAATATGACAGGACAAATAATGCTTATATAGCAAAAGGCGCTGTTGATTTACAGGAAGGAACCAGGCGTTTGACAGCCGACGAAGTTATCTATGATGCGAATTCCGCCGATATTAAAGCTTCAGGAAATATTATTTACCGGGATGGGGAAGACTTTATTAAATGCGATAAGCTTAGTCTCAATTTGGAAACAAAAACAGGGATAATCGAGAAAGGAATAATTTATATAAAAGAGAACAACTTCACAATAACTGGTGAAGAGATTGAGAAAACTGGCGATCAGCAATACAGAGTGAAGAAGGGGGAGTTCACCACATGCAATATGCCTCAACCTGATTGGAAATTCTCTGCCCGCGATGTTGATATTACCATAGACGGATACGCGAAGACAAAAGGCACGAGATTTCATATCCTTGATCAGACGGTGCTTTACTTGCCATATGGTATTTTCCCGGTTTTAGCAAAAAGACAGTCAGGGCTCCTTATGCCGGAACTCACTTTCTCCAGCAGGGATGGCATAAAGTTAAAAGACAGCTATTTTTGGGCTATCGACAAAGATAAAGACGCAACCATTGGATTGGGATTCATCGAGGAGAGGGGATTTAAGCCTGAGTTAGAATACAGGTATTACTTAAAGGAGGGTCTGAAAGGTGCTTGGAACTTCGCTATCATTGATGATACAAAATACGACCACTGGCGGTATGAAATCAAAGGCAAGCATGAACAGACCTTATTTAAGGACTTACGTCTCAAAACAAATATTAACTACGTTTCAGATTACGCATATCTCAAGGATTTTGGGGACAGCATCGACGAGCGGAGTGAAAACCTTTTAAGGTCGAGTGCCTATCTTGAAAAGCCTTTTAAGAATTCATTGCTTACTGTCGAAGGGGCACATTTCAGGGATCTTTCAACTAAAGAAAATGATACCATCTTCAAATTCTACCCTCACGCGACCTTCTTTACCGAATATCTACCTATCATCCGCAGGTTTTTATATGCAGATATCTCAACCGATGTAACCAACTTTTATAGGGAGAAAGGTAACACATATTCACGCGTTAGCATAGAACCGAGACTTCGACTTCCATTCTCATGGAACGGAGTGAACTTTCTTCTGTCAGGAACACTCTTTGAAAAATTTTACTATGTGGATGAGTCCAGTTCCCATGACACTTCTACAAAAAATCTTGAAACGGTCAAGCTTGATGGGTCTACGAATGTTCAGTTCATGAGAAACTACAATTTGAATCTATGGAATATTGGAGCTGTACAAAGCTTAATCAGGCCACAGGTCCAGTATACCTTTATATCCAATAACTCATATAGAGAAATACCGCTGATAGATCCTTTTGACAGGATGGGAAAAACAAACACCATAACCTATTCGCTTGGCCACTATCTTAGAAGACTTGCTCCGCAGGTTGGAGGTGGAGAGCTTTCTCTCCTGGAAGTTTTTCAGACATATGGACTCTCGGGGGATCTGCCCTTGTCGGATGCATACAAGGGCTATGGTAGCAGGTTTTCCGACATCACAGGAAGGCTAACCCTTCTTATGCGAAACAACCTCTCATTTATCAACGAAGCCGCACTTAACGTTCATGGTCAGGGGATTACAGCAACGAGTAATACTTTACGGTATATTTTCCCTGAAGTCTATTACATGAACATAACCCACAACTATACGCAGGGTTTGGCCAACCAGATGAATCTCGACCTTGGAGGAAAATATAAGTTCTTAACCGGAAGATACCATATAATTTATTCATTTAAGGATAAAGAGTGGATTGATACTCAGTATCAACTCATTTATCAAGCACAGTGCTGGGCAATCTTTCTTACACTGAAACAAACGAAGAGACCTAACGATACAAGTATAAATATAGGCTTTGACCTTGCCGGTCTTACAGGAAAAATGGATGATGTCGATAAAAGATTTAGAATGCTTGGAAGATAAGGATTACTAAATGAAGGAGGTTTTTTATGAAGGGTGTTATTTTAGCCGGAGGACTTGGGACAAGGCTTTCTCCACTCACTAAAATTACAAACAAGCATCTTCTTCCCATATATAATAAGCCAATGATCTTCTATCCAATAGAGACACTTATTAAGGCAGGTATAACAGATATCATGATAGTTACCGGCGGAAACCACGCTGGCGACTTCCTTCGCCTTATGGGAAATGGAAAAGAGTTCGGCCTGAAACATATCAATTACACCTACCAGGAAGGTGAGGGAGGCATAGCAGATGCCCTGTCTCTGGCAGAATATTTCGCCGATGGTGAGCCTATCTGTGTAGTTTTGGGTGATAATATTATTGAGCGGAATATCATCAAGGCTGTGAAAGATTTTGAAAAACAGAAAAAAGGGGCAAAGATCCTTCTCAAAGAGGTGCCCGATCCTGAGCGGTTTGGTGTCGCGGAGATTGTGAACGGAAGGCTCGCTAATATAGTGGAAAAACCAAAGCAGCCAAAAAGCAATCTTGCGGTTGTTGGTATCTACTTGTATGATGGCAGGGCATTTGATATTGTGAAAACCTTGAAACCCTCTGACAGGGGAGAGCTTGAGATCACAGATGTGAATAATGCCTATGTCAGGGAAGGTACCATGACATGGGAAATGCTTAAAGGTTGGTGGACGGATGCAGGGACATTTGAGTCACTCCTCAGGGCAAACGTTCTGGTGGCACAGACTGGCGCAAACAACGGATAGAAAGCAGAAAGCAGAGAGCAGAGAGTTAAACACTTTGCCCTTTGCTCCATGCCCTATGCATCTATAGGGAGGTGTGCATGATAAAAGGAGTTGTAGCGAAACAATTGAAATACATCCCTGATGAACGGGGAAGACTTATGGAGATATTGCGGAATGACGATGATGTGTTCGTGAAGTTCGGACAGGTATACCTCACGACAACGTATCCCGGTGTAGTCAAGGCCTGGCATTATCATAAGAAGCAGGATGATTTCATCACCTGTGTAAAGGGGATGCTCAAACTGGTTCTCTACGATAGCAGGAAAAAATCTCCCACAAAAGGCGAGGTGAATCAATTTTTCATCGGGGAATACAATCCCATGGCGGTAAAGGTGCCCGCCATGATTTACCATGGTTGGAAATGCATAAGCGAAGATGAGGCTATTGTCATCAACGTTCCTACGGAAGTCTATGACAGGAGCAATCCAGATGAGTACCGCCTGGATCCGCACAAAAACGATATACCGTACAACTGGGAGAGAAAGGATGGGTAAGACCAGAATACTTGTTACGGGCGGATGCGGTTTTATCGGGAGCAATTTCATCCGCTACATGCTGTCCAAATACCAGTATACTATTGTCAATCTCGATAAGCTCACGTATGCCGGAAACCTGGAAAATCTCAAGGATGTTGAGGGCAATCCCCAATATATATTTATCAGGGGAGATATTGCCAGTAAAGTAGATCTTGCTCGGGTATTTGAACAAGGAATCGATGTGGTGATCAATTTTGCTGCTGAATCTCATGTGGACAGAAGTATTCTTGATCCGGACGCCTTTATTCAGACGAATATCAACGGCACATTTAATCTTTTGGAAGAGGTGCGGAAGAGAGAAATAAAACGTTTTATCCAGATATCAACCGACGAGGTTTACGGCTCCCTCGGCAAAGAGGGAAAGTTTACCGAGTCTACCTCTCTTGCACCGAACAGTCCTTATTCTGCATCCAAGACTTCTGCAGATATGCTTGCCATGGCGTACTTTAAGACCTATGGAACACCAGTGCTGATTACCCGTTGCTCGAACAACTACGGCCCCTACCAGTTCCCTGAGAAGCTGATACCCCTCATCATTACCAATGCACTCGAAGACAAGGAACTCCCTGTGTACGGGGATGGCATGAACGTAAGGGACTGGATCCATGTCGTTGACCATGCCATTGCGATCGATACCGTTCTCCACAAGGGCCAGCCGGGGAATGTCTATAACATAGGCGGAGAGAATGAGCGAACGAACATCGAGATCGTAAAGCTCATTCTGAGCGTCCTCGGTAAACCCGAGAGCCTCATCAAATATGTTACAGACCGACCAGGCCATGACAGAAGGTATGCTATTGATTCAACTAAGATCAAGAGGGAGCTCACGTATTCAACCACCACAGACTTCAAGAAGGGTATGGAGGAAACAGTGAAATGGTACCTTGATAACAGGGGCTGGTGGGAACGGATCAAAAGCGGTGCTTACCTCGAATATTACGACCTCATGTATAAAAACAGATAGAAGGATAGCTACGTGAAGTTACTAACCACCGGAAGTCATGGCTTGCTGGGTACAAATATCCTGCCCATACTGAAGCATTCTTTTACTGTCATCCCTTATGACATTGAGGAATGGGATATTACCGATAAAGATGCCGGCGAACGTGTGATAAAGGATGTTCGTCCCGATGTTGTTCTGAATCTTGCCGCCTACACGAATGTAGATGAATGTGAGGACTGCCTGAGTCTTGCTGACCGGGTCAACGCGGAGGCTGCAGGTATAGTGGCAAAACTCTGTAATGACCATAATATCAAGCTTATCCATATCAGTACGGATTATGTCTTTGATGGCAAAAAAGAAACGCCCTATAAAGAAGATGATGAGCCAAACCCTGCCTCAGTGTATGGGTTGAGCAAACTCTCAGGGGAAAAAAAGGTTCTCGACAACTGTCCTGATGCGACTATTATACGAACCCAGTGGCTCTATGGACACGGTGGGGTGAACTTTATAACAAAGATTACTCAGATAGCAAAAGAGCACGGAGTGGCCGAGGTGGTCAATGATCAGAGAGGCTGCCCTACCTATACAAAAGACCTTGCAGAGCCGATCAAGCTACTCATCGAGCGGAACAGGGCAGGCATCTACCATGTGGCAAATGCGGGCTACTGCACGTGGTTTGACTTTGCCCAGGAGATATTTTCGAGCCTTCATATCGATGTAGCCTTGAAGCCAATAACTTCAGAGCAATTAAACAGAAAGGCTAACAGGCCTCGATATTCTATCTTTGACTGCTCGAAACTTTTCAGGGATACCGGACATCTCATGAGAACCTGGCAGGACGCACTCCACGATTACCTCGGTTGATCCACCATGAAAATGATATTTTTTGCCGATACCCACCTTACCAGGAAAAACAAGAAGAAGTTAAAGTTTGTTGAAAATTTTATTCGGAATGTGTGCAGTGACGCAGATATGATATTCGTCCTGGGAGATCTCTTTGAGTTTTATCATGGATATGAGGGGTATATCTACCCCTGGTATCGACCTATCGTTGAAGCCTTCAAAACAATGACGGAAAAGGGCAAATCAGTCTATTTTTTGGAAGGCAACCATGAGTTTGATATGGGCCCTTTCTTCGAAACCTACACTGGGATCCAATGCGTTAAAAACCTCACCATAGATGTTGAAGGCAAACGGACCTTTATCTCCCACGGTGATGAGTTTTACTTAAATCCAGTGACGAGAGCCCTGAAGACACCCTTCACGATTGGCGCCATGGACCTTTTTGGCCCCAAGCTTTCATGGAAAATAGCCATGGGCGTGAGCAGAATTATGTCCAAAAAAAAGAAAGGGCAGAACCCGAAAGTTAAAGATGTGTTCCGTGAATATGCCAGGGAAAAGCTTAAAGAGGGATACGACGCTGTCATCCTTGCTCACACCCACATTGCCGATTATATGGAATTTGGCGCGGGGATGGCAAAAAAGGTGTATCTGAACACAGGGGACTTCATCAGAAAATCCACCTATATTGAATACACCAGCGATGCAGGTTTTCAGTTAAAGGAATACAAACCGGCTTAGCTTTAATATATATCGGCATTTATTTAAAATGAGCATCTATGTCGGGTTTTTCCCCGCAAACACGCTCATTCGCTCCAGCGGCTACATTTGCTCGCACTCGGCTTGGGAACTTTTGCTTATGCAAAAGACCTAGCCCCCTCGCCTCGTGACGGTTTGCTAAAGGAAAACCCGATATAGATTCCCCTAATAGCGTTGACCTTATTTAAGTTTGCTAAAGGAAAACCCGATATAGATTCCCCTAATAGCGTTGACCTTATTTAATAAATAAAGATAAGGGGTTGGCACTACAGGAAGATTATTCTGAAGTCGTCACGCTGCTTGGCAACACGCTTCAAGACGGTGGCTATTTTCGAATAGTCCTTTTTCAATGTTTTCTTGGATAAAGATGATGATGCCCAAACTATTTCAAAAGGCCCTGCAACGTCTGTCGAGAGAATGTCTGCAAGGGCATCGAGGTTCCGGCCAAAATATTCGGGGAGGGACAACATCCGTGCGATCTCATCGTAGAAATCGTTAAGAGACTGAATTTTCGCGCCATTTAAAACATATTTTTTTGCTTGCGTCTTTACTGACATTCCGGCACCTCTTTGAAGGTCTGGTAATGATCTACGGTAATCATCCTTAAACCATCCCTTGAAAAGACAATACGTTTCGGTCCCCGACGACCGCCATGATAATCAAGGTCTGCCTCACGCCACCTATGTTTACCGTTGGGAAGCTTCTTTTCATAATTGCCGAACCTGTCCCCTCCTATGCTCTTTCCTCCAAGCTCATGTACTGACCAGAGAGATGTACCGGGCCTCCATCCTGCCTGAGATGCTTCTTTCTTGGTAATGAATTTTTCCGGTAGCTCCCGATTTTTTGATTTATTAAGGGTACGCAGGATATCAACAAGCTCATTTGCATTAACCTTTGGATTGAGCCTTGCATTCAAGTCATTTATAACTGTTTCGCAGCTTACAGCATGACAGGAAGTGGAGAGGAAAAGACCTGCACCTATAGTCAACGTAAAAACAACACAAGCAAAAGTCACCTTTCTGAAGATTGTCACAACATCCCCGCATACAACTGTTTAATGCATTGTATTGCTCTATCCCAAGGAATGTCAAGACATTGATTGTTGAAAAATTTATTCAGTTCGTGGCACATGGCGCAGTGCATGTACATGAGGAGTTCGTGGTTCTCTATTCCAAGTTGTCGTTTTTCTCACGGTAGCGGTGATAATGGTCCGTAAGGTAGACACTACTATTGCGAGAAGAGATCAAATATGATAAATATCGACCGATGATACTATCGTTTACCCAGAAAGGGAGATAGACCATGAGCACACTGGCAATTGCTTTAATAGCGTTTGGCTTCATCTTTGGTGGTATGCTGGTCGGGATGTTTCTCCGGGCAGTACTTCCCGAACATCACCTCAGTGATGAGTCAAAGGATGCTGTGAAACTGGGGATAGGCATGATTGCGACCCTAGCCGCTCTCGTCCTTGGACTGCTGATTGCCTCGGCAAAAAGTAATTTTGACACGATGAAAAGCGGACTCGTACAAACGGGCTCGAAGATTATTCTTCTTGACCGTATCATGGGCCAGTATGGACCGGAGACACGGGAAGCCCGAGAGCTGCTGCGACGAAGCGTTGCAACAGCGATCGACCTAATCTGGCCAAAGGATCGGGCGTTCCACGGGGATGGAAAATCCATGAACCCAAGGGAAGGGCTCGAATCGATCCAGGAGAAACTGCTGCGGCTCTCCCCGAGCAATGAAGCCCAGCGATGGCTTTTGTCACAAGCACTCCAGATAAGCGGCAGCATGGCCGAAGTACGATGGATGCTCACCGAACAGCGGGAACAAAGCTCATTACCCATGCCCTTCTTTGTCATGCTGGTATTCTGGCTTGTCATCATCTTTTTCACTTTCGGCATGATCTCTCCCCCGAATGGCACTGTCATTACCGTCCTGTGTGTCTGTGCTTTTTCGGCAGCGGGCGCTCTCTATATGATCTTGGAATTAGACCGTCCCTACGGAGGGCTGATCGAGATGTCAAGCGCACCCCTGAGAAGTGCCCTTACCTATCTCGGGCAGTAGTAATGGATGCTGTTAACCACAAATCTACTTTTGATCCGAGAATAAGAGTTTTCAGACTCACAGACTGCTGGAAATGAGTGCTCAGCCCCGCACTTTCTACTTCTCAGAAGTTAAATGGATACCCCACTGAGTGCAAAACCTCCAAATTTGGGTTGCACTAAAGATGGGGTAAAGTTCTATGCAGTAGACCATTCCAAAACAAATTAACAGGCAAGAGGCTGGGGAGAGATGTTCTCCCCAGCCTTGGTAGGTTCAGCGATATTCGGTTACTTTGCAGGTGCTGGAGCTGCCGGTTTTTCCACCTTCTTTTTTGCCGGGGCTTTCTTGGGACGCTTCAACCCCACGTCCTTCGCAGCCTGCTTGCATCTGCTGCTCACCTTTGCTTCGTTATTCTCCAGGCATTTGAGGATACGACCCTCACCGGGCACGGTGTCGGCACAGAGCGAGGATATATCAGACTCGCACTCATTGGCAAGGTGCTTGAGGGCCATAACCGCTCTTTCGAGCTTTGTGGCAGCATTGTACAATGCGTACACGCACCTTCCCGAGAGTTTGTCCTCATGAGCGTAAAGACATGCCAGTATCCGCTGCTCACCTGGTGTTACGTTCTTGCAATAGGTCTCAAGATCATCCTTGCACCCTTCCAGGGCTGTCTCTACTGGCCCCTTCTGGGCAAAAGATGTTCCCGTAACAATTATGAACATCAAAACCATCGCAACCAACGTCATTGTATACCTCATACATTCCTCCTTATTGTTTATTGACGAAAAAGTCACTTTTTTGTATTGTTAGTCTGTCGCTCTCTTCCAAGTTTTATCGGGATCGTACCTTTTGATCGTACGGGCAATCTTAACGGTATCCTTTCCCAGGTTCTTCTCATAGACGATGCCGTCATGGTTGACGACAAAGGTCATGACCCCGGAGACACCATAGTTCGCAGGGTATGCGACCATGGCGAAGCCGCCGACCATTCTCCCTTTCACGAGGTAATCGTAAGCTCCCCCGGGGGAATTTTTGCCCTGTGCCTTCAGGATTTTAAAAAAATACCCGTGGTAGGGTATGGGCTTGCTATCTGTTTTTTTGTATCCTTCCCGGGTGGCACGTGCAAAGAGATCACCAAACGGGCTTTCCTCTTCACCTGGTTTTGTCTCCCAGAAAAGACCGTCCTTCTTGCCCGGTAAACTGATGAACTTCTGTGCATATTCAAGCAGACCATCTCTGTCCCGGTCATGAGCAGCATATTCTCTTTGTGCATCTACGTAGGCCAGACAGGTCTGTATAGTACTTAGTTCATTCCTTCCGATTCGCCGGTTGCTAAGCTCTTCTCTCCCTTTCTTTGTGTCGAAGAACCATCCTTGATTCTTTTTCACAAGAGGGATAGGAAAGGGCCAGCCCTCAGTGCCTACCTGAAGAACAACGATTGTGTCTCCTTCACTTATCAGGGTATTCTTTGCATCATACGCGTTCAGGAAACGCTCTCTGACTTCCCTGTCCTCAACCGGATCTCCTGAGGACAGGACTTGTTTCGCAATGGGGCCAAAGACAGCAATTAATTGTTCCTGGTTGTCTGATTTTACTGCATCGATCATAGCCTTAACGGCTTCCTCGGGAGAAGCAAAGGTCTCTTGTTTGGCTTTTCCTGCTGCGTAACCATACAGAGGAGGCAATGCCATCAGGAATGTTAGAACTACGACAAGAAAATAAAACCTCTTCATATTTGAACCTCCTTATCTTCCTCTGCTACCGCGTCCGCCTGCACCGCGGAAACCACCAAGATTCCCGCCTCTCTGCATAGGCTGCGCAGATGCCATGCTGTGGCGGCTTGCCTGCCCGCGGTTACTCTCCCTCCTCGCAGCGCCTCCTCTGTCCACACCGGCGAAAGCATTCTGCTGTCCGCCACGATTCATCGCTCCCTGTCTGGCGCCTGGGGACTGGGTTGATGGTGCACCCTGGCTGGCCTTGCCTCGGTAAGCCTCGCGGGACTTTGCAGCATCGGGAGATGTTCCCCGGTTATACTTCTGTGCAGTTCCCTGATCTCTGTAAGCCACTCCGCCCCGGTGGCTGGCGTCGTGCTGCCACGTTCCTTTCCCGGACTGATTGATCTGTCCTTTTCCTTGATGCTGGTTCTGATATTTTGAACGGTCGATAGTGTTATTTATGTTAATGTTCTTGTTGACATCGATATCGACATCCCCTCCGTGCCAGTTGGCATTCCCCCATGCGTATCCCCATGCTGCACCAACTGCTGCTCCTGCTGCAAAGGAAAAGGCTGCTGTTGTGGCCACATATCCCGGCGGATAGACCGGATATGGCGGATAGGCAGGATAAGCCCATACACCATATACTACGGTCGGGTTATAGGTCGGTACATAGATGACCTGCGGGCTCGCAGGTTCGATGATGATGACTTCTTTCTCTACTTTGACGACATGTTCTTTGGTCGTCTTCAAGTTGCCAGATGCCTGCGCTTTTGCCCGAAGTTTCTGGACGGTATTCATCACATCCTTTTGCTGGGCGAGGAAGGCATCTCCAAGTTTCTGCGTCCAGTCGAGCTTCTCGCTCATCATGGCCAGGACTTGGGGAAAGTTCACCAAAGACTTCACGCTCGGGTCCCAGGGCTGAACTTCAAGGACTTTTGCCAGGGCGTCACCCTTCTTATCCTTATTCTGTTTAAACCACCGATCAGCCTGCACGATCTCCAGTGGGTAGGTGGAAGCCATCAGAACCTGGGTAAGCAGGGAATCAGGATACAAGGCTATCGGAGCGAGGATTTGCTCGATCTGTTCCTGAGAAAATGGTTTTGATTGTGGCTCAGGGGCGCTATGCGCAGGTAAAGCGCCCCAGAAGGTTAGTATGATAATCAATAGTAATCCTGCCAGTCGTATAAAGAAATGGTTGATTCTCATCATCCCTCCTTATTTCGCAGGGGTCATACCCTCATCCGCGATCTGTCGAATCCTCTTTCCCCAGTACTTGAAGGCTTCTTCGGCCGAACCCCACTTACTGAACCTTTCTGTGAATCCAGCTTTATACTCGTCTTCTGCAACTCCTATCACTTCATCGATCATAGAATCGATAACTATCCACTGGCTTGTTGTTGCCCCCGAACCGCTCCAGGAATCAGTGGCGCCTTTTTTGATAATGCTGAGGCCCAACCCGACAGGAATCACAGAAGTGATGGCGCTTATGCCGGGGCGGCTCTGTTTCAGATCTACAATGGCGAACTTGAGGCGCATGACGTCCGGTCCCGGTTCAGACACAACAGGATACTTGTCTTTCAATGCGTCAATGACTGCCAGGGTGCAGGCATCCCCCAGTTTCTTCATCTCATCCCCGTTGATGACCTTGGATTCTGAATCGTCAGCGAACGCAAAGACCACATAATCGATCATAAACTTTTTGTATTTGGTGAGATCAACCCCTGGTTTTACCCAGCGAAGCTTGGCTCCACCTTTTGGGCCGGGCGCTAACTTCTTGGCATAGTCTCCGAGAAAGTCTCCTTTCGCAAACGCATTCACGGACATAGCAAGAAACATCATGCCTACAAATAGCGTAATAATCTTTTTCATTTTAAATCCTCCTATTTTTTAATATGCATGAACAAGCGTAAGCTTCATCTTTCCCATGGAGCCTTGTTAGAGGTCATGTCCACCATCTCATTCATTGTTTACGGGCCCTTATCACCAGCGGTCCCTTTATTGCTTCCATCATGTATGATGCAGGCAACCCATTTTCCAGCAGTGTGGTCAATACCCTCAAGTACTTTCTTATATGAAGAAAAAATTTCTTATACCCTTCACAGAGATAATGAAGCCCGGGTTCATCATAGTATGTTGTTAAAAAGCGATGTTTGGGACATCCCCCCCGGCATGCTTTAAGCACTTCGCATTCCCTGCACCAACGGGGTAGGGCAGTACCCTTTGCTATACCGAATCCTGACTTGAGTGATTTTTCGACCATCTGTATGAGGCTGTCGACGCTAATATTCCCCAATCTATACTCGGGGTAGACGGAATGATCGCAGGCATAAACGTCTCCGTTGTGTTCTACAACGACCGACCGTCCGCAATGCTCCGCATGGATGCAAACCGGTGAAGGGTTGCCTATCCAGGCATTGAGGGCCCATTCAAAGTTCATAACGAAGATCTTACCCACATCGTGACGTGCCCATTCTTCGTAAATGGCAATGAGAAAATCACCGTATTCCTCCGGTATTACGGTCCAAGGGGTAACTTCTTTTTGGGTTTCTTCCCCGTCTAAGCTTGCAGGAGCGGCAAAGCGCAGACCAAGACGGCTGGAGCGAGAATCCGGCATGCGCTCAACGATGGGCGTGAACTGAATGAACTCGACACCCGCATCCCTGAAAAAGCGGTACACGTCGAGAGGCCATGCTGCCGTCTCACGGGCGACGCAGGCCATGACGTTATATTCAACACCGTGCTTTTGAAGTAGCTTTAGACCGCGCAGCGCCTGTTCGAAGGTGCCCTGGCCCTTGCGATCCTTTCTGTACCTGTCATGGATCTCCTTTGGGCCGTCAAGGCTGATCCCGACCATAAAGTTGTTTCGCTTGAGGAAACTACACCATTCGTCGTCAAGAAGGGTGCCGTTTGTCTGAAGCGAGTTGGTGATCACCTTGGCCTTTACGAACGGTTTCTGCAGTTCGACGACGCGTCCGAAGAAATCGATTCCCAGCAACGTCGGTTCCCCTCCCTGCCAGACAAACTCAACAATCGGCGTGGACTGAGAGGCGATATAACTCGCGATGAAGGCTCTGAGGACCTTATCAGGCATCCGATACGACTCGTCCGGCCCGAAGAGCGCCTGCTTTTCGAGATAGAAACAGTACTCGCACCTGAGGTTGCATGCGGGCCCGATCGGCTTGGCAACCACATGAATACCAGATACGCCATCCGAACAGGCTGAAGACGGTTCTGCTCCGCTTTTCATTCCTTTCCCTGCAGCCGATTTAATCCGCTGCGAGTTTTGCTTTTACGCCCCTCAATTTCTGCTGATCAGCGGCACCCAGTTTCGTCTGGCCCAGATTAATGACAAGTTTCTCGATTCGACCCGTAAACTTGAAAGGAACGTCGTAGGATAGGTGCACCGGCGTTCCCGTGTCCTCGCCAATGTCAAAAGTCTCGTCGAAGGAGAAACGGAAGGGAACGGTCTTCTCGATCCGCCCCTGGGCCACCTGCTTGCCGTCGATGCTGAGCGTTCCGGTGCCGCCCTTGCCGATGCCGCCTCCGTCATAGAGGAAGTCGAAGACAATGGTATGCTTGCCCGGCTTGAGGGCCCGCTCGGAGGCGACGCTGTAGTGGGCAACATTCGCCATGTTGTAATAGAACGCCGGTCTGCCCTTTTCTAGCAGCAGCGCGAAGCCGCCGGACAGGCCGCCCTGCGTCACCAGCACGCCCTGATCATTGCCCTTGGGGAGCACAACGTCTGCAGTGATGCGGAAAGATTTGTTCTTGATGTCGGGTGCCGAGCCTTCGTGTATGCGCTTCACTGGTCCAGTGTATGTGAACTCGATGTGCCCGTCCGTGAGGCTGGGCCGGATGCCTGGGGCCAGGCGCTCCGAGCCGCTGTCGTCCAGGGGCAGCACGTTGCACTTAGCAGCTTCGGCATAGAACAGCAGCTGAAGGTCATGAAGCTTTTGGGGATACCTGGCCGCCAGGTTGTCGGCCTCGCTGAAGTCGTTATCCACGTTGTAAAGCTCCCACTGGTAGTCTTTGATCACATCGATTCGTTTGAACTTGGTCTGGTCTTCCCAGGCCCCACCATACGGGGGGGTGGTGCAGGCCAGCCAGCCGTCGTGATAGATGGCGCGGTGGCCGAAGACCTCGAAATACTGGGTGTGGCGAGTGGACGGTGCCTTGGGGTTGTCGAAGGAGTAGGTCATGCTTACCCCCTCGATGGGTTTTTGAGCGACCCCATTCACCATGGAGGGCTGTTCGATACCCGTCACATCAAGCATGGTAGGCACAATGTCAATTACATGGTGCCACTGCGTCCGGATGCCTCCCTTGTCCCTGATGTGTGCCGGCCATGAGATCACCATGCCGTTGGCAGTGCCGCCGTAGTGCGAGGCGTTGGTCTTGACCCACTGGAACGGTGCATTCATGGCGTGCGCCCAGGCTGCCGGATAGTGGTTATGCGTCTTCCACGTGCCCAGGTTTTCCTTCTGCTTCAGGATATCCTTGTAGTCTTCGGGGATCTGGTTCAACATGGCCAGCTCGTTGTAGGATCCCTGGAGCCTGCCCTCGGCGCTGGCGCCGTTGTCTCCACAGATGTATATTACGAGTGTGTTGTCCAGTTGCCCCATCTTGTCGATGGCATCGAGGACCCGGCCGGCATTGTAGTCCGTCTGTGAGAGGAAGCCGGCGTACACTTCCATCATATAGGCATAGATCTGCTTTTGCTCGGCATTGAGCGAATCCCAGGCCGGCAGGCCGCGGCTGCGCTCTGTGAGTTTTGTGCTGGCAGGTACAATACCCAGCTTTTTCTGCCGCGCCAGGGTCTCCTCGCGCACCTTGTCCCAGCCCTGGTCAAATTTGCCCTTGTATTTTACTATCCATTCCTTTCTCGGGTGGTGAGGGGAGTGTGTGGCGCCGGGCGCGTAATAGAGGAAGAACGGCTTGTCAGGAGCCACTGCCTTCTGGGCGCGGACCCACTCGATGGCCTTGTCAGCGAGATCATCGTCGAAGTGGTAGTCCTGGTTGCCCAGGTAGGGCTCCACGGGGTTGGTCCCGTCGAAGAGAGCCGGCCGCCACTGGTCAGTCTCGGCACCGATGAACCCGTAGAACTTCTCGAAGCCCAGCCCGGTGGGCCATAGGTCGAACGGGCCGGCAAGGCTGTTGTGCCAGTCGGGTACGTTGTGGTTCTTGCCGAACCAGGCGGTGTTGAACCCCTTCTGTCTTAAGACCTCCGCCACGGTGGCGGTGTCCTTGCCCATCACGCTGTCGTAGCCAGGATAGCCGGTGGCAAATTCCATGATGTTGCCGGTGTGCACCGTGTGGTGGTTGCGGCCGGTGAGCAGCGAGGCCCGCGTGGGCGATGAGATGGCCGTGGTGTGGAACTGCGTGTAGCGCAGCCCGTTGGCCGCCAGCCTGTCCAGTGTCGGCGTATCGCACGGCCCGCCAAAGGTGCTCGACGCACCAAATCCCACATCATCAAGAAGGATAAGTACTATGTTGGGAGCCTCCTTCGGTGCCTTAATGGGCTGCGGAAAATCAGATTTGGAGTCCTTCACGCTTAGCCCAATCTGCCCCTTGAAAAGTGCGGGTGGAGCGGGTAATACCTCCTGTGCTGCTGCAGCGCAGCTGAGTAACGTTCCTGCCGCCAGCACAGAACCGGCTGCAGCAAGAGCCCCCGCATTACGCATCATTGCTCCTTGATGTCTTGCATAATCCTTCTGATTCATAACTATATCCTCCTTTAGCTCGGTGCGTTTGTGGCTTTTTGATCGGAAAAATATTCTCTATTTGCTCTTTGTGTCTGAATGCATTCATGAAAGGAGTACCCTAAAACGCCATAGCAAGTTTAAACCAGATATAGTCTCCCTTGAGACGCTTCCCCACATCAATTTCCGGGAGCCATTTGATTTCAGCAGCGAGATCTTTTCCCCATACCTTTGTTATATAAGAAAGTACCGGACCAACGCCAAGTGTGCGGCCCTTAAAATCACCAAGGATTGCACCGGAACCGCTGTCTCCGCTCACCTGCTGGTACCAAAAACCGTTTGCCCCTATACCTATGGTTCCGCCGAGGAACGGAAGATGCTGAGCCGCAGTGAAATCCAAATGGAATTGTTTTCCGCTCCGGTATTCCGTATCGGTGTTCTTCATATTGAAATCTATGCCTGCGAAAGCACTTAGCTCAAGACCCATTTTGCTGCTCATGTAACTGAGCGAGACAGCAGGTTCAAAGGTCCAGTAGTTTTTGCCCACATTCGCCAGTTTACCCTTCTCATAGTCGCCAGTTGGGGCATAAACGCCTACGCGAAAGTCATACCTAAGTTCACCATTGAGGCCTGTCCAGCCAATCATGAGTGGGTAGAGGAGGATATCGCCGATGCCGTTGTCCGTGTCACGCTTGGAGCGGGTTATTACTCCCACTCCAGGCACAGCGACCTGGGCCTCGCCCTTGACCTTCATCCATATATAGGGAATGGCTGCGCCTAAGGTGTAATAACTGCCCAGCAAGCGCAAGGAAGTTGTGTATAGGGCTACGATTGTGTTCGAATAGGCCGTGGCATCGAGGTCTGCGGCTATAAATCCGCCGATAGGCACCGGCCGGCTGATACCTGCACTGCCATCATAGTAATTGAAGTAATTTGCGATTGCTAGGCCGGGCTTGCCCGGGAGGGCATCTATGAACGAAGCAGCTGCACCTGGCGCATAATGGCCGCTGCCACCTTCCTCAGCCTGTGAAAGAAAGGGAACCAGAATGATTGATATCACAAGGATTCCCATAAATATATATTTTTTTCTTTCCATAAGTTTCCTCCTTTTGATACTCCAAGCAACATATCCCTGCCGTTTATCGTCATCATGTACTATGTTTTTTTCTCATCCTCTTTATGCTATCTAGCCCTTCCATAGGGGAATTAGGCTCAAAGCAGACTTTTGAAGTTTCCGCCAGCATATCGATGGCGCCAAGAAGAGCCCCTGCGCTATGTGACTGCATATACCGCTCGAGATCTGGCAGGGACTTCCAATGGAAACTGAGGGACAACACATCCTCATCCTCCATGTCGCGGTAGATGTGGCAGTCAAGACAGTTTTTCTCTTCCCTGATCATGGGTATGAGGGCCTCCAGCGTTTGAAAGAGTTCCTGGTATTTGCCATTCCTTGCTCTGACCTCAATCGTGAGTTTCAAAATATCCCTTTTTTGTGCTGATACTTGACTATTTATATCAATGGCAAAAAGCATGCCTGAAGAAAAGAGTGGCAAGGAAACGCTGAAACAGCTTAATATCATTGGCCTATTGATAGGCAGCTAGCCTGGGAGCATCATACAAAATGCTCTCAAGATATTGAGACTTCTCAAAATATTGAGAGCATGCGTTGAGATGTTAGCCTTTTAGGAGCGTTTAATATCGAGCTTTTTGATTCGGAACCGAAGGGTGCTTGGATGAAGCCCCAAGAGGAAGGCGGCACCATCTTTACCATTAATCTTCCCGTGGGTCTCTTCGAGCACCTTAAGGATATGTTCCCGCTCCATTGCTTCAAGTCCTTTCAGTGGCTCTTCTTTTAGCTGTAAGACCTCTGCCTCGGGAGAGTCCACAATCCGAAGCGCCGGACCAGGGCTTATAATGACGGCCCTTTCAATCACATGCTCCAGCTCCCGCACGTTTCCAGGCCAGGGCTGCCTCTGGAGCATCTCCATGGTGCTTTTCGGTATGGTTTCATACCGTCTGGCCATCTTTCTCGCAAATTTATCTACAAAGTGACTCACAAGGAGCGGGATGTCGTCCTTTCTCATCCTCAAAGGCGGGATAGATATGGGAAACACATTTATCCGGTAGAACAGGTCCTCTCGGAATCGCTTATTCTGGACCTCAGTTTTGAGATCGCGGCTTGTCGCAGCAATTACCCTCACATCAACCTGGATAGTACGAGGACTGCCCAGCCTTTCAAATTTCCCTTCCTGAATGGCCCTCAAAAGCTTGGCCTGCAGTTCCAAGGGCATCTCGCCTATTTCATCCAGAAAGATCGTCCCACCATCCGCAACTTCGAAGCGACCTACCTGCTTCGCATAGGCTCCTGTAAATGCCCCTTTTTCCCTTCCGAAGAGCTCGCTCTCGATAAGATTCCTGGGCAGGGCGGCACAATCAACTATTACCATAGGCCGGTCCTTTCGTGCACTCATTTCGTGGATGGCATGAGCCACCATTCACCATAGGCCGGTCCTTTCGTGCACTCATTTCGTGGATGGCATGAGCCACCATTCCCTTGCCTGTGCCCGTCTCTCCGAGGATAAGAACAGTCGCATCCGTGGGCGCGACCTGCTTAACCTTGAAGAGAACATAGTCGTGTGCATCACTTTTTCCTATAATTTTCTCAAAACCCCTTTTCCCTTTGATCTCCTCCCGGAGATAAATGTTCTCCTTTTCCAGTTGATGCTTAAGGCGTTCAATCTCTTCCAGGCGTTCATGCAGATCAATCTCCATCTGTCTGCGCTCAGTCACGTCTATGCACACCCCCGTGACGCTTCCTGAATCGGCCGGGGCTAGGGAAGAGGGGTTGCCGATTGTTGAGATCCAGCGCACGGCCCCGTCTTCACGTAAGATACGAAACTCCATATTGAGGGACTCCTGTCCTTCCAGGCTTTGCCTGATCGTCTTGCTAACCTTTTTTTGATCATCGGAATGGACTCTTAACAGAACCTTCTCCAGGGTCAGTTTTTCGTCCTGGTCAAACTGCAGAAGTTCCCGAAATTTCTGGGTCGCCCAAACGACCTCTCCTTTCGTGTTTATTATCCAGAGCCCCGCACCTGCTGCAGAAGCCGCAAGACTTAGTCGCTCCTCGCTTTCGCGCAAAGCCAGTTCGGCTTTGCTTCGCTCAATGGAATTCACAAAAAGCTCTCCGAGGAGACGAAGCCGCGGTATATGTTCCTCAGGACAGTTACGGTCATAGTCTCCGGACGTGATGCCGAAGCTGTACTCCGCAGACCTAAGGGCAGTGATGGGGAAATGGGTGCCTGACCGAATCTGAAACATTTCGAATGATTGTTTGTCGACATCAGCCTCCGGAGGAAGCTCTTCTGGTCTTCTGAACGAAGACATCTCTCCATCGATTAGCTTCTTTGCGGACCAGGGAAAAATGGCTACAGACATGATGGTTCCTGATGTATAAGGGAAAAGGCTCGATGCATCGGCAACGGAGACTACCATAAAACGCAGCCTGTCAGGCAGCAGTCTGAGCAAAGTTAGGCGGTCTATTGTGAAATATTCAAGACATCGCTCGAGGGCATTTTGGATAGCTCCATCAACTTGTTCTGGCGGGAGGGCAACAAGCATCGTTGAAAGGTCAGCAAGAAATAGCTCAAATTTCGGGTGCTTCTTGGATTTAACCATTTAGACTTATCGTAAAATGTTCATTCTGTTTACGGGATCCACCGTTCCACAAAAAGACGCTGAGCAACTCTTGAAAATGTTGGTTGCTTTCAGTTTTTGATAGAATTTTTTTCTGGAAAAATATATTCATAGTAGCAACCAAACCTGAACAGCATTCAGTCCATCTTCGTACCTTGTTTTTTCAATCGCTCGGCAATGTCGCCCGCGATCTTAGACGCTGTCTGCGTAATATTCTTCTCCAGGTCCCGGCCGGAGAGCACGTATTTTGCGG